>ERZ780139.2363-NODE-2363-length-14237-cov-9.354745_pt1 | contig 14237 bp, 15 predicted proteins | sample MGYA00511476_ERZ780139 | MGnify/ENA primary metagenome ERZ780139 (study PRJEB29588, sample SAMEA2158190) | human gut metagenome | biome: human gut; feature: human-associated habitat; material: faeces | place: Denmark | collected 2008/2010 ... | reverse complement strand
GGCGCGGCGGGTTCTATCATCAAAAGAATATGCTGGAGAAATGCCGTATTCAGGCCAGCTATGGCGGGGATATGCTGTTCCTTGCAGCCGATGACCAGCTTCTTTTCGGGATGCGGGATTCGATTCCGCGGTTAAAAAACCTGCGCCTTTCGCAGCGGTCCATCTCGCAAAGTTATGAAGTTCATGAGAGGTCTGCGGCAATATGAAATTTCCCCAAAAAGAAAAAATAAGCATTTCGGACTTCGCATTGAGAATGAGTTGCACGACAAACTGCATTATAATTCCCAATATGACGGGCGTTCGGCGAAAGGAAAGTCATTTATCTGAGCTGGCAGCGGAGCAAGCAGTTTGAACGGGAGTATGGGAAGAGCAAACTGCAGGACTAACAAAAAAGTGCGCAGAGGCTTTTCTTCTGCGTGCTTTTTGTGTATAATAAAAACTCCGGAGGTGAACAGGTATGTATCAGGCGTTATACCGCAAATACCGGCCGCAGACGTTTTCGGATGTCGTCGGGCAGAAGAGCGTGACCGACACGTTGCGTTCGCAACTGGAGACGGGCAAACTCAGCCATGCGTATCTGTTTACCGGTACGCGCGGCACCGGCAAGACGTCCTGCGCCAAGATTCTGGCCAAGGCCGTCAACTGTGAAAATCCGAACCATGGCGACCCCTGTGGGCTGTGCCCGTCATGCCGCGCCATCGACGAGGGCAGCTGTATGGATGTGCTGGAGATCGACGCGGCATCCAACAACGGCGTCGATTCCGTCCGCGTTCTGCGTGACGACGCAATTTACACGCCCGGCACGGTCAAAATGCGCGTGTATATCATCGACGAGGTGCATATGCTCTCGACGGCGGCGTTCAACGCGCTGCTGAAAATTATTGAAGAGCCGCCCGCGCATCTGTTATTCATTCTGGCGACGACCGAACTGCAGAAGGTTCCCGCGACGATTTTGTCCCGCTGCCAGCGGTTTGCGTTCAAGCGTCTGCGGCCCGATGAAATTGCCTCCCGGCTGAACTTCATCGCCTATCAGGAGCATATCGAAATTGAGCCTGAGGCTGTGAATCTGCTGGCCCGGCTGGCTGACGGCGGCATGCGCGACGGCGTGAGCCTGCTCGACCAGTGCGCGTCGGCGGCAAACGGTCCCGTGACGCTCGAAAGCGTCTATGCGTCTCTCGGCCTCGCGGGCGAAAAACGCACAGCGGAGTTGATGCAGGCCATTGCGGAACAGGACACAGCGAAGGCGCTGACAATTTTTTCTGTGCTTTATTCTGCGGGAAAGGACGTGGGCGCTCTGCTGGGCGAGATGTGTGCGCTCTGCCGCGACCTTCTCGTGCTGCGCACGGCCCCGAAGAGCGGGCTTTCCATGCTCTCCGGCATTGCAACGGAGCAGCAGGCGCTGGCGCTGCAAACGGTCTTCTCTCCAGGCGAGTTGATGCGCGTGCTGACCGAGACGCAGAAGACCCGCGCCTCGTTCGGCAAGAATACGGATGTCCGTGTGGCGGCGGAACTGCTTCTGATGCAGCTGTGCGAGCCGTCTTTGCGGCTGGATGCGCAGGCGCTCGATGCGCGCATTTCGCGCGTGGAGGAGCAGCTGGCCTCCGGTGCTCTGGTAAAAAGTGCACCGAAAACCAGCGGCAGCGAAGCGGATTTTGACGACGACCGACCGCCCTTCCCGGACGATGCTGACGATCCAGAACGCGGAAGTGTGGAACCTTTGTCCCCACAGAAGCAGGCGCAGCCGCCTGCTGCACCGCAGCCCGAGACACCCGCAGGCTTCTGGCCTGCGCTGTCTGAAAAGCTGCGCGCGGCGCTTCCTGCTAAGATCAGCGGTTTTTTTGCTGTGAACGGCCCAATCCACCCTGTTTTGCAGGGAGAAGTGCTTATCATGGCGGCGGATTCAGATTTTGTGCTGGATCTGGTTAAAAAAACGCCTGATACGGAGGCACTTGTCCGGGAAAAGGCGTCGGCAATATTGGGAAAAACGGTTTCGGTGCGCTTTGCACTCAAAAACCGGCTTTCACGGCTGGGAGACGACCCGATGGATGCGCTTGTTCAGTTCGGACAGCAGCACAGCGACATTTTTACGATCAAATAATTTATTTACGATAGAAGGAGAACAAACATGGCAAAAGGCGGATATCGCGGCGGGATGCCGATGGGCGGCATGAATCAGATGCAGATGATGAAGCAGGCCCAGAAAATGCAGGAGAACCTCATGAAGATGCAGGAGGAACTGCAGGCAAAGGAATATGAAGCAACGGCGGGCGGCGGTGTGATCACAGCCGTATGTGGCGGTAACCGCGAACTCAAGTCTATCACCATCGACCCCGAGGCAGTCGATCCGGATGATGTCGAAATGCTGCAGGATATGATCGTCGCGGCGGTCAACGAGGCCATGCGCAAGGCCGAGGCTGACCAGTCTGCGAACATGGCCAAGCTGACGGGCGGCCTGAATTTAGGCGGCCTGTTCTAATGCGCGCGTTCCCCGCCGCACTCGAGCGGCTGACCGAACAATTTGCGCGTCTGCCCGGCATCGGTATGAAGTCGGCGCAGCGTCTGGCATTTTATGTGTTGTCGCTGCCGAAGGACGAGGCGCAGAGCTTTGCACAGGCCATTCTGGACGCGAAGGACAGCGTCCGTCTCTGCCCGGTCTGCCAGAACCTGACCGATCAGGAACTGTGTGCGATCTGCGCTGACCCCGAGCGTGACCACGGCCTTATCTGCGTTGTGGCGGAGCCAAAGGATGTGATCGCCATGGAGCGGGCACGGGAATACCACGGCGTGTACCATGTGCTGCATGGCGTCATTTCGCCCCTGAGCCACGTCGGGCCGGATGATCTGCGCATCCGGGAACTGCTGGCCCGTGTATCAGACGGGGCTGTGCGCGAAGTCATCATGGCCACGAACCCGGATACCGAGGGCGAGGCCACGGCCATGTATCTGTCGCGTCTGCTGCGTCCGATGGGCGTAAAGGTCACGCGTCTGGCCTACGGCATCCCGGTAGGCAGCCAGCTGGAATACGCCGACGAGGTGACGCTTCTGCGTGCGCTGGAGGGCCGGCAGGAAATATAAGATGAAAAACCGCCCGGAAGGGCGGTTTTTTTGCGATTACCTATGTGGGGCTATCGTGCTTCCGGCAGCCCTATCTTTTTCCGCCTTGTCGGAGAAGATAGGGGAGAAAAGGAGCGGTGAACTGCGGTTGGCATATGCTGCGGGTACAGGTTCAGGCAAGTCCTGTTTTTCGGTTGTTATAAAGGCACAAGCGTCCCCGCCAGATGCTAAGGTACACACTGCCTGCCGCTTGCCCCCTCAGTCTGCTTCGCGCTGACAACTCCCCGCATTTAACGGCGGTTCGTTCCGTCGAGGCCGTTCCTGACGATCCTGCGGCAGACAGCCTTGACCGCGCCGATGCAGGCGCAGACTCCTCCGGCGACCAGTACAGATGTAAGAAGTTCCATTCTGATGTCTCCTTTATTCCTCGCGGCTCAGCCGCTCCATGATCTGCGGAAGCGCATCCGGCAGCTGCGCAAGCACCGCGCAGGCCGCGCTGCAGATCGCGTGCGACCTCGTCGACGAGGGCATGATCACCGAGCGCGAGGCCGTGCTGCGCGTCGAGCCCAAGCAGCTCGATACGCTCCTGCACCCGCAGTTTGACGCCGAGGCGCTCAAAAAAGCCGACGCCATCGGCAAGGGCCTTGCCGCGTCCCCCGGCTCTGCCTGCGGCCAGATCGTATTCTCCGCCGAGGAGGCCGAGGAAGCCGTCAGAAACAAGACCATGCCGAAGGTCGTGCTCGTCCGCCTCGAGACTAGCCCCGAGGACATCGTGGGCATGCAGGTCTCTCAGGGCATCCTGACCGTCCGCGGCGGCATGACCAGCCACGCAGCCGTTGTTGCCCGTGGTATGGGCACCTGCTGTGTCTCCGGCTGCGGCAACGACAACGAGGTCAAGATCGATGAGGAGGCAAAGACCTTCGAGATCAACGGCCACAAGTTCGTCGAGGGCGACTGGATCTCCATCGACGGCTCCACCGGCAACATCTACGGCGAGCAGGTCGCAACCGTGGCAGCTACCGGCAACAAGAACTTCAACCGCTTCATGGGCTGGGCAGACGCAGCTCGTCAGCTGCTGGTCATGACCAACGCTGATAACCCGCGTGACGCACAGCAGGCAGTGGATCTGGGTGCTGAGGGCATCGGCCTGTGCCGTACCGAGCACATGTTCTTCGCTGAGGACCGCATCAAGGCTGTCCGTGAGATGATCTGCGCACGCACCGTGGAAGAGCGCGAGGCTGCTCTGGCCAAGGTCGAGCCGTTCCAGCAGGGTGACTTCGAGGCCATGTACCGCATCATGGGTGAGCGCCCGATGACCATCCGTTATCTGGACCCGCCCCTGCACGAGTTTCTGCCCACCAAGGACGAGGACATCAAGGAGCTGGCTGCCGACATGGGCATGACCTACGAAGACCTGAAGAACGTGGTTGCTTCTCTGCACGAGTTCAACCCCATGATGGGTCACCGTGGCTGCCGTCTGGCTGTTACCTACCCCGAGATCGCTGCTATGCAGACCCGCGCTGTGATCAAGGCTGCTCTGAACGTCTCTGCTGAGACCGGCCATGTGATCACCCCGCACATCATGATCCCGCTGGTCGGCGAGGTCAAGGAGCTGAAGTTCGTCAAGGACGTTGTCGTCAAGGTTGCTGATGAGCTGATCGCTGCTGCCGGCGTTGACATGAAGTATCAGGTCGGTACCATGATCGAGATCCCCCGTGCAGCCCTGACTGCCGGCGAGATCGCTAAGGAGGCTGAGTTCTTCAGCTTCGGCACCAACGACCTGACCCAGATGACCTTCGGCTTCAGCCGTGATGACGCTGCCAAGTTCCTGGGCGCATACTACGAGAACAAGATCTACGAGAGCGATCCGTTCCAGCATCTGGATCAGGTCGGCGTCGGCAAGCTGGTCAAGATGGCTGCTCACGACGGCCGTGAGACCCGCCCCGATCTGGGTCTGGGCATCTGCGGCGAGCACGGCGGCGATCCCACGAGCGTGGAGTTCTGCCACAACGTCGGTCTGGACTACGTCAGCTGCTCTCCCTTCCGTGTGCCCATCGCACGTCTGGCTGCTGCTCAGGCTGCTATTAAAAACCCGAGAGCATAAGGATTTTATAGCGAATTATCGTTAAAAATCAGGCATAAAATAAGGCTCACCGTCAGTTTTGGCGGTGGGCCTTATTTATTTGCTCACGTATGAGGTGAATTGCGTTTAACACAGGGCTGCTTTCCAGAAGCATCACAGATACACCTCCACAGTCAGGTCGGTCCACGCTGCACGGCGGAACTGGTGGGGCATCTTGCTGGCTTCCAAGTAACGCTTGGCAGTTTCAAAGTCGATGGTGAAGGTAAGGATGGGCTTTTCCGATACAGCCATCAAATCGGTGCGCTCCTCTTTGGACTTCTTGCAGCCGGTGTTCAGCTTCCAGCGGTAGGAGTAATCGGCAATGGGGGGTGACCACTTCAACGAACCGGTCAATCAATTCGGGAGCAAGACGGGCACCGTGCACATCGAACTTCTGAGAGAGAAAATCGTGGATCTCTTTCATGTCCGAAGAAACCGTCTGGGGATCGGGCGCAGGGGAGAGGGCTTTCAGTTCCTGCTCCAAGCGGGCGACCTCGTCGTCTGCCTGTTTGCAAAGGGCTTGGTAGCCAAAGACTGGCGTTCCGTCCTTCAGTTTACGCCAGTTGAAAATGCGGTAGGAAGAACCGCAGCGGCAGAGAAGTTTTGACACCCACAGGTTCTTGGTAGTTCTGGCTCCTTTGCGCCTTGTTTCTCCATCAGGAAGGCGCAGGCTGGAAATACGGGACTTGCGGATAATTGAAAATGAAAAAGAATCGACTTTATTGGACACGTAATATGATTCCTATTCTATGTCTCTTTGGGACATGCCTCAGTTTTGCTTCCCGAACTGTTTCTGAGGCTCAGGCAGGACTGTTCAGCTCGGATAATTTATTGCGAATGGCATTTCTTCCACTTGCCTTTTTCTCCATTCTATATTTTTCATGGAAGTGGAACCTGTTCAGAAGGGTGATCATACCGGCACCGTTGACATGGATTTTTCTTTTCTGGTTCTTATCAGCATTTGCATTTTTGAACAACAACTGGCTCTCGTACTCCTTTGTAAAATGGGTTGAATATTTTGTGGCCTTTATGATGAATGTCAGGGCATTATGGGGAACGCAGAATTTGTACTATTGCCGTCTATTTGCTACGAGGGCTGTTCCATGACAGTCATTGAGGCATTCAGTCTTGGGAAACCTGTTATAGCAACAGATATTGGCTTTATGCACGAAGCGATATCCGCTGTCGGCATGAATACTGTGTTCCCTATGAAGGACTATAACGCGCTACGCCACAAAGTCATTGAACTTTGGAACGATCCGGATTTGTGCAGCCAATATGGGAAAATCGCCCGAAACGAATATGAAAATAAGTACTCGGAGCCAATCGATATTGCAAATCTGACGAAGATATATTATAATTGTATCAGTGAGAATAGCTGAGTGGAAAGTCTCAGGGGGTGTAGATAAGGGTATCTGGAGCCAATGTGGAAAATTATTTAGCAGCTTTGCGAGGATATTCGTGGTAATCTGACCGTGTATGAAGCTGTTGTCTTAATGATAACCGCTTTGTGGTCATTACGGTGTCATGACAAAAGTCGGGTGATTCCGGTTGGATATAGTATGCTTTTGATTCTCTATATCACGCTTCTGCGTCGAACACCAGAGTATAATGAAGAAATCCGTTATCATATATCGTTCCTGCCCGATGTGAAAGTTTGGACAGGAAATCTGCTGAATGTTATTTTATATATTCCACTTGGAGGAACGATATATAACATGGCTGCTTCCATAAAAGGTACTGCGTTTGCGGCATTGCTTTCATCCGTTCTCTGTGAAATAATCCAGTATTTCACGCATAGAGGTGTGGCAGATATCAACGATGTGCTATTCAATCTAATCGGCGCATGTGCAGGGGCATTACTGTTCAGAGCGTTTAGAGCTTTTAAGAAGAAAAAAGACCTTCAATAAGTTAGCCGTAAAATGTGAAATAAAACACGAGGAATAAAAAATGAAAGATTTGATATACCTTGAGGGCGCGGAAGGCATGGAAAAATTAGCGTCTTATGCTGTTGCGCGAAACCTAATTCCGTTCTTTGGTGCTGGCTTTTCCGCAGGTGCAGAAGCTCTTAATGGAAGCGTTCCAGATTGTACCGCAGCACAGGAATATATGAAAAAAGCACTCATTGAGGAAAATCCAGAGTGTGCGAACTATCTTGCAGAGCTTGATTTTACGGGGATTGCAGGTGAATTTTATAATGATGTTTCGGAACTCAAACGTGCGAGATATTTTGAGGACAATTTCACAGATGTGAAATTGGGGGACAACTTAAAAGCCTTCCTGCATGAAATAGATTGGCCCTATGCATATACCATCAATTTTGACGATGGCATTGAGCAAAGTGTTCCGGAAGGAAACACAAAATTTCGCATTGTTCTGCCTTATAGAGGATTCCGCAAGCCGAGAAGTTCTGTTCGGCTGTTATATAAATTACACGGGGACGCCGAATATGAATGCCGCTATTACAGGAATTCGGACAGAACGGTGGACAAAAATATCATTTTTAGTTCGGATCAATATCTGCAGTCCATTACAGATGAGGAAAACCGTGACATGCTCAATGCATTAAAATCCGATTTTTCAACTAGAATCGTCTTATTCATTGGATGCAGCTTACAGGATGAACAAGACATTCGGTTTGTGTACAATCAATGCAAGGAAGAGTGCACACCGGGTTCGATGCGCATTGTTGTCCGCACCGAAAAACCGTCCGTCACAGAAAAAGGCAATCTGATGAGGCATGGTATATCGCATGTGTTACTTGTTGATAATTATGTTCGATTCTACACGGAATTTTTGAATAAATATAAAGAGCTTAAAGAGCAGCAGTCACAGATCTATCGGTTCTACAATCCGGCAATACGGCAGGTTGACGATAAACAAGAGGCTTTAGAACTTCTTTCTCATGGAACAGCGTTTAATACCGAACGGAACTCTTTTGATTGGAGTAAACTATATGTAACCCGTGATATTACCGTACAAGTCATACAGGAGCTGGAATCGTATGATTGTATGGTTATTGAAGGCCGCAGATTTAGCGGAAAGACAGCAGTGTTGTGTGAAATATGTAAAAAGACGCCACAGTATGGCCATTACTATTTTCCATCGAAGTTTGTTCCAGACGAACAGGTTGTGACTAACCTTATCACAAACACAAAACAAGGGCTGTTTTTGTTTGATAGCAACTCGATCTCGCACGAAGTATACCACTACATTATAGATTCTTCTGACCTTATCAAACAGAACGGACACAAGATTATTATTGCGATCAATTCCAGTGATAACAATATTTTGTCCAAAATGTTATCGAAGCCCTTTTCACTCCGATATCAATTCAGCTCGATTGAATTGAGACAAAACCAGAATAAGGCAGATGAACTTGGACTTTCACGAAGAAAAACCAAGCAGACAAACGTTGACTATGTACTTCTTTTGGCCGAGAATAATACCATTGACCTTGCGTTTATGCCAAAAGATAAAACGGTTTATTCACTGCATGAAAGTGTGCTCTTGATAATCCTTGCTGCATTGGACAAAGTATACGATGCTGATGCTATCGCGTTGGGTATTCCGATGTATGAAGTCGGAACATTTATCACAAAAGTCGGAGAAAAGCTTGCCCAAAGAGAACTCTGCTCTCCGGATGAGGCGACGAAGCATTCAGCAATGAAGCTTGTCCATAACAGCAAATTTGCACTTTTAAAGATTGTAAACGGATTGGATGAAGAACAAGTCATCGAAAGCGTTTTCCATATTGTCCAACGTTGTCAGCATGATTATACCAGAAAACGCCTTTATATCAACGTCATGCTCTTTGATACATTGAATCAGCTGTTTCAGGATTCACCGAAACGAGCGGAACTGATAAAGAAAATATATGATAAACTTTCCGAGTTGTTATATTCGGATATGCACTACTGGCTCCAACGAGCAAAATGTACATATCGTTACGCCAAAGAACAGAGCGCATTGGAAACAGCTTACACCTATGCAAAGAAATCGTATGATGACGGCGGACAGGATATCCATTATTAAAGCATCGCTGACCCTTTCCATCATTTGTTGTGCCATTTCTGAACACGAGAAAGGCCAAGATAAGATCAATGAATGCAGATTGGCGATCCGGTATGCTAACGAAGCGGTGTTCTCGGACTTCTATCAGCAGAACAATACTTCATTGCAACTGGATTTGGATGCAAAGCAAGGTAAAAGCCACAGCGGAATTCAAATGGTTGTAAATGCTTGTAACTTTATCAAACAAAATTCCACGGATATGGAGGATGTTGAAATAAGCGAAAGCGTTCTTGACCGCCTACATAAACTTTCTTTGGAGAAAAATAGCTAAACAAAAAAAGACTACTGTGAATCACAAGGCTTTATTCTGTAGCAAGCAGGGCGTCCGTATATACAAACGCCATTTTTGCGTTGCAAAATGCTTGTTGGGATAGTCCCAAACCCTTTGTGTACTGCATCCGCCGGATGCAGGCTGCGCATTTGTGCCAAATGCTTCTATAACGAGTCAAAACCACCGGCTGAGCCGGTGGCTTGAGTAAGCCCTAGAAGGGCGCCTTACTGGCAAAGCCCATACAAGGGGCCACGAGCACGCGTCTTTCATCTGCGTTACTTGCCCTACCGCTCTAACGAGCTATGTCCATAAGGTGCATCTTCTAAGACGACAAGTTTTTTGTCATCTCGCTTCGCTCGAATCTTATAGCTAAAGCATTTTTACTCCACCAGCTTAGCTGGTGGTTTTTCTTCACTCAAGTTCTTAAAAAGAACACCGAGGACTCTCTCCCCAAAATGGGAAAGATCCTCGGTGTTTTCTGTTTAACGGGTCTGCGATTTTTCCTTGGTGTCTTTTTTCTCGGCGAAGAACAACTCTACATTCTTCTGTGTGTTTTTTAATTCCTGCATTTCATCCCGTGCCTTGCGGTACTTCGGATAGGCAGCTTTCTTTTGAGAAAGCAGTGCGGAGTATTCGGTATCCAGTTCTTTTACCTTTGGCAACTTTTTCAAACTCGCTTCGTCAAAAGCGGCTTTTGCCGCCTTGTGTAGCGTGATTTGTTCCCGGTGTTCTTCCAAAAACTTCTTGCTGTAGGCTGGGTCTGCCCAGACCACGGCGTTTGCGTTCGATGAGGTCGATGTCCTCCAGCTCCCGGAGCAGTTTGACCGCCTTGTGTTCGGCGCAGCAGAGGGATGTCCTGACCACATCCATATGTTGATAAGTTTTTCTCCAAAGTATAGCATTTCTTACGTCATGGGCTATCTTAAAGGAAAAAGTAGCCTGATGATTTTCGACAGACATGCGAATTTGAAGTACAAGTATGGCAATCGGCATTTCTGGGCCAGAGGATATTTCGTGGATACAGTACGGTGGATGCCCTGTCCTATACCCGTGAACTGAAGGCAATGGGGGTCAACGTGTTTTTCATCAATGATGGCATCAATACAGCGACCAACGATGGAGAACTCCGTCTGACGATCATGTCCTCTATGGCGCAGGACGAAAGTCGAAAGATTTCGGAGCGAGTAAAGGCTGGACAAAAAATCAGCCGGGAAAAACATGTTTTATATGGCAGTGGAAACATTTTGGGATACCGCAGGGAGAACGGAACCTACGTTCCGGACCCAGATCAGGCCGAAACGGTGAGGTTGATTTTTCAGATGTATTCGGATGGCGAAAAGGGGCTTACTCAAATCGTGAACGAGTTATATCGGCTGGGACGGCTGGATGCAGGTGGTCATGTATCATGGGACGCTTCCAAAGTGAGCCGCGTTTTGCATAATGCGACCTATAAAGGCTGCATCTGCTATAACAAATCCCACAGTGATGGCTATCTGACGCAGAAACGTATAAAAAATCCGGATGAGAGCGGCTATGTCTATGTGAAAGGGGATTTTGAGTCGTTGGTATCAGAAGAGATGTGGGACAGATGCCAGCAGATTCTGCTGTCCCGCTCTGCACGGGTCATCAACGAGAACGGCAAAAAGCACAAATATATGCGGAATACGCCAAAATCTGTCTGGACAGCAAAGCTGCGGTGCAGCTGCGGAGCTGGATTTATCCAGTTCAAATGGAGAGTAAACCGTGATGGGGCAGTTGTTCACGGATTTCAGTGCTACCGCCGTACACGCAGGCCAAGCATCAGCTACTTACAGGAGCATGGTCTGGATTTGGGCATCAGCTGCCAGATCAAAGCCATCAGTGAATGGAAGCTGGAGCTGATGGCATCCAAGGTGTTCCAGAATCTGACGTTTGATAAAGGTAAGACCGTCAAAGAGGTATACCGGATTCTGAACCGCTGCATGGCAGAGGAAAAGACTGTGCGCATTTCCAAAAAGGCAATGCTGGAAAACAGTATCGCCAAACAGAAAGAACGGCTGGGCAGGTATATTGACCTGTGCGCTGACGGAGTTATCACGAAGCAGGAACTGGTGGATCGCCGCAAGGGACTGGATGCGCGGATCGCTGAGTTGCAATCCCAGTACGAAAGCATCGAACAGGAGGACGAACGCAGTGGGAGCATTGATATGAAGCTGATTTCCCAGAAGCTGGATGAGTGGCAGAAAGCGGCCAAAACGGATGTCAGCAGGGAACTTATTAACAGCTGCGTAGCACAGATTACGCCTGTAAGCAATGAGGAATTTCGGTGGGTGCTGGATTTCCAACTGTCCGAGGTGAAAGGCATCAATATGACATCCTGTACGATGGACGGTTTCATGGCGCTGGCTCGTTTCGTAATTCCATTTGAAGATGCCAAAGCGTTCAAGGCTTCACGGAACCAGAAAATCCATAGAAGGGATTGGAATAATCTCACCGTAGTAGTAGGAATCCGCTCAAAAATTTGTCCATAAGGTCATGTGTTGAATGTGCCGAATGTGTCAAAAGATTCGGAAATCCTTTTACTATATGGCATATTTTGCCTGTTATATGGCCTGAAAAGCAGGATTTGCACGATTGAGGTTTACGGAAGATCGACACAACCGACACACCCGGCACAGGCCGAAGCGTATTTTGTAGAATTTCATTTATATATTATCTTATTGAAAAGACCTGAGGAAAAGTTTTGCACTGTCCTCAGGTCATTCCTTTTTACCGCAAAATCGTGAAACCGCTTACAGTCAGCTGGTAAAATTTCTGAAAGCCAGAAAGCCTATAAGTGAATGGTCAAAGCCATTTCTTCAGCAGGCATGGCGGTTGTTTTGTACGCCGGACAAAACAGGGGCCTATCGGGAATATGTTGGGGTCTATGAATACTGGCTCAAGCATTGGATGAAGAAGTGATTTTGTGCTAAGTGTTAGGCTGGTACGGAGACATCAAAATCCCCGGAAAGGATATGACAAAACTTTTGCCGTATCTGTGCGCAAATGATAACCCTGTGATTACAATTGAATCTGCTCAGTGATAAGCAGTCCCTCCGCTTTCAGCCAGAAGAAAGTGGAGGGATTTTTGTCGGTTGGCTTTTTCAACGATGAGCTGGTTGGATTTTTTGCGTCTTGTTTTGAGGGCACAATGAGGGTACAATAAGCGAAAGTAGTGTGGATTTGATAGAAAACGATCAAATACATTACCTTCAACAACCTTGAATAGCCATGTTTCATCAATGCACACGTGCAACTTAGACATACTTTTTCGTCCTCTCTCTGCAAAAATGAGCATAATGTATAAACCGTTATAGCACTTTCCGAGGGATAATCAATATCGGGTTCGTAATATTTCTTATTCGCCTTAGAATACAAGAATGATTCCTGCTACGCAGAAGGAAGAAGTTCGTCTCAGGCTAAAGAAACAAATGCTACTAACACTACTAATGGGTTTTGACAGTCGAGGAAGGGAAGCACAATGACTGTGGACGAATTGAGTGTCAAACTGCCTCATCTAAAATGTGATTCGGATGTTCAAGAACTCGGAGTTAAATAAGATGGCGGAAGGATGATATGGTGTGGAGCTGTGGATTTCTGGATTTAGCAAGTGGTAGAGTGAAAAGTTCACATGGGCGTGATTGATTCAGTCTGTGTGATGTGGTAATATAAGAAAAAAGAAAGGCGTTGAGTCTGTGGCAGAAAAAGACGCATCTGAAAAGATTCTGGAATCCTACAATGATGTATTCTCCGATATTGTAAATGTACTGCTATTCAACGGAAGGCAAGTTTTAGGTGCAGACGAATTGGAAGATCAGGCTCCGCGCACCTATTATAAAGCAGATGGCAGACTCCATGAAATTGAACGTGATGTTGCCAAACGATGGAAGAATGGTAATATCCGGGTGGCGTGTATCGGATTTGAGAACCAAACAGCTTCTGACCCGGACATGCCGCTCCGAGTGATAGGTTATGATGGTGCAGAGTATCGGGCGCAGCTTCTGGGAGATAATGATACAGGGAGTCGCTACCCAGCCGTGACGCTGGTTCTCTATTTTGGACATGAAAAACCGTGGAGTGGGCCGCTTTCTCTGAAAGAACGACTGAATGTCCCAAAAGAGTTTGAGCCATACGTCAACGATTATAAAATCAACCTGTTCCAGATTGCGTATCTGACTCGTGAGCAGGTAGAATTGTTCCAAAGCGATTTCAAGGTCGTTGCAGACTACTTTGTACAGAAAAGAGAGAATGGCGACTATGTGCCAAGCTCACAGGATTTGACTCATGTGCAGGAAACGCTTCAGTTGTTAAGCATCATGACGAATGACCACCGATTTGAAGACGCATACAATACCAGTACTGATGACAGGAAAGGAGGCCCACGCAATATGTGTGATGTGCTTGATAAAGTGGAAAACAGAGGCATTGAAAAAGGCATCGTGAAAGGCGAGAGCCGCGGAGAAAACAAAATGGCTTTACTGGTAAAGAAGCTCCTTGACCAGAATCGCATTGACGATGTAAAGAGGGCTTCCGAAGATGAAAAGAGCCGTGCGGAGTTGATGAAAGAGCTTGGAATCAACTGAAAAATTGAAAACCGCGATGTGTCGTTATTCCCCACGATGAAGCCGATTGAGCAGTAAATTTCCAATTTGCAATTAGAAAAGCCTGAAACTTCTTGATGTACCGAGAAGTTTCAGG
>ERZ780139.2361-NODE-2361-length-14241-cov-4.944664_pt1 | contig 14241 bp, 13 predicted proteins | sample MGYA00511476_ERZ780139 | MGnify/ENA primary metagenome ERZ780139 (study PRJEB29588, sample SAMEA2158190) | human gut metagenome | biome: human gut; feature: human-associated habitat; material: faeces | place: Denmark | collected 2008/2010 ... | reverse complement strand
GCGGACAGCTGCGCGTCGCTGGCCCAAAGCTGCACCGCGTTGAACAGATCGGGGAGGCCGCTGCCTCCGGCCGCCATGTGCAGCGGCGTGTCCGGCATCAGAGGCTGCGGCAGATGGCCCACCACCTGATCCAGCCAGTCCTGGGCGCCGCGCTCCATGCCGGCGAACTCGTCCAGCCACTCCCGGCGGCATGCACCGGATGCGGGGATCGTCTCGCTGGTGAAGCGCTTGCCCGTTTCGGATATGGCCGCCTCGATGTGCAGGAATTCCTGTCCCCGGTCGGTGGGCTGCACCACGAAGGTGCCGCACAGCGTCTGCCCGTGGACGGTCATGTGCTGGTGCCCTGTCAGCAGAAGGTCAAAGTCCAGCTCCTGGCACAGGCGGTAGGCCACGTTCTCGTGGGTGGTGGACAGCACGCGGCCGGTGGCCAGATCTCTCTCGAAGCCGCCGTGATAAATGCACAGCGTCACATCCACCCGGCCCCGTAAGGATTCCAGCGCCGCGCGCGCGGCGGGGATAGGGTCGCTGATAGTGATGCCGGACAGGTGCTCCGGCTTCTCCCAGATGTTCACGTAGTCGGTGACGATGCCCACGATGCCGATCCGCAGGCCGTTCTCCAGCGTGTGGATACGGGCAGGGAAGCGCACGCGGGCGCCGTCCCAGCGGACATTCTCGCAGACGCAGCGGGCGTGCAGAGCGTTGAGATAGCTGTCCAGATAGTCCATGCCGTAGTTGAAGTCGTGGTTGCCCAGGGTCACATAGTCGTAGCCGCAGCGGTTCATTATCTCGGCGAACCGGCTGGCGTCGCCCAATGTGTCATGGCAGTAGGCACCCAGCGGCGAGCCCTGCAGGATATCGCCGCCGTCGATGACCAGCGTGTTCCCGTCCTTATGAAACTGGCTGGCACACTTGAACAGACCGATATTCCTCTCCTGCCGGCTGCGGTAGTCGGTGGGATAGATATAACCATGGAGGTCAGAGGTGAAGTAGATGGTAAAGCGTTTTGTGTCCATCGGCTCACCCCCGTGCCAGCTTGATACGGATCCGGGAGGATATCCACTCGATGATCAGCACCAGCACGATCAGGCCCAGCAGGATCGCGCCCACCTCGTTCCAGCGATAGGCGCTCATGGCGAAGATCAGCGGCGCGCCGATACCGCCCGCGCCCACCAGGCCCAGCACCGTGGCGTCGCGCAGGTTCATGTCGAAGCGGTAGATGATGGTGGAGGTAAAGTCCGCCGTCAGCTGCGGCAGAATGCCGTAGCGGATCTTCTGGAACGTGGTGCAGCCCGCGGCGTCCAACGACTCCAGGATGCGCTTGTCCAGGTCCTCGATGCTCTCGATAAACATCTTGGACACCATGCCGATGGAGCACAGGGACATGGTCAGCAGACCCGCGAAGGGACCGGGGCCGGTGACGCGGATGAACATCAGGCCGTAGACAAAGGCGGGAACGGTGCGGATGGCGGCGATCAGAATGCGTCCCACCAGCGCCAGCGGCTTGGGGACCAGATTGCTGGCGGAGATAAACGACAGGGGCAGCGAGATCACCGCGCCCACGATGGTGCCCAGAAAGGCGATGCAGAACGTCTCCAGCAGCAGATAAGGCACACCGTTGGTGCCCAGTGTGAACAGCAGCTTGGCGGAGGGATGGAAGATACCGGAGATGATATTCCCGGCTACCTCCAGCCCGTTGCTGGTGGGGTTGCTGGTCTGTACGGCCGTGCCGGACCACGCCAGCAGGCAGGCCACGATGAAGGCCGCCAGCAGCTGCCACAGCCACGTTTTCGGCGCGGAGGCGTAGGCTTTTTGAATTCTCTGTTCCATACGGCCCTCCTTACGTCAGTTTTTTACGCAGGGCGTGGCTGATCGCCTCGATGACCATAACGGCCACAAACAGAACGATCAGGATCATGCCAAGGCTGTCGTACTCACGCCAGCCGATCTTTTCATTCATAATAAGGCCCAGTCCGCCCGCGCCCACGTAGCCCAGGATGGAGGCGTAGCGCACGTTGCCCTCCAGGCAGAACAGGGATACGGACAGATAGGTGGGCAGCACCTGGGGAAACACCGCCGTGGTAAAGGCCTGCAGCCGGGTGGCGCCCAGCGCCTCCATGGCCTCATAAGGTCCCATATCCACCGTCTCGATGATCTCGAAGAGCTGCTTGCCCACATAGGCGAAGGTAAACACCGCGATGGCGCAGGTGCCCGCCATGGTGCCCAGGCCGAAGATGTAGGTGGCGATCAGGGCGCACACCAGCGTGGGCAGTGTCCGCACAAGGCTGAGAAACAGCCGGACGATGAACACCACCACGCGGTTGGTGACAATGTTGCTGGCGGCGGCTACGGCAAAGGGAATCGCCAGCACTGCGCCGATGAACGAACCCAGGAAGGACATCTTGATGGTGTCCCACAGGGGCTGCCAGATCTTGCTCAGATACCCCGTGTTGGGCGGGAACATGGCCGCGAGGATATCGAAAAACTTGCTGCCCTTCTTCACCAACACCCCGAAATCGAAGCCGGTGATGTGCACAGACAGCGCGCCCAGCGCCAGCACGATCAGAATGACCAGCGGCGCGCGGCTGCGTTTTTCCTCCACCACCGCGCCGTTGGGCAGCGTATAGCGGCGGGGCTTGAACAGACGGTCGTACAGGCTCATGCGTCTGCCTCCGTCTCGCTGTCGTCACCGTAGATGGCGTCCAGCACCGACTGGTCCACATTGGCGGAGGGCCCGTCATAGACGATCTTGCCGGCGCGGATGCCGATAATGCGGTCGGCGTACTCCAGCGCCAGCTCCACATGGTGGATGTTCAGCAGGATGGAGATGCCCATCTCCTCATTGATGCGAACGAAGTCCTGCATCACCTGCTTGGCGGTAACGGGGTCAAGGGCAGCCACCGGCTCGTCTGCCAGAATGATCCGGGGGTTCTGGGTCAGTGTGCGGGCCAGCGCCACCCGCTGCTGCTGACCGCCGGAGAGCTGGTCGGCGCGGATGTAGGCCTTGTCCAGAATACCCACCTTATCCAGCGATTCCAGCGCCTTGATCTTGTCCGCCTTTCGGAAGGCACCCAGCAGCACCCGCCAGAAGGGCATATCCGGCACGCAGGCGGACAGCACGTTCTTGATGACGGTGGTGCGGGTCACCAGATTGAAGGACTGGAACACCATACCGATGCCCCGGCGGAACCGGCGCAGGCTCTTGCCCGACAGGGTGCTGACATCGGTGCCGTTCACCGTCAGCGTGCCGGAGGTGATCTGGTGCATCCGGTTCACGGAGCGCAGCAGCGTGGATTTACCTGCGCCGGAACGGCCGATGATGGCCACAAACTCGCCGTCCTGAATGGTCAGGTCCACGTCGTCCAGACCCACCGTGCCGTTGGGATACACCTTGGATACATGGTCGAAAATGATCATATGGTCTCCTCTTTTCCTGAAATAGCACACGGGGAGGGCTGCACAGCGGAAGGTCATGGCTGTGCAGTCCTCCCCGCGCTTGGGAAAGTGCTTTAGTTGGCGGCAGACAGCTCCTGGATGAGCTTCTGCGCGGCGCGCTCGTTGTCGTAATCGGAAGCCTGTGCCACCTGATAGCCGTTGTGGCTGTAGATAGCGATGACTTCCTTACCGGCATCGGTGTTGCCGATGTTGATGAACGCCTGCTGCAGCGCGGCGATCAGGTCCGCGTCCATGATCTCGGAGTTCTTGCTGACGGAGATGGTGTCGTTGTAAATGGGGGCGGTCACGCCGATCACGCCAGTTTCCTCCCAGATGGAGCCCTCGCGGCTGAACTCGGTGTTCCAGCGCTCGGCATAGTCGCGGCGCGCGTCGGCATAGGTCACCAGCACGTCCACCTGGCCGGAGGCCAGACGGGCAAAGGCGCTGGCGTAGGAGTCGGACTGCACGGCGCTCTTCAGGTCAGAGATGCCCTTGCCGTAGTGATCCTGCAGCCACAGGGCGGGATAGATGTAGCCGGCGGGGGAAGAGGTGCCCATGACGCTCCAGTTGGCGCTGTCCAGGTCCTCCCAGGTCAGCTCTTCGCCGGCGTTGACCTTCTTCACCAGCTCCTGGCCCTTGTCAGAGGGGCCGGCGATGAACAGGGCGCGGTAGGAAACGGCCTGCTTGTCGGAAGCCTCGGTGGGCTGGCCGTCATTCCAGTCCTTGGCGTTGTCGGAGTCCTTGCTCAAGCCGTCGCGGGTAGCGGTCAGAATGACCTCGGCGCCGTCGTCATACAGCACATAGGTGCCGCCGGGGATCAGACCCACGTCGATGGTGCCGGCCTCAAGGCCCTCGCCCACGGCCTCATAGGTGGTGCCGACAGTGATCTCCACGTCGCCCACCTCGTAGCCCTGCTTGGCCAGCTCGTCCTTCAGCATCTGCTTCAGGGGCTCGGTAACGGTAATGATCTCCTCCGGCTCGCGGGAGGGCACGAACGCGACCTTCAGGGTCTCGATCTTCTTCGCGCCGTCGGTGTCGCCGGTATTGTCGCCATCGGTCTTGTCACCGCAGCCGGCCAGCAGGCCGAGCGCCATGACCAGCGCCAGCAGCAGAGCAAAAAACTTTTTCATTCTTTTTTCCTCCATAAAGTGTTGTTCCCTTGCCCGGAGTAGTTCTCCGGGACGTGTACAGCGGTGTGGCACAGCAAAAGGCGCACCATACCGTCTCACAGTATAGCACACCTTTATAGAGAAAAATTTTCCGATTTGGTAAAAAAAGTAATATCTCAGGCGTCCCTCTCCCGCCCGAAGTAGAACGCCACCAGCTCCTCGAACGCCAGTATCACATGGCCGAAAAAGCTGTTGGGCAGGCTGCCGGCCAGCGTCTGCCGCGAGCCGTCCACCACAAACACGATGTCCGACATCTGCGCCAGGGTAGAGTCGCTCCGCTTGGTGAACGTGACGATCTTGTGGCCGTTCTGCCGGGCGTGACGCACGTCGTTCAGCACCGGCTCCGTCTCGCCGCTCTGGCTGACGGCGAACATCACCGGCGGGGCCTCCGCCGCGTCGGACAGGTGGTGCGCGTCGCGGAACAGCATATAGTCATAGAAATGAACGTTGTTGAACACCATAAAGCCGCAGATGGACAGCCGCTGGGCGATATAGGCGCCCACAATGTTGGAAAATCCCTCGCCGGTGGTGAACAGCTTGGCCCGGCGCGACTGGTCCAGCAGGCCGCAGAACCGGTCCAGCAGCTCGTCGGAATAATTGTCGATCAGGCTCTTGATATTCTCCGCGCTGCGGTCCTGGCCGTGGGAGTTGAACTGGCGGCTGAGGTAGTAGTACAGCTCGCTGTATCCGTCAAAGCCCAGCCGCTTGCACATCTTGACGATGGTGGTGGTGGAGAGAAAGTTCTCGTTGGCGATCTGCTGGATACCCACGCGCTTCTCGCCGCGCTCGATATGTGCCGTGATGCTGGTGATCACCCGTTTCTCGTCCTCAGAAAGCAGATTTGTCAGCAGAAAATAGCCGTCGCCCACAGCCTGTCCCTCCTTGCCATCCATGATATTTTTTTCATTATAGCAAACCGGACGGCGCCTTGCAAGACAGCGCGGGAGAATTCGGCATTCCGCCGATGCGGCGGCCTCCGCGCCGTCCCGGACGATAGCAGACGACAAAAGAGGGGCGATGCCGCCCCTCTTTTGTTCTGCCGTTCCCGAAGCGGATTGCGCGGAACCGTCAGCGCGCAAACACAGTCTCTCCGTTGAACGTCAGCTTGCAGATGCGCTCCGGCTCCATGGGCTCATCGAACCGCGTCCAGATCATACAGCTATCGTCGGTTTGATCTGCGATAAAGCTCCATTGGCACGGGATAGTATCGCCGTTTGCATCAAATATCTCGAACTTGCCAAGAATACCCGTAGTAGAATCAACATAGTCGGCAAAATACACCGCCATGGACAGCTTGGAGCATTCGATCCGCTCCGCCGTCAGTTCCTCCCCGCCATAGGTCAGGGGCACGTCCTCTGCCAGCACCTCGCTCTGCACAGTGACGGGTGTTTCCTCCAGCGTGACCTTCCAGTTTCCCGGCAGCACGGTGGTGGTGATCTCCTTTCCGCCCCAGTGCAGCTCCAGATAAGGGAGCGCTTCCTTGTCAACGGCCACATCCCGCCAAAAGTACCGCCAGTCGGCATCCGCCGCCTCCGGGTCAAACTCGTCGGGCTGTCCGAAATGACAGTGGGACTCCGGATAGATGACCGTGTCCGTCCGCGTGTCCAGGAAATACCAGTTCGTCTCCCAGGACGCGGACCATTCGTCCGAACCCAACGGTTCTTTCATCACCAGCTGGAGGACGCCGTCCTCCCACCCGGCGTTGCAGATGGACGCGCCGCAGGGCAGCTGCACATCCGCATCCCCCGGCTGCCAGTAATACCGCACCGTTCCGTTGCGGAAACGCTGCTGGCACTGGGGCAGCTTGGCGTTCTCTCCGGCGTTTTCCACCATCTCCGCCACGTTGAAGTCGATCGTCTCGTCGTCGAACCACCGTTTCTCCTGCCAGTTGGCGAAGGTCATCACCAGACCGTTGGCACTGCTGCCCGGCTGCCAGTTGGCGTATACGACGCCCTCCAGCTCGTTCTCCGGCACGCCCTCCTTCCGCGGGAGGAAGGACGACACATACGCGCCGGACATCATCTGACCGGGGAAGTACAGCTCGAAGTCGGCGAATTGGCCGCTCTGATCCAGCACAGCCCCCTCGTTGGCCTTCACAGAATAGAGAAGATACAGGGCGCGCTCGTCCGAGATCACCTTTTCCACACGGATGTGCAGCTCCTCCGCAGCTGCCGTGGGTTGCTGTTGGGAGACCACCGGCGTCTCGTCCCCGTCGCCGATGACGGTCTGTTCAGGAGAAAAGATGTCGCGCCATGACAGCGGCAGTCTGCTGACGGCAAAGGCGGTCACGGATACGCCCAGTATGACCAGCACCGCCACGCACGCGGCGGATAATTTAGGGAAGCGGGCTGCCCGTTTCCGGCCCGCGTTCGCGGCATCAAAATCAAGGGCCTCCTCCAGATACGCCGCATCCACGTCTCCGATGGCGGAGAGCAGCTTTTCAGTGTTGTGCTCCATCATAGGGTTACCTCCTTACGTTCCAGGTACGTATGTAATTTCCTGCGAATTCTGCCCAGCCGGACAGATACGTTGTTTTCAGTGGTACCGAAGGCATCCGCAATCTCGGACAACGGCTGCGCGAACCAGTACCGCCTGACGAACATGACCCGGTCATCCCGGCGCAGGGCAGCGAGAAACGCATTGATCTGCGCGGACAGCTCACCTGCGGCAAGCTGCTCGTCGAGGGAATGGGCGGAAATACAGTCCTCCAGTTCAGATAGCGAGACCTCAAACCGGCTGCTCCGCTTCAGCGCGGAATTGGCCCGCAGCTTTTTCAAAGAAAGGTTGCGGACGATGCGGCAGACGTAGGCTCTCAGCGGATCGGGGCGCTGCGGGGGGATACTGTTCCACGCGCCGAGCCAGGCGTCGTTGACGCATTCCTCCGCGTCCTGCGGGTCGTCCAAAATGTTGTCGGCGATTTGGAAGCACAGTGCGCCGTACTTCCGTGACAGCTCGGTGATCGCCTGCTCCGAGCGCTCAAAAAACAGGCGTATGATCTGTTGGTCCTCCATGGGGCGACGTACCTCCTTTCGCCTTCTTCACACATTAACTACCCTTTTGAAGCAGGATATGACGCTTCCTTTGCAATTGTATACACAGATTACACCGTACATGGTAACGGATGTGACTGCGGATGAAGCAGTTTACCTGGCAGGTCAGGCGCTGTCCTACAACTTTGGGGACGACGATTTTTATTTCATGACGGGAACGGTCAAAATGGGAGAAAAATTCGAAGAATTTTATCCCGATGAAACAGCACTGTATGAACTGGTGCTGGACGTATTTTATGAAGAGGCGGCGGATTGACCTGCACGCCGGATAAAACGGTATTGGCAGACGGGACACCGCCTGTTAATATAAAAACAGAAGCCACACAATTTTACGAAAGGGGGATGATTGACATGAAAAAGAAAATGGCAATTGTTCTTTCACTTGTACTCGCATGCTCTATGAGCATGACAGCATTTGCAGCTCCCAGCCCGTCTCTGAATACAGGTAATACGCCTGTTAGTCAGGTAACCGTTGATCAGTCTGTTGCAACAGCAACAGCTGGAACCGCTGAGTCGACTGTCAGCGGTGTAGCCAGCGCGACTAGTGCAGTAGCAGTTGGAACAACATTCGCAACTGCAAAAGGAAACCAGGCATTGGATGCGGCTTCCGTTCAGCTGGTTGTAGCTCCTACAACTGTAGCAGAAACGACAACATCTGCCAACGAACTGACAAAGGCTTTGACTGCAAAAAAGGTCAAAATCATCAACAAGAGTGGTGAGAAAAACATTTCCCTGCTGAATCGGGAAGGCAAGGTAAAATACCTGTGCAGCAGAAATGTTTATCTGACGAATTCAAAGGGTGAACTGGTAGCAAGCAAGGGTTCTATCTCTATTGCAAAGAGCCTGAAAGAAATCCTGGGCGGATACCAGCTTGCTGAAAATGAGACCATCAGAGCAATGTACAAGAGAGCAGACGGAACCTTTGTAGCGCTTCCTGTTGTTATTAAGGGCGATGTAGTTTCTTTTGCACTTCCTTCTATCAGCGGTGTTGTTGAAGTTGTATTCACGGCGGCTGTTGGAACAAGACAGGAAACATTACAGTCTGAAAAAGCTCCCAAGCTTTGATGCATGGCCGACAGGCTAAGTTTTAGATCGAATAACAAATTAAATTGATTCGTGTGGTTTCCTTTGGAACACCGCCTCCTCTGAAACGGGGAAGCGGTGTTTTGTTTTTTGCTGCAAAAAAAGTCCTCCGCAAAAACGGAAGACTTTTCTGGATGTTGGCGTTGAGACTTATTCGTTCAAGGAATAACCGCAAGCGGTGCAATATTTTTGACTGTCTGCAGATTCGCCAATTTGGTGCTCTTCTTTTTCGGTATGACCGCAGAATTTACAGACCAGCTGATGATAGGATTCATCAAGACTTTGCCCGACGGTGTATTCATGTGTACATGGTTGACCACAGATCTCACAGATACCGTCCGGATCAAATACACATGCGCCATCCATTGTATGTCCACACACGGAACAGGTTCCCTTGTGAATCCGCACGCCGTCTTCGGCAGATGGGATTCTTCTTTTATAACGCCGCCGCATGCACCACAGATTTCTTTATGGGAAGAATCATCAGCGGTATAATGATCAGCGGTACAGCTTTCTGCCTGTTCTTCGTTGATATATCCACAGAGGACACATACTGGACCGTGCATAGTTGTTCCGGTGATCTGTTTCCTACCGTCGAATTCATGATTGCAGGGGACCTCCGGTTCTGGTGTTGTCGGCTCCGGTGTTGGTGCAGGTGTCGGCACTGGGGTTGGAGCGGCAGAAGATGGTAAGGTCAAAGAGGACGGGATGTTCGAAACAGAGCTGTTGTCCGCACTGGAAGGGACGATCAGTCTGGGGGATGCAAGGATCTGTCCGTTCATTCCGCTGACTGTAAAGCCGGCTTTTGTCGTTGCGTCAATGGTCGTATATTTTCGGTTTTCTTTGATGCCGAAATTTACATAGTGAACATAGTATGCCAGAAGATCGTCGCCAAACGCCTTTTGCAGATCCGGAATTGTGCAGAATCAACTTATGTTCATCAAAGAAAGGAATCCGCAGCAATTTCATCCTCTGCCAGCATACGGTATCCGACGCCAAGCTCATTGATGATATAGCGCTTTTCGCCGGGCGTCACGCCCATTTTCTTTCGGATATTCTTCATGTTGACCTGCAGCTTTTTGACGCTTCCATAATCCGAATATCCCCAGACTGCACGGATGATTGCGGCATACGTCAGCACCTTTCCCGCGTGAATAGAGAGCAAAGCCATGATGTTGTATTCCGTTTGGGTCAGGTCAATTTCAGCTTTGCCGACAAAAACCTGCCGTTTGTCATAGTCGATCAGCAGATCCTGAAGCTGAAATTTACCGCTGGGCGCGTTTTCTTTGTTATGCCGCTGACTGCGAAGAACGGCGCGAATACGAGCCAACAGCTCTTCTGTTCCAAACGGTTTGGTGATGTAATCGTTTGCCCCCAGATCCAATGCCTCCACCTTGTCCCTCTCGTTGGAACGGGCAGAAAGCACAATGACGGGGAGAGCATCTGATTTTCGTACCTCCCGAATCAAATCAAGGCCGTCCCGATCCGGCAGACCGAGATCCAGAATGATGAGATCCGGACGATGGGAGGCGTACATCATCATGCCCAGCGAACAGGTTTCCGCGCAGAGCACCTGATAATCGCTGGTTTCCAGATTGGCTCTGATGAAACTGCGGATGTTGGCTTCATCCTCGACGATCAGAATTTTATACTTGTTATTGCCCATCGTCGTCACCCCCTCTTTCCAGAGCAAAACGGAATACAGCGCCGCCGCTTTTCCTGTTTTCTGCGAAAATTTCGCTGCCGTGCGCCTTGATGATGGCGGCGCACACAGATAGCCCGATGCCCATATTGCTGCGTGTTCCGTCTACCGGCGCAGCGGTTTTTTCATAGTTACCGGTAAAAATCTTATGAAGCGCATCCTCCGGAATGCCGCAGCCGTTATCGGCGACTTCAAATACCGCCTGATTTTCCACAAGGGAAACGGATAGGCTCAGTTCCGTCATTCCCTTCGCATGAAACACTGCGTTTTCCAGAAGATTCAGCAGCACCTGTTCGATTAAAATGGAATCCATGGGAATATCGACAAAATCATCCGGAATCCGGGTGATTACCTTCTGATTCGGATGTTTTTTGGAGAACTTCATCAGAACCGAGTCGATCAGCTCATCCAGAACGGTCGGCGTTTTGACAACCTCGACCTTTGAATCGTCGATTCTTGTGACGGATAGCAGATTTTCAACCATGCGGATGAGCCATTCGCTGTCCTCCCGGATTTCCCCCAACAGCTTGAGCTGCTGTTCCTTGGGAAGCGCGTCATATTTGATCATCAGCGTGGAAGATGAGCCATATATTGAGGTGAGGGGCGTGCGCAGATCGTGAGAGATCGCCCGCAGAAGATTGCCCCGCATCCTTTCTTTTTCGCTTTCTGCCCGCAGTTTTTCCTGTTCCCGCACCCGAAGCAATTCCTGATCTCGTATCCGAATGTTCAACGCACTGGTGGAAACGGCGACGATCAGCATGATTGCGGCGGAAAGGATGCTTTCTTCCACAAAGAAGTCAAAGGCATAATAGGGATAAGTAAAAACAAAATTCACCGCGAAAACGCTGACGATTGCCGAAACAATCCCGTAGCCATATCCATGGGTTTTCAGCGAAATCAGAAACACGCCGAAAACAAAGATCATGGGAACCAGCGCCTGCGTGGTAAAGAGCTTCTGGATCAGAAGGTTGACGGCAAATGCGCTCAGAAAGACGGTGACTGAAAACAAAGTATCTCTTTGCCGCTGGCGGTTTTTCATCATGCGTCTCCTTTGTTTTTTTACAGGTTCATTATACCCCATGAGAGGGAGCGCATCAAGTTTCCTTGCGTGAGGATCTTGCGCGGTTCCCGTTTCTTTACCAAATCTACACCGTAAAAATGCTATGATAAATATATAGAAGGCTGCGCGTCATCCATATACGACGCACAGCGGCAAGGAGGAAAGAGTTCGTGGAATACGACAGTAGCGACGATACCGGCAACAACATGGATCAGGTCTGTTCATATACGGCATATCTGCGCCCTTTGCTGCGGCATGGGACGCGGGTATGCTTTTTTGACGCGCGGAAAAGGACGTCAAGACCGCCCGCGCGCACAGGAACGAGCGTTTCCTGACCGCTGACGCAGGCGGGCTGAATCTGCTTTTTGCATGAAATGACGATGAACAGAAAATCAAGGAGTTTTGTATGGATTATATGGGAAGTATTTTGGCGATGGTCATTTGTATTGCCATGTCCGCCTATTTCAGCGCGACAGAAACGGCATTTTCGTCTTTAAATAAGACTCGGCTGAAGGTTCTCGCGGATAACGGAAACAGGAGAGCGGCGCTGACACTCAAGCTGGCGGGAAATTACGACAAGCTGATCTCGACCATCCTGATTGGAAACAATATCGTGAATATCCTGGTTGCGTCGATCGGTACGCTTCTGTTTGTCGGGCTCTACGGCGACATGGGCGCGACGATTTCCACCGTCGTTGTGACGGTCGTGGTTCTGATCTTTGGCGAAATCACCCCCAAGAGCATGGCGAAGGATGCGCCGGAACGCTTTGCCATGGTCAGCGCCCCCTTTATTCGCCTGTGGATTTGGGTGCTGACGCCGGTGAATTTTCTTTTTTCTCAGTGGAAGAAATTCATTTCCCGCTTTTTCAAGACCGACGAGAATGCCAAAATGTCCCACGAGGAATTGCTTCTCTTCATGGAAGACGTTGAGCAGGACGGCGGCATTGATGAAAACGAGGGGGAGCTTCTGCGAAACGCGCTTGAATTCCGCGATCTGACAGCGGCGGAAATCCTGACGCACCGGATTGAGCTGGAGGCGGTGGAGATTCAGGAAAGCCATGAGCAAATTGCAAAAGCCTTTACGCAGTCCGGTTTTTCCCGCCTGCTGGTTTATCGGGATACGATTGATCAGGTGGTTGGTATTCTATGTCAGAAGGATTTCTATTGCAACGGCAAGATGACGGAGCGCCCCATTGCGGAAATCATGACCGCGCCGCTGTTTGTCTATCAGCACACGAAGATTCGGGATATCCTGAAGACGTTCCAGCGCCAGAAAGCGCACATTGCCGTCGTTATAGACGATTTTGGCGGAACGCTCGGCATTGTAACGATGGAGGATATCCTGGAAGAGCTGGTTGGTGAAATCTGGGACGAGCATGACGAGGTGGAAGAGCATTTTGAAAAACTGGATGAAAACGCCTACCGCGTGGATTGTTCCGCCAGTTTGGAAGATTTCATGGAGTTCTTTGACGTGAAGCTGGAATCCGACAGCATTTCGGTTGGCGGCTGGGTGATGGAACAGTTAAACCACGTTCCGGTTCGGGGTGAATCCTTTTCAGCCTGCCATCTGGAAATTACGGTTTCTGAGGTAAGCGCTTATCGAGTATCTTTTATCACGGTCAGGCAATGCGAGCCGGGCGAAACGTATACGGAATAACAAAACGGGGGGAAGTATGGTGAAAAAAGTACAGGATACGGACAGCGATCAAAGCATGACCTCTGCGCCGCAGGAAGGAAAATCCTTCGATCTCTATATGGTGCAGTACATCATCCGCGCACTGATGATGCTTATTGTTTTTGCGTGGGCGCTGGTGAATCTCGATGCGGTTCTGCGCTTTCTGAACAGCGTGTTTGCGCTGGTATCGCCGTTCTTGATTGGCGGGGCGATTGCGTTTTTGATGAATATCATGCTTCGGCCGTTAGAACGCCTTTGGAAGCGTGTGTTCCGAAAAGCGCCTGCGAAACTGACCCGACCGGTGTGCCTGACGTTAAGCGCCGTTCTCATGCTTGGAATCGTATTTGCCGTTGTGTTTATGATGATTCCGAGCCTGCGGGAATCGGGAAATGAATTTATCCGCAATATTCCCGCCTATGTTGAAGAAATTGGTCAATGGTGGATGGAGGTTTCCCGGTTTGCGGCGAAATACAATGTCATTCTGCCGGAATACGCCATTGATTCGGATCTGCTGATCGAGAAGATCACCGCGTGGATGGATATCGAAGGAAGCGGGCTTATTTCGGTAACATGGGGCGCGGCAACATCCATCCTCTCCATTTTGGTCGATGCGGTTCTGGCGTTTGTCTTTGCCATTTATCTGCTGGCGAAAAAGGAGAGCGTCGCGGTTCACTTGAAAAAACTCACCCTGACGGTGCTTCCATGCCGAAGGGCGCAGCGACTGCTGAACATCGCATCGCTGACGAACCATACCTTCACGAACTTTGTCAGCGGCCAGTTGACAGAGGCGATCATCATCGGCGCACTCTGCTTTGTCGGCATGTTGATGCTGGACATTCCATATGCCGGGGCGGTTTCAACGTTTGTCGCGGTTACCGCGTTGGTGCCAATCTTTGGCGCATGGCTTGGCGGCGGTTTTGGCGCGTTTCTGATTCTGCTGGCAGATCCTGTCAAGGCGGTATGGTTTGTCGTCTTCCTGCTGGTTTTGCAGCAGGTAGAAGGCAATCTGATTTATCCAAAGGTTGTCGGCAAGTCCGTCGGTCTTCCGGGCTTGCTCGTTTTGATGGCGG
>ERZ780139.2358-NODE-2358-length-14256-cov-5.623477_pt1 | contig 14256 bp, 10 predicted proteins | sample MGYA00511476_ERZ780139 | MGnify/ENA primary metagenome ERZ780139 (study PRJEB29588, sample SAMEA2158190) | human gut metagenome | biome: human gut; feature: human-associated habitat; material: faeces | place: Denmark | collected 2008/2010 ... | reverse complement strand
AATGGCCAGCACGCCCAGCATCTCCACCATCGAACGTCCGTTCTGTTCACTTCTGTTTAAATTTATCATAAGACTTTCCCTAACATATAGAATACTTTTACATACACACTAACAGCTAATGGTTAATAAATTACAAATTTATTCAAAGTTCCATAAAATAATGCTTTTTTTCCGGCAAATTTTTGCGGCTTTTTCTTTGCTTACCGGCAGGGCGTTTTCGCCGCCCCATTGAAAAACGGTTTCTTCGCCGCCGTTTTTAATCGTAACGGAGAGCAGCCCGAGCTTGATTTTTTCGCTCAACGGATAAACGGCCGAGTCAACGCAGTCCTTTTTTGACAGATTTTTGAAGGCGATGTAAAAACTGCGCATGCCCGGCATAACCATACTGCCGTTTTCGTCGCCGCCAACGCTGATTTCCGCGGCAACCGGGCTTGTCAGGCGGCCGTTGCGAAGCATGCCGGTCGGAGCAATCTGCTTTTGTATGACGTTTTCGGTTGAAAGCCCCCAGTAGTCCGGCCGGTTTTTATAGTTGCGGCGAATGTTTTCGGTCAGCTGTGCCAAATTGTCCATCGCGCCGATAACCCGTTGATTCGGACGGCTTGCCGCATACCAGACGCCGGCAATAATCAGTAAAACCGTCAGCCCTGCCGCCAACGGCGTGGGGTAGGTTTTAACAAATTTTTCAACGCGGCGGCAAAAATCGGTCATTTTCATCTTTAAGCTCCCATTGAACTGGTAATCTGGTCTTGCATCTGGAACACGCCCATAACCGCCCAGGCAATGACGCCGCCTACCGAAAGCAGGGCAACCATGTTCAAAATGGACGCCTTTTGCTCAATCAGATAGACGGATTCTTCCAGCCAGTCGTTGGCTAAGGCTTCCAGCGCTTCTTCAAAGTTGTCCAGTTCCGAATAGATTTTCAGGTCGCTGATGATTTCCTTGTCAGGAAAGTCAAGGCCGGTTTTGCTCAGCGCCTGGCCAAGGTTGTCACCGTTATTGATGAAAACCAGCGTTTTGTCAATACGTTCTTTCAGATACCGGCTTGAATCCCGGCGCAGGGCGCGCAAAGCCGTCGAAACCGGCGTACCGCCCTTGACCAGAGCCGACAGAGCCAGCAGCCAGCTGATGCCGGTAAAGACCTTATACAGCGACCATGGCGGCAGCCGGTCGATAATTGCGCGGATTGTTCCCGTCCAAATGCCGATGGTAAAGTAAATGACCGCCATAACAGCCGGCAACGAAGCAAAAGCCACCGCCCAGTAGTTTTTAATCCAGTCCGACAGGTTTACCAGCGTCAACGCCATGCCGCGCCAGCGTACCGTCGGCGCCGCGTCAATCATCGGCGGCACCATGTAGACGCCGATACCGTAAATAATCAGGATGGCCATCATAAACAGAAACGACGGATAGGCGATGGCGCCGATAATCGGGCGTATCATTTTGGTTGAACCCTCGGTAACGCGAATAAGGTTCATTAATGCGCCTTCCAGGTCGGAAACGTCGCCCACCGAAAGCATCAGCCTTTCGCGGTCGGGCGCCCAGCCCTTCAGCGCGTCGGAGAACGGCAGACCGTTTTGCAGGGCCTTGGCCCAGCTGGCAATGGCGATGGCCATCGGTTCGTCAGGGTTTTTGCCGCCGTTGGAAGCGCCGTCATGCAGCATGTCCAGCGCGTTCATCAGCGAAAAGCGGTTACGCATCAGCGAGGCGATTTTGCGATAGATTTTCAAACGCGTCTGGTTTGAAAAATTGCAGATCATTTTGGCATAATAAACCTCAATGGCGTTCAGCTGCTTCATGGCGCGGGCCATGGAGGCCGATCTGCGTTTGCTGTCATCCTGAGCCATAGTAAAACTCCCTAATAAACCGGACGCTGGTCAAGCAGGCCGCACCAGCGCTCGACTTCGTCCAAATCAATATATCCCTTGAGCATGCGCTCAATCGCGGCGTCTTTCAGCGGCCGTCCGTTCAGGTCGCTGGTCCAGTAGTCGATGGCCTTTCTGGTTTCGCCGTTGATCATCAGTTCCAGAAACATTGCGTCCGGCAGAATAATTTCCGGAACGCTCATACGTCCCTTAATGCCTCGGCCGTCGCAAAATTTGCAGCCCGGCCCGCGCATATAGGTATTTTCAATGCCGAAGTCGCCCAGCGCGACTTTCAGGCGCTGTACCTGCGGCATGTTCAGTTTTTCTTTGACCGAAACCCGGCAGTGCGGACACAGCTTGCGGAACAGACGCTGCGAAATCAGGCCTTTCATCAGTTCCGGGTCTGCCAGCATATAGGGCTGAACGCCCATGTCGCGGAAACGGGTAATGATGGCCGGCGCTGAGTTTGCGTGCAGGGTCGACCATACGCCGTGGCCGGACAATGCACCCTTGAACGTCAATTCGGCGGCTGCCAGCGCGCGGATTTCGCCGACCATAATAACGTCCGGGTCGGAACGCAGTGCTGCCGACAGCGCTTTGTTAAACTGTTCGTCTTTTTCTTCTTCGTCGTTGGCGTTGGTAACCGGCATTTGCCGCGCGCCCGGTATCGGATACTCCGGCGGGTCTTCCACCGTAATCAGATTGATTTCGTAGTTTTTTTCCTGCAAAAGCTTAATCATGTTACGTTGCAGGGTCGTACTTTTTCCGGAACCGGTCGGGCCGGCGATGATGTTCAGGCCGATTGGCACCGCACGCAGGCGATAAAACAGGTTTTCTTCATATTCGCCGAAACCCAGAGCCGCCAAATCGCCGGAACCGTCGGGATTGTCGTCCGCATACAGCAGACGCATAACCAGATACTGCGTACCAAAAGCGATCGGGTTGAACTGCAGGCGGATGGCCAGCACGTTGTGCGGCAGCATCAGTTTGCCCTTTGAACCGCGCAGCGGCGTGGAACCCAGTTTTTGCGCGCCCTGAAATTCGTTTTGCGCATAGTTCGCGTCCGAAATGTCCGCCGAGGCAAATGCCGCGCGCACGAAAGATTCGCCCCATTCTTTGTTATATTCCATTTCTGTCTGCATCATACCGTTGATGCGGAACATAATCTGCGTGCTGTCGGCGACGACGATGTGAATATCGGAAACTTTCTGCGAAGCGGCCCGGGCGACCACGTTGACAAAGTCCTTCTGCATCTGCAGCTGGTTCAGGTCTTCGTCGTTCTCCGAAATCGGCTGGTTGCGCTCGCCGAAAGCGTATATGGCGTTCAGTTCGTTTTGCGAAACGTAGCGGGGTTTGCCGATGCTGAGTTTTTTCTTGCGCGCCAGAACTTCAAAACTTAGAACGCGGCCGTCAAATTTGTGTGATTCCGAAACCAGAAACGTGCCGTCGGAAAACAGCGCCAGCAGGCGGCGCGTATCGTCGTTGATAACCAGCGAAGAACCCGGCAGCGTCAACAGCCTGTTGCCATGACCAAAAAGCTGGTCAAGAATATTGACCGGCTTTTCTTCAACAGTCTCGTCTACTGCCAGATTGGTGTTCCTTTTAAGAATACCGGTGTCCGGCTGCTGCAAGCTGTCTTCGTTGTTTTCGGGTTCATCAACCATTCTGCCTGCCTATCGGACGAACATGCCGCTTCCTAAACTCGGAACCCCCTTGTTGACCATGGTTGTGTTGCGGAGCTCGGCGTTGGCGTTCGGTTTGGCCGTTGTTTTGTTTTTTTTGCCCTGAATGTCCGATTTTACGGGTTCTTTTTCCAAAATTCCGCCGGCGGCAAAGTAGAGATAATCTTTCATGCCGTTGATTTCAGCCCGGACGTAGGTCTGGGTGATTTCGTCAATCCGGTGGCCGGTCTGCAGAACGGTGCCGTTGCGAACCATGAATGAATCGCCGCCTTTGTTAATCAGTTTAGCCGTCAGGTTTTCACCCTTGCCGCGGATTTCCATAATGGCGTATTCCTCGGCCAGTTTCGGCAGTTCTTCCTCTGTTTCCGTAACCACGACCTCGGGCTGGGCAAACGGATTGGTCTTGTCGTTTTTCTTCTCGGCGATTTCGGCTTCCAAACGCGATTTCAAAATCGAAATCTGCGTTTGCAGGTTTTTGACTTCGCGCTGATAGTTTTCCTTGGCGGTTTCGGCGTCTTTCTGCGCTTTGGTTGCCAGAGCCGAAATATGCGCCATCTTGGTCTTCAGTCCTTCAATCAGGTTCTTTCTGTCCCTTTCGACGTTTTTAATCTGTTCATAAAGTTTGCCGTTGTTTTTAATCCATTCCTGCTTTTCTTTCAGCATGGTTTCCTTGTAGGCTTTCAAAACTTTTTCCTGTCTCAGGCGTTCCATTTTGGCCATCGCGTCCATAAGCGCTTTTCTTTCGCGCAGGATTTTGGCTTCCTGTTCTTTTTCCCATTCAATGCGTTTGCGCTCTTTTTCTTCTTTTTTGGCTTCTTCTTCTTCAAGGGCTTTCTGACGCTGGGCTTTTATCGCCGCAATCTCGTTTTTGATTTTTTCGCGGCGGAGTTCGAGAGTCAGCAAAGCCGTCTGTTTTTCCAAATCAGACATCTGCGAAAACAGCTTGTTGTCAATCTGGTCCAACAGTCCCTCGCCGAGATTTTCAACATCCGGTGCGTCAATGTTTTCCACGGGATCCGGCAGCGCGCCCGTATCGGCGGGCAGAGCGTTGGGGCCGTTCATCGGTGCATTGGGGCCGATGGCGGGAAGATTGGCATTCGGACCGGTTAACGGCATGTTTGCGTTCGGTCCCGTCAAAGGCATGTTGGCATTCGTACCCGTCAATGGCATATTCGCATTGGGACCCGTCAATGGCATGTCGACGTTGGAAGCGGCTGCGTCCGGTGCGTTGGGGCCGATAAGCGGCAGATTGTCCGCAACCGGCTGCGGCGTGTTCAAATCCGGCACTTCCGGCATATTTTCCGGCTGACCGTTTTCATCCGGGCTTGTCAGCGGCTGATCCTTGGGAAGGCTGTCCGGAGCCGGGAGTTCGTCCGGCAGCGACAACTCGTCGGGAATACTTCCGTCAACGCCGAGAAAATCGGTGTCGTTAGAGAGCTGCGGCAGTTCATTGGTCTCCAAAGTTACGTTTTGCGCATGCAGGTTTCCGGCCGCCGTCATACTGATGACGGAAACGCCCAGAGCCAGACACAAAAGCTTTTTCAAATTACAAAACATAGATTGCTCCCTCATATTCCCAAGTTTTAGCACCGGTATTGTATCTAATCATAGTAATCTCAAGTCCTGAAAATTTTATTAATAAATCGTTCCAAATCACCGGATTGTGTGTCGACGTAAATTTAAATTTTACCGAACGATACACGTTCTGCTGCGGCGAAGTGTAGGAAAAACTCGACAGGTTGACGGCCTGTCCGATGGACTGGAACAGATTGTTCAGCGTATTTTTCAGGTCGATGTCGGTTTTCAGCGGCGGCGACGAAATCTGACGGATTTTATCCAGCGGCACCGATGCAATCAGGCTGTTTCCGTCGTCGGAAATCGAACGCCCCGAGAACGTGATGCCGGACATGTCCAGCGCTTTTTCAATCCACGAAATCCGCCCGACCTGCCGTGACCATGAAGTCGTCAAACCGCCCGGCGTGCACGAAATGTTGCCGATAACCCAGCCCGGCGGCATAATCGAAACCACGTCCTGAACCGCCTTATAGCAGTTTTTCATAACCTGTTCGGGGTCGGAAAGCTTCTCCCATGGTTTGATTTCCGGCGGCACTTCGACGGGCTTGACCACTTTGGGGGCAATCGGCGCGATAATCGGCCGTTTCGGCGGCGCCAGAAAAATGCCGTTGATGATACTGGAAAGCAGCCACAGGCCGATAATCGCCGAAATCGCGATGACCAGCATCAGCTTTGTGCCGCGCAGCGCCTTAATCTTTTGCAGCTTGGCGCGCATACCCTGCGACATGAGTTTTTTGAGGTCGGGATATTCGGTTTCCTCAATTCCCCATTCCGGCGGCGCGATTTTTCTGCCCCAGTCCGGAACGGCCAGCATTGACAGAAACTGGTCTTTGGCTTCCTGTTCGTTCAAAAACAGCATATCGCCGTCGGAAAGAATAATGTCGTTGCGGATACAGGTATACCACCAGCCGTTGTCAACCTTGAATACCGCCACAAACGAAGATCTGTCGGCCATGGCCGTCGCCAGCGTGACCGCCGCGACGTTTTCGCCGCTCTTGTAGCCTTCTTTCGAGGCGCAGATACCAAACTGCGGCGCTTTGCCCTGCTTTATGCAGAACAGGTCGGCGCCTTCCATAACGCCTTCCGAGGCCTCTCCGACTTCCGTAAACGGATCGTCCTTGTTCTGTAACGGCTGCCAGAATAAGCTTGTCGCATAGGTAACGCCGTCGAGTTCGATATTCGTACCCCAGGTACGTCTGCCGTCCGCGTCGTAGTCGTCGTCTAATAACTTAGCTTCTTCCAGCACTGTTTTGCCCTTCCGAGATTAGTTGCCGCTCATTCTGGATTCCGGTGTCAGCGGGGATTCCAAAACAACCGGCGTTAACATGATGACCAAAATGCTTCTGGTCTTGGTCGCAACGGCCGTGCCGCCCAGCAGCGAATTGGTTGCCGAACCGACGCCGGTCTTGGTCGCTTCGTTTTCAACGCGTTCATAACCGGTCAGAACCAGCGTTTCGCCTGATTTCAGAGCCACTTCCTGCGTAAAGCCGCGGGATTCGATAATCGGGTTCTGAATATACTGGCCGCCCTGGCCGCTTTCTGTGTCGCCGCCGCCCAGGTCAACCCTTTCCAGCTGAATCAAGTCTGACAACGTCAGGTTAAACATCAGCAGCAGTCTCCCGTGTTCCAGAATGCGCGGCAGCACGTCCAGCGTAAAACCGGTTTCGATTTCTTCCGTTTCGGTCGAAATATCATAGTAGCTTGCGTCGCCGCCGCTGTTGGTCTTGGTAATTTCCGAAACGTAGTTTTGTTTTTTGATAACCTGAATCGGCGCCGGTTTGTTGTTAAGCGTCGTAACCGTACCGGACGTAATCAGGTTGGTTGTGCCCTGGCTCGACAAAGCCTGAATGGCGCTGGTAACCGTCCAGTTGCCGGGCAGGATTGTCATGGTCAGGTTTTCGGTAATGTCCGTGCCGAGGCCGGGAACGCTGGCCAGGCCGAGCTTGGTCTTGCCGTCGTCGAACGCGGCGGTCAGGTTCAGGCCGTACTGATCGCTGTCGTCAATGTTAACCTGCAGAACCTTGACGCTGATGGCAACCTGCCGCGACAGGCGTGCGTTCTGCTCATTGATGAATTTTGCGACTTTGGCAATGTCGTTCGGGGTCGCCGTAATCGAAATCGTGCCGTTGGCCGGATCCATGGTCAGCTGCGAACCTTTGTCAATCATGGATTTGATTGATTTTTCAATGTTGCCCCACAGTTCAATTTCCGCCGAACTGGCCAAAGTCAGCGAAGAACTGCCGCCGCCGCCGGAATCCGTCGACGAACCGCCGACGTTGACCGACAGGGTCGGTTTGGTCGGCAGGCTGTAAAGAACAAAGGTCCTGGTCTGGTATTTATAGAAGTAAATTTCTTTCTTTTCATATTTCCACCAGATGCCGAAACGCGAGGAAATTTCGTCCAGCAGGCCGCTCAGCGGGCCGCGGTAGGAAACCAGCATTTTGTTCGGTTCGGTCCAGTCTGCGCCGACCGTGTTGGGGTTCGGCTTGTTCTGTGTGGCGTTTTTCAGCACATCGGTTTCCAGCTGCGGCGCGTAACGCACTTTCAACGACGTGATTTTGTTAATCATGTCGCCGATTTCATACAGCGTAATCGGCCGGTTGGAGATGAGCGTAATGCCGTCCTTGGCTTCCAGATAAGAGGGAACCGGTTCGCCGTCATATTCGATTTCGCTGGTGTCGCCGAGCCAGATGTCGTTTTTGACCCGGACCACGTCGGTTGTAATCGGTTTTTCCGGAATTTTAGCCTTTTCCTTCAGGTCAATGGTCGCCTCAACTTCGCGTTCGATTGTCGCGTCCATGCTGGTGGACAGGGAACATGACGCCGCAAAGACAACGACGGCCAGAGCCAGTCCGAATTTCTGTAAGTTATTAATATGCATTCTCATCCTCCATGGTCTCGACAACTAAGACGCGGTTTCCTTTGTAAAATGTGGCAATCGGTGCCGGCCGTGCTCTCGCAAAGGCTCTGATTAAGGCCGAGCTGACGTCGGCGAAACGTCCGCGGAACATGGCGCCCGCCGTTAAGGTATAGTTGCGGTTGGAGTTCCATATTAATCTCCAGCCGGCCCTTTCGCTCCATTCGGTCAGCAGGGCTTTGAGCGTTTTGCCTTCTTCGGCGAGCCAGTCTTCGACCGGATCTTCGCCGGCGGCCATTCCGGCCTCGTCGCTCTGGCCGTTGTCCTCGGTCAGCTTAATTTCCTCTTCATAATCGACAACTTCGTCTTCAATGCTTGGCGGAATGGATGCGGACAGGTTGTTGCCGGCCGCGGCCTGCGTGATGTTCTGGTCGCGGGGCGTCCTTTCGCCGTATTCGCGGTAGTCTGCCGCCACTTTGGTATAGTTTACGAACTCATTCTCGTCGGCGCTCGGATCCACACTCTGAAACTCGGAAGTCTGGTAAGTGTTGTCGGCGCAGCTGTTGGGATCGGTGCATACAAAATTGTCCGGCGCGGGTTCCATAATGGTTCCGCGGCAGCCGGATGTAACAAATATGCTGAAGAAACAAGCGGCTAATAAGATTGTCTTGTTCATTCTGAGGTTTCCTAAGCTGTATTTTGTCATATTTTTTTACCTATCATACATATTGAAGAATAAATAATCAAGCGCGGTGCTTTACTTATTACCATGACTGGTAGTATGCCGCCTGGTCTTTGCTCTCCTTTACGTCCCTGTCAATGTTGCTGTTAATTCTTACCGTCCTTATAATAAACGAGTTTGGTTCGCGGGTTGTGAATACGGTATTGATTTTACGGTAATCTACACCCTTATTGGTTAAAATATTATGTAGCAGGTTCAGCCTTTTCTGCTGCAAGGCATACGAACTGGTGCCGTCAATGCGGATTTCCAGAATAACCGAACGGTCGGAATTGACTTTGTTGGCGAAAGCCTGAATCCACTTCAGCGTCGTTCCTGAAATCTCGGCGCGGTTGGGTTGAAAAGCCAGCCGCATTTCCGCCGGCAGGATTTTGGTCGGTTTGTTTCCGTCTTTGTGCCGACCGACCCTTCCGGTAATCCGGTCGACAAAACTGTTGCCTCCGTCTTCTTCGGCGGTTTCTTTGCCGTTGTCTTCCGTTGAACCCCCTCCCGAAAACAGAGAGGTAATGCTTTTGAGCAGTCCGCCCTTGCTTTCTTTTTTGGGGCTTTCCGTCGGCATGCTGACGCTATCCTCTTTGGAAAGCTCTTTTTTTATCTGGTTTGCCGCTTCCTGCTGGTCGTCGGTTTTGTTTTTGTCGTCTTTGGAAGATTCCAGCTGCGGAACCAGATTTTTTTCGTTCAGAATGTCTTCCGGAATGGGAATCAGAATATTCTGCACCATGTCGGCGGCCAGTTTGACGCTTTTGCCGTCTTCGGTCGTGCTTTGAGGGGCTTCAAGCGCAGCCTGATCTGCGTCTTTGTAATATTTGGCGTCCAGAACGGCGTTGTTTTTGGGAAACTTTGTGCCTTTTGCCGCAACCCACGGATTGTCGCTGCCGCTTTTTTCGGCCATGCTTTCCCAGTTTTTGCCCGGCTGTTGCTCTTCTGCCTTCGGCTCCCGGTGGACAATGCCGTCGGCGGCATTGTCTTTGTTGATCATGCTGCTTATCGGCGTATTGCCGCTGACCATGGCAATCTGATCCTTGTCGGCCGTCCTGGCGACTTTGAAGCTGCCTTCGGCTGCGGCAAAGTCTTTTTGCAGCGGAATGAGCAGGTTTTGATCGTTTTCTTCAATGTCATAATTGTCGCTGCCCTTGTCGTAACCGCCTTCGTCGTTGCTTTCCGCAATCGGGTTTATGGCTTTTCTGGCCGGCTCCCTGGTTTCGCCGCTGGCAATCAACAGCGGTTTCGGCGCATGCAGTTCGTTCTCGTCGACGCTGTAGTCTTCGTCGCCGGCATCCCAGCCGCCCTGGTCTTTTTCGTTTTCGGGGTCGGTTATCGAAATAACCCTTTTCTTCGGCGCCTCTTTTGCCGGTGCCGTTACGTCTGCGGCGGCAAGCTGTTTTCCGACGGAAACGGCGGTTTCTTTCTTCGTTTTCTCGCCGTCATAAACCGGAGGAGGGGTGTTCATGATACGGTCAAAGTCGGCGGAAACGAATTCCTTGCCGGATTGGCTTGCCGGCTCCGCCGGCATATCGGCAATGTCTGCCGCGGCAATTTCAAGCGGAATGTCGTCGAAAGCGGGTTTGTCTTGTGTTTTTGGCGCCTTTTGAACGGCCGGCTCGGCGGAAGGGGTGGGCAGCTTTGCCGGCGCGTAAACGGTTTCGGTTGCCTGCGCCGGTTTTTTCTGCGGCGGCAGGCTTAAGGCGATTTTCTTAATCGGGCGAACTTTGGCGGAAACGGCGCCGCCGGCGTCGCCCATGAAAAACAACGATATGTTTTTGCTGGGAATTTTAACGTTTTGAGAGGTTGCTTCCGGGGTATAAAAAAACAATCCGTTTATTGTGAATAAAATAAACAGTGAAAAAACAAAGCTGCAAACAAAAGTTTTAAAAGCCGTTTTTTTCATAAATTATAAACCCCTCTAAACTCTAGATAATTCAATATGCGACTCTTGGCAAGCAGATATGAATTTATGCACAAATTTTGTGGATTCTTTCCCCTTGGCGGACATAAGGCCTGCCGATATGGCAAAACGGAAAATTTCCGTTTCGCCGTTTTGCTCTTGCTGCCGCTTTTTGCCGCCGATTTTTCCGGCATTGGCCGAAAATGTGTTTTATGTGCCTGTTGTTAGAGAAAAATTTACCATTCCGGGCGTAAAAATAAGGGTGCTTGGACACCCTGCTAACTGTGAATTTTTTGTTACAGGAAAAAATATTAAGCCAAAACAACAGGTTATCTCTTTTTGGACTGGATGATTAATGCTGGAAAAAAGTTTAAAAATTAGCTATTCTAAAAGAGTATAAGAAGTTTTGCTAAATTAATTTAAGGAGAAAGATTATGCGATTTTTAAAGAAAAATTTTTGGACCCTCAGCTGTCTGGCATTAGTAATGGTTATGGCAGTTAGCGGCAACGCTCTGGCTGACGGCAATACCCTGATGGAAACCGCTCAGACAAAAGCCAAGAGCGTATTCTCGTCAGTTAAAACCATCATCTTCATCGTCGGCGGTTTCGGTCTGGTCGGTCTGGCTTTCCAGGCTATTTTCGGAAAAGTAAAATGGCCTTGGTTCGCCTCTCTGGCCGTCGGTCTGGCTATTCTGGCTGCTGCCGGTTCCATCGTTGAATACGCTACCGGTTCCCGCGATGCCGGTCTGGAAACAACCTTCGGTGACATCTAGTCTGACCGCTTGATGTGAACTGACTGATACTTGAACTAAGGGAGGCAAAAATGGTAAATTTTAAGCAAAATAAACCTGAAGGCCTCCCTTTTGTTCGCTCAGACGCAACAGAAACAAACAAAATTGCAAAGGTGGTGAGTAAAATGTTGTGCGTAAAATTAAAGAAATTCCTGTTTCTTTCCATGTTGATGTTCGTGGTTTCTTCAGTTTTATTTGCAACGGACTCATACGCGTTGTTTGAAACCCTGACACAGTCAGGTACCGAAATCTTTACCGGCATGCGCGAGATTATCTTTGCCGTGTCCGGTTTTGGTATCGTTGCCGTTGCCATCGGCGGTTTCTTCGGAAACCTGAACTGGAAATGGCTGAGCGCAATTATCATCGGCCTGGTTGTTATTGCAACCACTGCCGCCATTATTAACTATATGGTAGATAGTACGGCCATTACGGCTGAGCAGATTCAAGATACTCTGATTCAGGCAAACTAAAGAATTTTAGAACAGAGATTGAGGACTATGAGGAGGATGCCATGTTAAACATTAAAAATAAATCTAACTTATTTTTAGCCGCCTTTGTGTTTGCAGCACTGGCTTCTTTCTCTGATTTTGCTAAAGCCGATGTCGAAATCGACTGCTCGGGTAAGGAAGGCTATCAGCTGACCATTTGCGAACAGCAGAAGGCTCTGGCCGAGAAGAATGCCAAATCCAACGAGAAAGCCGAAGATAAGGCTGACAAAAAAGCAGCAAAAGCAGCCGAACAGGCTACGGAAGCAACCAATGCCCAGAAAGCGGCGGATGAAAAGCGCAAAGCAGAATATTCAAAATATAATGAAGCGTCTAAAACGGCGGAAGCCGCTGAATCTAAAATGAAAGCAGCAGAAGCCGCTAAAAAGGACGCAGAAAAGAAAATGAATGATGCCATTGCCCGCGGCGATACTGAAGCGGCAAAAGCGGCGCGTGATGAAATGACGAAGCAACACAAGGCAGCTGCTATGGCTTATTCTGAATTGAACAGTGCCAATGAGGCTAAAGATGAAGCCTACAAGGCGGCAAGTAAGGCACAGAAAGAAGCTGATAAGGAAAAGAAAAAAGCCGACAAGGCAGCCCAAAAGGCTGAGAAGGAAAAAATAAAAGCAGCGGAAAAAGCCGAGAAAAATGCCAATAAGGATTTGAAAAAGGCTAAAAAAGAATATGATAAGCTGCAGGAAAAATGTACAAAAGATCCTGATAAATGCGATGTAGACGCGCTTCAGGCAGCTCAAACAAACCTTATGGCAGCCAAAAGAAATGCCGATGCGGCCACCAAAAACCGTGAAGATGTGGATGGAACAACGGCCGCAAATGAAAAAGCTGCTGCCGAGGCTGAAGCCGCCGCAGCAGAGGCCGCCGCGGCTGAAGAAGCTGCCCGTCAGCAGGAAATATATGATTATATGGATGAAGAAGCGCCAAATGAGGCTGAAATTCAGGCCTATAACTGTAAGGATTCATCAACCGGAGAAAGTTGTACGCTGACTGCGGATAATGCAAGCACCTGTAAATGTGAATATAAGGAAGTTTATACCGATGCAAACGGTAACACCAAGGAGGGCAAGGTCGGCACTTTTGATGAACTTGATGCCAACGGAAATCCGGTTGCTATGCAGCGTTGTTATGAGGCCAAAGACGATATTTTCAAATATATCGCCTGCAAAGCGATGACGACGCTGGCCGATGTCCGTGTCATTGTCTATACGCTGGCCGGCTTTGGTTTGATTGCCTTTGCTTTCGCAGCGATTTTCAACAAAATCAGCTGGAAACATCTGGCCAACCTTTGTATCGCTCTGTTCATCCTTTCCATGATGACGCCGTTCATCAGCTACTTTACGCAGGATAACGGTGCGCAGATTACCTATGGAAATTATTTACCGGCGGGATTTACGAATATAAGCGGCTCGGACGTAGACGCGGCGGCGAATTGCGACACGAGTAAGGGGGATGTCTGTCCGGATGTAACAGTAGACACGAGCGCGAAAGACAGCAAATGGTCATGGAAAGATTTGAAGAATACTGTAAAATCAGGCATCAACGCGGCGAAAACGGCGTATGACACCTATAAGACGGTAAAGAACACGGTTGAAACGACGGTGGACCAGGCTAAGAAAATCGGGACGGCCATCAAGAACTCCGAAGGCGGCCTGACCGGCGTGCTTGATACGCTCGGGGAAGTAGCCACGGCGTCCAATACCATATTTAATACGGTTCAGACCGGCGCCGGCGCGGTCGTGGCCAACACGTCCTCAATAGCCAACGATGTTCAGAATGCAGGCAAATCCGGGGCTGAACTTGCCTTTGACAAGGAAAACCAGAACCGTATCAACGAACTCGAAAAGAAACTTGCCGCCGGCAACCTGTCGCCCGAACAGCAGGAATGGGCCAAGGCGGAACTTGAACAGCGCAAAGCTGCGGTTGACAGCAACAAGGTTACCGACTTTGCCAATAATCAGGGACAAAAGGCTCTGGATAAGATTAACTCTGTTGCCAAGACCGGTTCGACAGTAACGAATATTGCGACCAAGGCGTCCAATGCCGCTCAGCAGGGCGCAACCATCGGCGGCGGTATCGGAACCGCAACGGGCGATACGCTGGGAGCGATTTTCGGCATTGCGACCGCTGCGGGAGAAGGTATCGGAGCGGTTGAAGACAACAAGCAGGCGAAAATAGATGCGGCGAATGCCGAAGCAAAGAAACAAGCCGACGCGGAAGCGGCAGCCAAGAGACAGGAAGAAATTCGCCAGAACAATGCGTCTTATTCGCAGGGCAAACAGTGGGATAATTCGTATAATGCCGGCATGAGCCAGAAGCAGCCGACGGTTCAGAAACCTGCCGCAAGCTCCGGTAATAACAA
>ERZ780139.2332-NODE-2332-length-14393-cov-2.693960_pt1 | contig 14393 bp, 8 predicted proteins | sample MGYA00511476_ERZ780139 | MGnify/ENA primary metagenome ERZ780139 (study PRJEB29588, sample SAMEA2158190) | human gut metagenome | biome: human gut; feature: human-associated habitat; material: faeces | place: Denmark | collected 2008/2010 ... | reverse complement strand
CGACCCTAACAACCAGGCAAGTATCCAGATTCGCGGCATTTCCTCACGTGCTGCCGGATTGGGCCCGTTGATCGTAATCGACGGCATTCCCGGTGGTAACCTGACGAATATCAATCCCAACGATATCGCCTCCATGGATATTCTAAAAGACGGTGCAGCCTCCGCCATCTACGGTACACGAGGTAGCAACGGTGTAATCGTCATCACAACCAAGAAGGGATCACGCGACGGTAAATTCCATGCGACCTATAATGGTATGCTGACCGCCAGTATTCCTCTGCATGAACTCGACCAACTGACTGCCGAAGAGTTCCGCGAATACCGTGTTCCCAACAATCCGACCAGTGATCTGGGTGGAGCTACCAATTGGATTGACGAGATTACCCGTACCGGTTTCACCCACCAGCATACCGTCACATTGTCCGGCGGCACCAGCCAGAGTAATTACCGCGTCAGTGTGGATTACCGCAATGCAACCGGTATCGATATACGTTCCAGTCGCGAAGAGTATGGTGCACGCGCCTCTATCAACCATACCACTAAAAACGGACTGTTAGATTTCTCCGTAAATATCGCACCGCGTATCGCTTACCGTGAAAATTCTTCCTGGGATGCATTCAAGATAGCCATGGATGCCAACCCCACTACCCCACTGTTTGATCCGGAAAATCCGAATCTTTATTCTGACTTCACCGGGCAGGAAGCCTTATGGAATCCTGTAGAGGAACTGAAGCTGGAACAAAACGGTGGTGAAACCAAACTATTGGACTGGGATGCCACTGTGAAGCTAAACTTACTTCCCCTACTCGCCAAAGATGGTCATTCCATTCATTCCCTCAGTACGCAACTGACTTTTGCCGACCAGCAATCGGATAATTTCGACTACTGGTTCCGTCCTTCCACGAGCCGCCTGGCTATGAAGAACGACTATAAAGGAGAAGCCAGCCGCACTTACAGCAAGTACCGCCAGCATAGTCTTGAATGGCTAGGCAACTACGCTATGGAATTGAAGGGACACCGTGCCCGCGCCATGGTAGGCTACTCGTATCAATACTTCCAGAATTCAGGTCTGAATGCCGCCAATAAGGATTTCTCTTCCGACGGACTTCTGTACAACAACCTCGGTTCCGGTGAATGGGCCAAGGAAGAAGGACGCAACGAAATGGGTACCAACAAAAGCGATTCTAAACTGATTGCTTTCTTCGGCCGCCTGAGCTATGACTACAAAAACCGCTACCTGATGACCGCTTCTTTGAGATACGAAGGTTCTTCCCGCTTCGGAGATGACAATAAATGGGGTTATTTCCCCGCTGTATCTGCCGGTTGGCGTATCAGCGAAGAAGCTTTCATGAAAGACATCACATGGATTGATGACCTGAAAATACGTGGTGACTACGGTGTAACCGGTAATCAGGATTTCGGCAATTACCTGTCTTTGTCTACCATGAGCAGTTTCGGCAGTTACTACTACAACGGTCAGTACTTCACTGTATGGGGTGCAGGTAAGAATCCTAATCCGGGGCTGAAATGGGAAAAAGGTAAAAACTGGAACATCGGCGTGGACTTCAGCATGTTTAAAGGAATATTGAGCGGTTCGGTCAATTACTACAACCGTAAGCAACAAGATTTGCTGGGCGACTATAATGTGCCGGTTCCTCCATACTTGTTCTCTACCACTTTTGTCAATGTAGGTACCATGCGCAACACCGGTATTGAAGTCGATCTGAATATCCAGGCGGTGAAGATGAAAGATTTCAGCTATACCGTCAATCTGGTAGGCGCCACCAATGAGAACAAGTTCCTCAAATTCTCCAACAACGAGTTCACCGGACAGAACTATTACGATCTGGCGAATATGGAAAGTCCGAATCAACCGGGCAAGTTGCAACGCATAGAAGAAGGACAACGCCTAGGTAACTATTACACCTGGAAATATGCCGGTATTGATGCCGATGGCGACTGGGTAGTATGGAACAAAGACAATACGGAGATGATTAAAATATCTGATGCCAAAGAAGAAGACAAACGGGTAACCGGTAACGGACTTCCCAAGTTCACAGCTTCCATGACCAATACCTTGACGTATAAGAACTGGGGATTGACCATCTTCCTGCGTGGTGCTTTCGGCTTCGACCTCTTCAATGTACACGACTTCTACTGGGGCATTCCCAGTATGCAAAGCAATGTGCTGAAAAAAGCATATACCAAGAATGCGGCCATTAAGAAAGGTAAGAATGTGCTGACCGACTATTTCATTGAACGCGGCGACTATGTGAAGCTCGATATGGTAACCCTGAGCTACACTTTCCAGATCAATAACAAATGGCTGGATAGTGCCCGCCTCTACGTCACCGGAAAGAATCTTGCCACCATTACAGGTTTCAATGGTTTAGATCCTTCGACTTACCAGACCAACGGATTGACTCCGGGTGTGAACCTGAACGGTACGGAAGGTACCCGCCGATACGATCCCTCCACTACACAGGTAATGTTCGGTGTTCAATTAGACTTCTAAATGTATAACCTTAAAAACAATAGAAATATGAAACTCAAGAATATATTAACCGGTTCGCTGGCAGGAGCATTGCTTCTCGGCTCCCTCAGCGCATGCACCGACCTTACGGAAACGGTATACGACCAAATTATGTCTACCAACTATTACAATACAAAGGATGATATTATCAAAGCTACATTCCGCCCCTTCGAACATGGATTCTACAGCATCGGACCGCGCCAGGTTTTGCAAGAGTGTTGTGCCGATCAATTGGGTACCTGGGCACGCGATGGCTGGTGGTATGACAATGCCAAATGGCAATATCTGCACTACCACACCTGGGCTGCCGACAATGAATCCATCAAAAGTGAATGGGAAAACTGTTTCACCGGAATTATGCAGGCCAATTCCGTCATAGATGACCTGCAAAAGCTGGACCCTGCCAAATTCAATATGTCACAGCCGGAAATGGATAACTTCATCGCGCAGAACAAAGCATTACGCGCATGGTTCTACATTCGTCTGCTGGATGCTTTCCGCAATGTGCCGTTAGCTGTCAGCCTGGATCAGAGCAAGAACTCCGTCGGGCAAGTGACGCCGCAGGAACTGTTCAGCTTTATCGAAACGGAACTGAAAACATCTATCGAAGCATTGCCTGCCAAAAATGGTAATGCCGGAAACGGGATAGCACAAGGACAATGGACCAAAGCCGGTGCAGCCGCATTGTTAGTACGCCTCTATCTGAATGCAGAAAAATGGACCGGCACTTCTAAATATACGGAATGCGCCACCTATGCCCAAAATATTCTGGACGGTGACTATGGCTTCTACGAACTGGGAAAGACCTGGGACGAAGTTTTCGACTGGACAAACGATAAATGCAACGAAACCATCTTTGCTTTCCCGTCGTCCTACGGGCGTAGTTACTGGCACTATTCGGGTGATACATACTGGTGGGCCGTCCCTGTCAATGCGCGTTTCTACTTCGGTGCTTTCAAACAAGGAGACTTCAATACCAAATATGCCTTGCAACCCAGTCTCGACCTGAATAATAATGAATACAACTTCAAACTCGGTAAATTTGTCAGCAAATTCAAGAAATATCCGAAAGATTATCGCCTGACCATGTATAAGAACCTGGGCAACAGTACCCGTGAAGGTATGTTCCTTTATGGCTACCTGCCTTATATCGCCGATGACGGCACCGAAAAGAAAGTAACTTCCCCCGTAGGAGGATATGAGATCTACATCCGCGACCAGGTAGGAGTATTTCACGAACTCGCTCCGGATCAACTTCCCGCCGACCGCACTTCAAACATGAATACCGGCGACCATAACTCCGGATGGCATTTTGTGAAGTATCCCATCTACAGTGACGAAGACGCGGGTAAACGCGAAGCCGATTACAATGAAATTCGTCTGGCGGAAATCTATTACTCACTGGCGGAATGTAAATTCAAAGCAAACGATGTGGACGGGGCTGCAAAACTGCTGAATGCGGTACGCAAACGTAACTATCCGCAAGATACATGGGCAGAATACCTGTACAAACCCGAAGGTACAGTAACCCTGACGCAAGATGAGCTTTACGATGAATGGGGACGTGAATTCCTTGCCGAAGGACGACGCCGGACTGATCTTATCCGCTGGGGATTGTACTGTACGGAAGAATGGTGGGACAAGAAGCCCGATGCAGACTCACACTGGGATATCTTCCCTATCCCACGGGATATGATGGGAGCGGATCATACACTGAAACAGAACCCGGGATATAATTAATACGAACCGGTAAAAAACATCCCCTTAGGTGAACAATAGTTTCATCATTTGAAACTCTCAGTTTCATACCGAGAAACCAACAGTTTCATTGCTTGAAACCAGGAGTTTCATGCCTTGAAACTACCAGTTTCACACCGGGAAACAAACTGTTTCCTCAAAGGGAACTCAAATGCCGATGAAAGGCTCTCGGATATAACAACTTACAATTTAAAATCAGATAACCATGAAGAAAATAATCAATAAGCTTATATTCATCTTTGCCCTCCTCCCCCTACTGGCAGGATGCGAGAAAGATAAAGAAATTGTTGTAGTGGAACCCGTTGAAAACTACACGCAACTGTACGGACTCGGCACTATATTCAGTTGGGATTCCAATGTCCCCACAGAACTGAAGTTGATTGAGCAGAATACGTTCACCATAGATAAAGTCATCAAATACTCCGAAGAGAACAAGCAATTCAAATTCATCCTCGAAAAGGGAGACTGGGACAAAGTACGTTATCTGGTACCTACCGCAACAGATGATGGTACTGCCGTGAAAGTCATCACTCCCGGAGAATACGATATGCTGATGTGCTCCGAAATGACAGGCGACCTGCGCGACCACTTCTGGGGAATACCCGAAGGAAGCGATGGCACCTATCGGATTACAGTGAACGTAAAGAAGCTGAAACTAACCCTCGAAAAGATCAGCGATGAAACTGAAGAACCGGAACCGGAGATAAAGACAATTTATGGTTTAGGAAGTGCATTCGGATGGGACTCCGGCAATCCGACCGGACTAACACCCGATCCGGATGAAGAAGGAATCTATACGGCAGAGGTAAACCTGATCTACAGTGACGAAAACAAGCAATTCAAATTCTGCCTTGAAAAGGGAGATTGGGATAAGGTTAATTATCTGGTGCCTGAAAGTGTAGACCATAACGGAAACGTCAAGATTGTGACACCCGGTGAATCCCCCATGTTTAAATGTTCAGAAATGGAAGGCAACCTGCGCGACCACTTCTGGGGTATTCCCGAAGGAACGGACGGCAAATACAAGTTAACCGTAAATACCCAAACTCTGAAACTGAAAGTAGAAAAAGTGAATTAACCCCCAAACTTTACCATTATGAACCATTTGAAGTTACTATTAGGTTTTGCAGCCTTATTCTTATCATCCTGTCCCCAGTCTTCCATAGCCCGTGACAGTCCCTTCACCCGTCACGGTACGGGACCCAGATACTGGATTGCCTACGAAGAGTGTTTTGTAACCAACGTTCCTCTCAGTGAGGAGCGCTGGAAAGCAAACATCGACTGGATGGAGAAGACTTTCAAACCCTACGGTTACGACATGATCTGCAACGACGGATGGATAGAAGCTGCACAAACCGTCAATGAGAGCGGCTATATCACCAAGTACAACAGTGACTGGAAAAACGGTTTCAGCTACTGGACTAAATACCTGCAAGAACGGGGTATGAAGATGGGAGTCTATTACAACCCCATGTGGCTGACCCGTGCCGCCTATGAACAGAATCTGCCTGTAAAAGGAACTTCTTACCATACCCGAGACATTGTGGGATACAAATCGTTCAACGATCCTCTGTATTGGGTGGATGTGGATAAACCGGGAGCCAAAGAATGGATTCAGAATTATGTCCGCTATTTCAAGGAAATGGGTGTCGCCTATCTTCGCATAGATTTCCTGGAAAACTATGAAACCAACTATGGCACCCGCCGCTACGAACAAGCATTGGCATGGATTGCCGAAGCTGCCGGAGATGATCTTTTCCTCAGTCTTGTGATGCCTCATTGTTATAATCATGCCAAGACGGAATTGAAATACGGGGATATGATACGCATTGACGATGACTGCTTCGACGGTGACTGGGACTTTGTCAGCAACCGCCGCCGCGGGCAGCAGAAAGACCATTGGCCGCAATTCGGTAATGCTTTCGACGGATTCATTGGTTTTGCCGATGTCGGTGCACGAGGGCAAATGATACTGGACGGTGACTTTATGCGTATGAATAAACTGGCAAATGACAACGAACGCCGCTTCCTTTTCTCGCTGATGATTATGGGAGGTTCTGCACTTGCCATTGCCGACCAGTATGATACGATTGGAGATCACGCCTGGGTTTACCAGAATCCGGAAATGAACGAGTTGAACAGTCTCGGTTTTGCCGCCAAACCATTGAGTTACGACTTTCGGGATGCAGCAAACAGTTCCCGATGGATCGGCCAGTTGCCTAACGGAGATTGGGTGGTAGGATTATTCAACCGTGAAAGTACTCCACAGACACGCAGCATTGACTTCCGTCGTGAACTGGGCATTGAAGACGGGCAAGCCGTCAATGTACGGGATTTATGGGAACGCAAAGACTTGGGAGGTATGTCGGGAACATACACTGTAGAATTGCGACCCCATGAATGTAAAGTAATCCGTATTCAACACAAGACCTTGAAAATAGAAGCAGAAACAGCTTCCGTAAGGGATGGAGCAAAATCAATCAAGTAAATGAAGTACTACAATCTATTACTAATGGCTTGTCTCCTGTTATCCTGCAAGGAATCCGATTCCGGACAGGATAACGATGGCAAACAAGAGAATACTTACAGTGGTGCCGGCTACGTCACAGGACTTGAAAACTCCGGCGCCAATGTACTCTTTACAGTGGAAGTTCCCCAAACAGGGGACTATCCGCTGGAAATCAGATATCGAAATACAGGAGCTGCAGACGCAGCGGTTTTGATTATCGTCAATGATATGGCGATAGAGAAATTGTTGCAACTTCCTGTACAGGCTGACAAAACAGCCTGGCAAACTGCGGAAACAGAAATATCCCTGCAAAACGGTATTAATTATATAATCATTCAGAACAGTACGTCCAAAGGCGGATGCTTTGAACTGGACTATATAAAAATAAGAAAGAAATCATGAAAAGACTTCCTAATTATTCTCTGTTATGGGTAAGCTTTATCGTTTTCCTCTGCACAGGTTGCAATCCGGCATCGCAACTCTCTGTAAGTTCTCCCGATGGTAATCTCTGCCTGCATGTAGAAACAGAAAACGGAAAACTCTATTATGAACTCTCACGAAATGGAAAGTCCATACTCGATAAGTCACGCCTCGGGTTTATCCTGAAAGAAGATACACTTGCTGGCCATCTGGAAATAACTGAAGCTCTTCACCATTCATTCAGCGGGACATGGGAACAAATCTGGGGAGAAGACCGGATTGTGGAAAACAACTATCATGAGATGACCATTCGCGTACAGAAAACATCCACCCCCAAACGAAAATTCAATGTTGTGTTCCGGCTGTTCAATGACGGGTTCGGCTTCCGCTACGAATTTCCGGAACAGGAAGCATTAAAAGACTTTGTGATCATGGATGAACTCACAGAGTTTGCATTGACCGGTGATCATAAAGCCTGGTCCATACCTTACGAAGCACATTTTTATGAAGCACTCTACGAGGCATCTCCTGTCAGTAAACTCGGTTGGGTAAGCACACCGCTCACTATGGAAACCAATGACGGACTTTTCCTGAGCATCCATGAAGCCAATCTGACAGATTATGCAGCCATGAATCTTATCCCTAAAGAAGGTAGTATGACCCTGAAAGCCAATCTCACTCCATGGTCTACGGGAGAAAAAGTATTTATGAAAGCTCCCGGTGTCACTCCCTGGCGTACGATGATTGTTGCTGAAAGCGCAGGTGATTTACTCCTGTCACGCCTTATGCTGAATCTGAACGAGCCTTGCCGCCAGGATACATCCTGGATACAACCCGGAAGATACATTGGAATCTGGTGGACTTACCACATGCATAAACACACCTGGCACACAGGCCCACGCCACGGCGCTACCACTGCCAATGCACTGCGGCATATAGACTTTGCCGCCCGACACGGTTTTCAGGGAGTACTTATTGAAGGCTGGAACAAAGGTTGGGATACTTATCATTTCAACTTTACCGAACCTTATCCTGACTTTGACCTGAAACAAATCACCGACTATGCCGCTTCCAAAGGCGTGACGCTTATCGGCCATCATGAAACGGACGGCTGGGTATCTGATTATGAAAACCAAATAGAAGCAGCCTTCAATTTATATAAAGATCACGGCGTGCAAATAGTCAAAACAGGCTATGTAGGCAAACTGCTGGATGGCAAAGAGCGACACAGCAGCCAGTTTGGTGTACGTCACTACCGGAAAGTTATTGAACTGGCAGCCGACAAGCATATTATGATTGACAATCACGAACCCGTGATGCCCACCGGACTGCAACGCACCTTCCCCAATCTGATGACACAAGAAGGTGTACGAGGGCAGGAATGGGATGCCTGGGACAAAGATGGCGGCAATCCTCCCGTACACACTACCATCATCCCCTTCACCCGTGGGCTGGCAGGTCCCATGGATTTCACCCCCGGCACTTTCCGCTTCGAAAATCCGGTGTTGCCTCAGACGCGTGTACAAACAACGCTTGCCAAACAATTGGCTTTATCCGTTGTGTTATACAGTCCCCTGCAAATGGCCTCCGATGAAATAGAAAACTATGAACGGAACCCTGAACCGTTTTCATTTATCACCACCTGCCCTACTACTTGGGAGCAAACCATAGTACCCGAGGCAAAAATAGGCGAATATGTGACAATTGCCCGTAAAGAACGCGGAAGCAGCGGACGTTGGTTTATAGGAAGTATCACTAATGAACAACCTCGGGAGATGCAACTTCCCCTCTCCTTTCTGGATAAAGGAAAACGATATAAGGCTGTTATCTACAGAGATGGAGATAAGGCTGATTATCGTACCAACCCATACCCGGTGATAATAGAAGAACAGGAAGTAACCGGTGAATCGACCCTGCAAATAGCACAGGCACCGGGAGGAGGTACGGGAATTATACTCACTGTTCTCTCCTCATCCGGAGCAACCTCCGATATACAAAAATAAATGCCGGCACCAGGAACAGGACAGCCGCAATCCATGCCGTCGGATCACCGAAGCAGACCGCAAGATAGCCGAAAGCGGGCACTGCATAAAGACTGACCAGCACACGTGCTATCATTTCGGAAACTCCGGAAAGCATAGCAAGATTGGTATATCCCGCTCCCTGAATGGTATATCGCAGAATACAGAGCAATCCCAAAACCGGGAAGAAGGACACGGAAATATGCAGAAACAACTCCGTGTCCTTCAAGATTTCCAGTTCAGACGCTTCCACAAAAAGCAAGGCAAACGTACGTGCACCCAGCATCAATACACAGAACGTAAATGCCCAATAAATAATCATCATTAACGCACTTACCTTTACTCCCATCCAAATGCGTTCGGGCTTGCCCGCACCATAATTCTGTCCGGTATAAGTAGCCATAGCAATGCCCAGACTTTCAAGCGGACACATAAAGAACATCTTGATGCGCATGGCAGCCGTAAAAGCTGCTACACAAGCAGTTCCCAATGCATTATTGGCGCTTTGCAACATGATGCTTCCGATAGCGGTAATCGAAAATTGTAATCCCATAGGTACACCGATATACATCAATCTCCGTGCCAGAGCACCGTTGAATTTCCGTTCATCCGGTGTTCCCCGCAATATATCAAAACGGCGCATCATGTATCCATAACACAACACAGCCGACACACCTTGTGAAAAGACCGTAGCGATGACCGCTCCCGCCACTCCAGCACCAAGATACAAAACAAATCAAACAAAATATTAAGTGCAACTGAGAACAGCAAAAACCAGAAAGCCGTATATGATATCCGGTATACGCATCAGCAGCAGGATATCCCCACACAGAATACTCGTAACCACCGCAATCACCACCGACATCACCGCCGCCAGTTGCAAACTGACCGATATATAACGACGCATCGTGCTATAATCCCGCGCTCCGAATTTCTGTGCCACAGGAATACCGAAACCTCCACAACATCCATTGCAGAAACCAAGAATAAGGAAAACTACCGAAGTACTTGCTCCAACCGAGGCCAGTGCATTTATGCCCAAGAATTTACCTACGATTGCCGCGTCGACCAGAGAGTATGTCTGTTGTAGCAGGTTTCCCATCAACAGAGGCATAGTGAAATTGAATATCAACGGCAATGCGCGTCCTGCCGTCATTTCTCTTGATGTTGCCATAAATTAATCCTCTGAAAATTGCACGCAAAGGTATGAAAAGATAAGATTACAGGAATTGACAAACATCAAAAATATGCTTCGCCATGAAAAGAATTAAACTACAGTCCGTCCGCACCTTTCAAGACTGAACTATGTGCCAGGTATTCGGGAGTTTCAGCATAGATATACATCACACTTCCTCCTTTGATGGCATCAATGATAGGACGGGAAAGTTTTTGCGGAACAGCCGGACAACCAAAGCTTCTTCCCAAACGTCCTCCTCGGCTGACTACCGAAGGATCGGCATAAGCCGCCCCATGCATCACAATAGCACGCTCACGAGCCCGGTCATTGATTCCTTTTTCCAAACCATTCAAAATAAGCGAATACCCATTCTTTCCCTGGTAAGTAGATTCTGTAAGATAGAACCCCAGTGAACTTTTGTAGGAACCATATTCGTTGGAGAAGGAAGTGGCATAGTTATCACCGCTATTCTTTCCGTGTGAAACAACCGATGAAAAAAGTACTTTACGCTCCCTCATATCAAATACAAAAAGACGTTTTGCGGTAGAAGGACGGGAAAAGTCTATCAATGTCAACACCTCCCGTTTACGATTGTCTATTTTATAATAACCTGCTACAGCCTGCCGGAAAGCTTTCCAGTTAACGACTCCTTCCAACTGCATGGAACGGTATAAGCTCGCATAAGCCTCAACATCAGATGCAGCAGCCCTTTCAGCAGAATCAGGAGTGCTATCTGACGACTTGCCGCCCAGAAATAAGGTACAAGGAAGAAATAAGAATAAAATGAATACAATAAATCGCAACATAAAACTTTAGCCAGAGAAATAACGGCGGCTAAATTACATTTTTTTCTCCAGACACCTATCACACAGATAGTTAAAAATGAGGATTCACTATTCAATCACCACAACCAAAGAGCGTTCGGTAGGTGCCCAATCGAAAACGAACTTGGAATGTGAAGTGGCATTGCGCACACACATATGCGAACGTGGAGTAGTCCCTAACGACCAGCTATACTCAATCATACTTGTACGCGGTGCATTCACCGGCACTCCGTGAATATAAGCTCCGTTCGTAAAACGACTGGCATAGGGGGCATAGCCTCCTGTCTCCGCCGAACCGTCTTTCAGGAACACCATACGCGTTTTCTTCTGTTGAAGCAGATACATTCCCAATGGGGTTTCCTGAGCATAAGGTGGAGCATGCATTCCGGTAGTGGCAGGATTCATGCTGCGTATCTTCCACTCACCTTCCGAGACATGTTCCAAGGTAGTAATATTCTGATCCAGGCGGTCGACAAAAATCACATGATTAAAGACGGTGCTATCCGGCAATTGTTTCAGATAACTGCGTGGCGCCAGCCATTCTTCTTCAAAAGTGGCGGGTAATATCCGGTAAAAACTTCCTTCCTCGCCTTTCAGATAAGCGATAGTACCATCTCTACCATAACGTTCGGGTACCAACGTATCAGCGGGCAGATACAGCGGCACCGATTGATAGCGCTCCACGCCCAATGTATCAGATACACGGCGGTACACATTCCGCACGAACTTACGTACCAGGGGAGCTTCTTTATTCAGATTCTTATAATTCTGCAACACCACCCACCTTGCGGTAGTATCGCGCTGCATATTCTCAATATAAGCCAGACAGTTCCGGATTACATCCCATTTGAAAGAGCGTACCGTATCCTTATATGGATAGGTATCTTCGAGGGTATGCTGGTCATAGAGCAATTCTTTGGTAAGAGAAATATCGGCAGCGGTCAACTGTTTCTCTTTAGGATGAGGAAATTCCAGCACAGCCGTATCCTTAGGTTCAGCCTCCTGCACAACTACCGGCACAGGTGGTTCCTGCCGGTTACGACATCCGGCAAAAATCAAACCAACAACCACGCAGGCAAAAAGAACGAAATGTTTCATAAAATGAAATTTAACTATAACCTAATAACGACTACCCGCCTGTTATTGTTGACTCTTTATAGAAATCAATTACATAATGAAGTAACATCGAGTATCATTTCACCTCATTCAAGTAATACGGGTTTTCGCAAAGATAGGAATTTAATGAAAGTTTCCGAAAGATATTGACGGTATAATTTCAATTATCCGCTTACGAACAGAATCTTTTATATCAGGATTGAGCAAAACAGGAAGAATCTATTTATCAACATATTACAAGGTATCAACTCCTTGCATACAAAAAGTTAACTTCCTGTTGACAAGAAGTTGATACCTTGTCGACAGGAAGTTAATACCTTGTAAGCGGAATATTTATCCCCTTATCAAATCATTGGAATAGATAGCTTTCTCAAATTACTCCAATACTTTCTTTTTCAGATTAAATGTTGACAATACTTTTTTGCCGGAATAGAGTGTCACTATCAAATCATATTCCTTTCCTTCCTCAAACCTATCCTTAGCAGAAAGCAATAGATCTGTTTTTTCATAAGGCTTCAATGCCGGAACCATACCGGAAGCTACTTTTATTGTTTTCCCTTCCTTTTTGTACCCGACTTCCACCAATGCTTTCTTCGATTCTACCTGACCGAAATTCTGTACTTCCACTGTACATTCCAGTCCCTTTCCGGATTTGGTAAAGATTGGGGCACGAGCTGAAAGGATCGGTTCTATATAATCAATGTATGGCAAACGCGCATACCCGTAAAGCATTCTTCCGTCTTTGTATTTTCCAATCAACTTCGGAGCAAATTCATCTTTAGTGATACCATTTCCTTTGCCATTGAAAGTTACAATCAAGTCCTTGCCCGCATTTTCTGTGGTCAATACCTGACAGCCTCTGCCATAATTCACTTCTTCAGAAGCACCGAAGCGCAAGGAATTCACATCTATATCTGTCTGGGGATTGAAGCCTTCTTCCGCTTGTATCTTCACACGAATTGTTTTTGTGCCCGAGATGATAGATTTCTCGTCCAATATGGTAAGCAACAATCCCGGATTCAAGGGAATACTAATATTCTTTGAGCTATGGTGATCAAAAGGTTTATCTTCATTTTTAAGCGTATCGATTACTGCGAAATTAGCCTGAATGGCACGTCCGTATTCATCCTGATACACTTTAAGGCGTTCATATTTGAACCAGTCTTCCGGCTGTCCGTCTGCATGTACAGCAATTCCCGGCATATAAGCTTCACCCGGATCGACCACCCAGTTCACTCCATCCTTTGAACGAAGATAGAAAGCAATACGTCCCAGCCAATCATTAACAATCAGATGATACTGAATATGATCGCGCCAGATTACCGGATCTTCAAACCGACCGTCCACATCCGGATAAACCCGTTTGTCGGTCAGTTGATTGTATTCCGATAGTCCATCTCTGCTAACCCAGATACCACCACCACGACAAACCATCACATAAGAGCTGTCTTCACGCTGGGCAAATGAAAGATTAGACAGGCCTTCGATAATACGGCGGTCGCGTGCATTGAAATCAAACTTTCCATATTCCCATTTTCCATTCAGATCATCGGATACATAACGTCCATCAATTACATAGACAACATACCGGCCATCTTTAGCACGGAATATTTCAGGATTATGCCCTTTACCTATGATACGAACAGGCTTGAAAGGCCCTGTCAGATTATCGCTTACGGTATGAAATACGTATGAGTTAGGCCATTCCATATGTCCTTTAGGTGAACATTCCAGCCAGCCACAGACAAATAGATGATATTTACCATCTTCGCCTTTTCGGATATTTCCGCCCCAATAGGACCAGATACCGTCTTCAATGCCATTATCTACATAACGTGGAAGCACACAGTCAGCACCCCATGTATCGGAGGAAAGTACATTTCCCTTCATCGGCAGAAAGCGATCCATAAAGCGGGCGCCTTTCACTAATTGTTTCCACTCCGCAGGACGTTCCCGTTCCGTTATTTGTGAAAAAGAGGAATGACTGATCAAGAACATGACTCCTAGTAGAGCAAATTTAAAGAGGCTTCTTTCC
>ERZ780139.2324-NODE-2324-length-14436-cov-5.470273_pt1 | contig 14436 bp, 8 predicted proteins | sample MGYA00511476_ERZ780139 | MGnify/ENA primary metagenome ERZ780139 (study PRJEB29588, sample SAMEA2158190) | human gut metagenome | biome: human gut; feature: human-associated habitat; material: faeces | place: Denmark | collected 2008/2010 ... | reverse complement strand
AGTACATCTTGTGGCAGCCACCGCCATTGACATTGCGATCCTGTGGTCGTTGAAGCTGTCAACTTCTCCGCCATTCAGTGAGCCAACGCCCTCTATCTCCAATCCGTCCTCAAGCTCAGTTACCTTTCCGCCAATTGCGTTAAGGCACTGTGAGATAGCCGAAAGCCTGTCGCACTCCTTTATCCTAAGACGTGCGGCATTTCGTATATAGCTTTTTCCCTCGCAGAAGCTTCCAAGTACTGTAAGAACAGGTACAAGGTCGGGTATATCCGAACAGTCGAGGTCAAAAGGCCGCAAACCGCCATTTTTATTATACACTATTTTCTCGCATATTTCAACAATTTTTTTATCTCCCTGAAAAGATTTTTCAGAAAGCCCTGCGATATCAATATCACTGCCCAAAGAATTTGCCACCTTGAAGAAAGCCGCCTGAGAATAATCACCCTCAACTCTGCCGCTGAAAGGCATATGATTCTGACCGCCCTTTACAAAATATCCATTCTCTGTTTCCTCAACCTGACAGCCATGCTCTCTCAAAGTGCCTAGAGTTATGTCAACATATGGCTTTGACTCCAAATGAGAAGTGAGTATTATCTCGCTGTCCTCCTCAAGAAGCGGCAGAGCAAACAGAAGCCCTGTGATAAACTGAGAAGATATTCCACCGTCAACATAGAACTTGCCCCCTGTGAGCTTTCCATTAGTGGAAAAAGGCATAGTGTTATCATATTCAAAGCTTACGCCATGTTTCGGAAACTCTTCAAGATATGGTGTGATAGGTCTTTGCGGAAGCCTGCCCCTGCCGATGAACTGAGTATACACCCCAAGCGCACAAGCAACAGGTATGAGAAATCTCAGCGTTGAGCCGCTCTCACAGCAATCCAAAACTGCGCTCTCAGGAATATCCTTTATGCCCTCTATCACAGCCTTGTCACCGTCAAAATCTATTTTCGCCCCAAGCGCCCTCATGCAATCCATAGTCGCAAGGATATCCACCGAGGGATAAAGATTTGTTATCTCAGAAATGCCGTTTGACAGCGCCGCCGCTATCACCATTCTGTGTGCAACGCTTTTTGAGGGCGGAACTGTCACCTGTCCGCTGAGTTTTTTCGGAAATACAGTTATGTTCATCGCTATCCTCCGTTACATCTCTGTGATTATTTCAGCTATCTGCTCCTCGGATATCTCTTTGCCGTACTGATTTTCACCGAAGCACATCATCTCGCCTATTTCTTTTTGGAAAACAAATCTCAGCTTTCCGTCACGGACCTTTTTATCTGTATAAAGCTTTTTCACAAGAGCCTTTCTGTCAATATAGTCAGGTATTTTTGTAGGAAGCTTTGCCCTTTCAAGAAGCTTTTCAACACGCTGTTCATTTTCATGGGATATGAAACCAAGTTTCTCGCCCAATCTTGCCTGTGCCACCATACCGATAGCTACAGCTTCTCCATGATATAGTCTATAATCAGACACAGTTTCGATAGCTCTGCCGACAGTGTGACCGAGATTAAGCACCTCTCTCAGACCCGACTCTCTCTCGTCTTTCATTACCACTTTGTACTTGACTTCGCAGTTTTTCTTTGCGATATACTCGCAGGCTTCACCGTCACATTCAAGCACCTTTTCCACGTTCTTTTCAAGATACTCAAACAACTCCTTATCACCAAGACAGCCGTGCTTTATAGTTTCCGCAAGGCCGCTTGAAAGCTGTTCTTCAGGCAGTGTTTTCCATGTGTCTATGTCGAGATACACTTTCTTAGGCTGATTGAACAGACCTATAAGATTTGTAGCAAGGGGCGTATCAACGGCAGTTTTTCCGCCCACAGAAGCGTCAGCCGCCGCAAGGAGCGTTGTGGCATAATTCACAAAAGGCACTCCTCTGCCGAATGTTCCTGCAACAAAGCCTGCCAGATCTGTGACAACTCCGCCGCCAATGGCTACCACACAGCAATCACGGCGAAAGCCTTTTTCAAGCATAGAGTCCTCAACAAACTCTTTCATTTGCCTGGTTTTGGACTTTTCTCCCTCAGGTATCACAAAAAGCTCGGCTTTCAGACCTGCGGCATTGAGCCTGTCATAAATATCTCTGCCATAGAGATCCACAACGATAGAATCCGTCACAACGGCAAATTTCTTTATCTTTCCCACAAGACCGTCTTTAAGATCGCTGACCAGCGTATCCTGCAATTTTCTGCCTATTTCTATATCATAAGAATCGTCCACGACCCTTTTAAGCTCGCAGTTGAATTTCATTAATATCAAAACCTTTCAGTACAATTTTTTTACACAGCTATCATAAAAGCCTAATTGCCGTCTGAGCATTTCTCGGCGTCTATCGCAAGTGCAATGAGCAATCCTGCCAAAGCATTGCTATCGTCATAAACGTCTATGACATAGGTATCAGTAAGGTGCAAAAGCTCCTTTGACACATACATTATCTGTTCAGCACCGCTATAAACGGAATAGTCCCAGCCGAAAATATCACCATCCACTCTCCAGCCGCAGAAGTCTATGTCGAACTTAGGCTTGAAAAAGGTGAACTCTTTCTTTATACAGCCCATATACTCTCCGCCTATGTATATCTCAAAGGTAGGGAAAATTTTCAGCACCTTTTCTTTCAGCACGCCGACCTTGTTTCCCATGTTGTCGTATATCTCCAGCAAGTGACCCCATGCGAGTCTGCCTTTTACGCTGAAAACTGCGTTACCGTATTCGTCGCACACATCATAGCTGTCAAACCATGAAAAAAGCCTTTGTTTAAGCACAAGTTTCATCGTTCTTCCTCCTTTGTACTTTATCCATTTACAGTCCTAAAACATTATACCACATAACTGAATATTTGTAAAGAAAAAGAGGTGCGAAAACACCTCTTTTTCAATGTCTTGTTTATTCGTTTACATCAAGAGGCTTGCCCATGAACTCGGAAAGTGCCTTAACTTTCTTCATTGTTTCAGCGAACTGTGCAGGAGTAAGTGACTGCGCACCATCGCTCCATGCGTTCTTAGGGTCATTGTGTACCTCTATCTCAAGTGCGTCACAGCCTGCTGTTACAGCGCAAAGTGCCATTGGCTCAACAAGTGAAGCGATACCTGTAGCGTGGCTAGGGTCGACAGTGATAGGAAGGTGTGTTTTCTGCTGGAGCAGAGGAACGGCTGAAAGATCGAGAGTATTTCTTGTGGCAGGTTCGAATGTGCGGATACCTCTTTCGCAAAGGATAACGTTCTGATTGCCCTCAGACATTATGTACTCAGCGGACATGAGAAGCTCCTGAAGTGTTGATGAAAGTCCTCTCTTGAGAAGAACAGGCTTGTCGCTTCTGCCGAGAGCCTTGAGAAGTGTGAAATTCTGCATATTTCTTGCTCCCACCTGAACAACGTCAACGTCAGCAAAGCAGTCAAGATCAGAAAGATCCATGATCTCAGTAACGATAGGCAGACCTGTTATCTTTCTAGCCTGAATAAGAAGGTCGATGCCCTCTTTGCCAAGACCCTGGAATGAATATGGTGAAGTTCTTGGCTTGAATGCGCCACCTCTGAGCATTGTTGCACCTGCTTCCTTTACAGCGATAGCAGTTGTGATTATCTGCTCCTCAGTTTCAACAGAGCAAGGGCCTGCGATGACCTGAAGCTTTCCACCGCCTATCTTTCTGCCTGCAACGTCGATAACAGTATTATCAGGGTGGAACTTTCTGTTAGCATTCTTGTAAGGCTCCTGAACACGCTGTACATTTTCAACACATTCCTTAGCCTGAACTGCTTCTATATCGATCTGAGTTGTGTCGCCAATAAGACCGATAACATTTGAATGAACGCCCTCTACCAGATTCGTCGATACGTGGAACTGGTCGAGCCAGTTCAAAAGCTCTTCTACCTGTTTTTCCTGTGAATTGTTTTTCAATACGATGATCATGTTACTTTCCTCCGAAAATCAAATTTGTATAGGCAATAAAAACAGCCGTGACATTCTTTTACAAGAAAGCCACGGCTTATAATAAACGCATATATAAAAACAGAAACTTCTCTATACGCCTATTCTGATCTCGTCGCTTTCTTCACACGCCAAAAAAACTCGAAGCCATAAAAGTAGCTCAAGCTCATAAAGAAGTATGTAAAGACTGCAGACATGATAACAGTAGACATATTCTGTTTTTTCCTTTCGATTTATTTGTTATTGCTAACCACGTTCATTATACTCTCACAGGCAGGGCTTGTCAATAGTCCTGCCGAGAGTTTACATTTTTTTAACGTTTGAAAAACACTTTATTCTTCATTTTTTACCTTATAGCTTTCCACAAGATGATAGACCTTGATATCCACAAGAGCGTCAAGAACGATACCCTCAGCGGTATAATCCTCGCTGAATATCCTGCCCTCCTGCCTTATGGTGTTCACAAGACCCGCCTTGTCAAAAGGCAAAAAAAGCCTGCATCTTACGCTGTTTTCGGGTAATGCCTTTTGTATAGCCGCAAGCAGGCTGTCAATGCCTGTGCCGTTTTTGGCGGATATCTTCACCGCTTCACCTGATGTGTCAAGCTCGTTTATATAAGGCACTTTATCGCACTTGTTGAACACTGTCACCACAGGTATTCCTTCACAGCCAAGCTCTTTGAGCAGTTCAAGGGTAACTTTTGCCTGCTCCTCGCAGTCATCAGCCGAGGCGTCGCACACATGGATTATAACGTCCGCACTTGCCGCCTCTTCAAGAGTGGATTTGAAAGCTTCCACAAGCTGGTGCGGCAGACGTCTGATAAGTCCAACCGTGTCAATAAGCGTCACCGACCTGCCGTCAGGAAGCTCTATAGCCCTTGATGTTGTTTCCAAAGTCGCAAAAAGCTTGTTCTCTGCAAGCACGCCCGCTTCTGTAAGATAATTAAGCAGTGTGGATTTGCCCACGTTTGTATAGCCCACTATCGCCGCTGTAAGAACACCGTCTTTCTTGCGACGTTTTCTCATAAGCCCACGACGCTTCTCTATCTCCTTAAGTTCGTCTGAAAGTGCCGCAATACGTGTTCTGATGTGTCGCTTGTCAGTTTCAAGCTTCGACTCACCAGGACCTCTTGTGCCGATACCACCGCCAAGACGTGACATATTGGTTCCCATGCCTGCAAGCCTTGGAAGTCTGTATTTGTTCTGTGCTATCTCTACCTGCAATCTGCCCTCACGAGTAGTCGCACGCTGAGCAAAGATATCCAGTATGAGCATAGTTCTGTCGATAGTGAAAACGCCGCACACGTCCTCGATATTTCTTATCTGTGTGGCTGTCAGTTCGCAGTCAAAAACTATCCTGTCAATATTTTCATTTCTGCATATCTCAGCCATTTCTTCAAGCCTGCCTGAGCCTATGCAAGTGCCGCTGTCAAAGGACGGCCTTTTCTGTGTCACTCTCGCTATCACCTCACCGCCTGCTGTTTCTGTCAGCTCTTCAAGCTCGTCAAGGGAAAGCTCCACATCATACGAACCTGTGTCCACTGCCGCAAGCAGCACACGGTCTTTCTTTATTGTGTTGTCAAACATTTCTGCCATATTAATCACTCCTAATGTCTGTTATCAAGCCGCTCTTCGGCTTTTTCAGGCATAAAAAAACACACCCTCAGGCGTGTAACCAAAACGTTATACGGAAGAGTCGGAGCGGCTCGTGCCAATGCACCTGCCTGATATTCGGTTTAATAGTTTCTCACCCATATTCTTGTAATTCTCATGTCATCCGACGCCCCTTTCGTAAAATATGTTTTATTATATCACAGCCAAGATATTTTGTCAAGCATAAAAACAAAAAGCAGGCTGCCTTTTTCAGACAGCCTGCAAATGTTATTCATAATCGCTTTTAAGAATACTTCTCTTGTGCTTTTTCTCCTCATAAAGCAGGATATCAGCATGGCTGAGAAGCTCTCCTATCTCAAGCGTGGCACTGCATACGAACGGATAAACTCCTACGCTCGTATGGATTATATATGGCTTATCGGCGGCATATTTAATATTATATTCTCTTGTGACCGCTTCTATATGGTTTCTCATTGACGGGATATCTATTGCATTATCAAGAAAAGCGCATACAACGAACTCATCGCCACCTATACGACCCACTATCTCACTGTTGCCAAAAGAGTGTTTAAGTATCTTTGCCGCAGATAGTATAGCAAAGTCGCCCTCCTCGTGACCAAATTTATCATTTATGGTTTTCAGACAGTCAAGGTCGGCAAAGACCATGATAGCCTTTTCACCCTCGTTTTTGTCATTGCTGAGTCTTTTACGAAGCTCCTCAAAAAATCCCCTTCGATTGTAGCATCCCGTCAAAGCGTCCTGCCTTGAAAGATCTCGAAGAAGCTCATTGTTCTCCTTGATCTCGATAAGGCTCTTTTTAAGCTGCTTCTGGGTAACAGCCTGCTGCTTCATCAAGGTTATTATTTTAAGTGCCGCACAAAGTTGAACTGTCACCGACTGCAAATAATTAAAATACTCATGCTTTATCTCACACATCAGTATTCCGTAATGCTCCTCGTTAGAGAACAATGGTGATACCACTAATGTATAACGTCTGTCTGTTGGCAGATACTTATTCGACAACAGCTCTGTATACTTTACAGCCTGCTCTTCATGTGGGAGCTGGATAGCGTCAGAACCATTGTGATAGGCTTTGAGATACATATATTCCGGCGGTTGCCACTTATCTGTACCAAAGTGAATAATGGCAGGCTCGAAGCTGAATAGAAAGCTTGATTCCATATGAAGCCTCATAAGCTTATCCACAACGGTCTCATATGCTCTGTCATCATAAGCTTCAAATACAAGCATATCCCTTGTGATAGAATTTGCCTGCCATGCAAGAAACTCATTATCCTCAAGCTTTTCCTTACAGTAATTCGCATTGCGTTCTGCCAGTATCTTGTATATCTGAATAAAAGTCTGATTTAACTTCAAATGCTTCTCCATGTTATCAAAACGAGAGATAAGCTTTTGCTGAATATACTCAACAGAAGCATAAAGCTCATCAACGTTCACAAACCTAAAAAATTCTTCACTGGCAAGAATTGAGATCATTTCTAATACTTTGTCTTTTTTGATCTCATTATCAAGATTTTCCTCACGGGCATAATCATCAAGAGCATATATTATCTTGACGTAATTTTCTCGCATTTTCGCAGTTGTTTCACTTGCACTGTATTTATTGAACAAAAACTGGCTCATTCTTCTTGCAAACGCTTCCGGATCATCTGATATGCGACCAAAAGATATGGTCTTTAATTTTGAGTTGCCCTGACATCCACAGGAATTTCTTCTTACCATTTCTGAAGATATCTTATCGTTGTTTATAGCCTTATTTACAACATAGTTCACAGCCTCCTGAACGGCATGATAGCCAAGCTCAGAGGGATCAGCCTTGACAGTCGTCAAATGCGGATTAAGCTCCTCAGCCACTGGATCGTCATCAAAGCCTGTCACAAGGATATCCTTACCAGGACGTATTCCACGCTCTTCCATAGCCTTATAGCCTGCAATTGCCATCTGGTCGTTTGCAAAAACGATAGCATCAAGTTCTGGATTATCGTCAATAAGCTTTCCGACTTCGTCAACACAGAATTTCGAAAAATTGCCATATGCAACACGCTTTTCGTCATAGATGATACCATTTTCCTCAAGAGTCTCCTTGTAAACGTCAAGTCTTTCAAGGGCATCATCACTTGTTTTAGGTCCGCTTACCATACCTATCTTTTTACAGCCATGCACCTTTATAAGATGTTCTATAGCCTCCTTCATTCCCGTTCTGTTGTCGAGCATGATACAAGGATAACCATCAATACGTGCCGTTATAGTTATAACAGGCGTTCCAGCAAATTTTTTCAGAAACTGAACCTTATGCTCGTTGTCAAGATATGTTCCAAGTGTGCCGATAAGCACAAGCAAAACGTCGAACTTATTTGCCGCCGCCATATCGAACAAAGTATTATACTGATACTCATACACCGTTCTCAGCTTATCGGCATAGATCCCATCTATATATCTGCCTGGAAAAATAACGAGGTCGGCGTCGCACTGCTCTGCGCCTATCATTGCGCCCTCTGCAACTGCATCGTCAAAATCATCTTCAAGGTGGCTCACCAAAAGTCCTATTTTTATACGTCTGCGTTTAGCAGTATCATTCATCATCTCATGATCCTCCGTACAAATCAGCCGTGCTGCTTCAGACGATCTAAAGCAGCGTCACACAAGGCACGCCTATGGGCTTTGCCTTATTTGTTTATCTTGATATCTTTCTTACAGTCGACTACTGAAAGCGTACCATTCGGACTTCCAAGCCACCAGCCATCGCCTGTAAGGAACATTACGTCGAACTGACAGCTTTGTGCTGTCACGTCACCTTTACCAGTTTTATCTCCAATGCCTGAGACAGAACCGCCCTCGCAATAAAGCGTAAAGACAGTATTTTTAAGCTCACAATCCAGCTCGCCGTCCCTTGTTCCCACACAGTTGAGAGTTCTTCCTTTCATGGAAATGCTGAGCCTGCCATCAAGAATACATATCCTTCCGGTACCGTTACTCATAACCCCCACTGCAGTCAGGTTATTTCCCGAAAGCTCACAACTCATGTTATAATCTGAAATGCTTATATCAGCACTGCCCCTTACGGCACCAATGCCCACTGACATTCCTGCCGCAAGCTTTAGCCTGCAGCCACAGTTTGATATAGTCACATCTGCGTCGCCGTCGATGCTTCCAATACCAACGCACCTATCGCCACTGCAATTTACAGCTATATCACCGCCTGCAATGACAATACCATCTTTGCAGCCTCCTCCGCCTATTCCAACGCACTTGTCGCCATTTGCAGTTATATCAAGAATACCTGTCATTGCGACAGTTATCCTTCCGCAAGGCTGCCCGCTGTCAGTGCCTATTGCATAGCAATCCTTCGACTCTGATCTGACATAAAGCTCACCTGAGCCTACGAGCTCTAACGATGATCCCTCTGGGACATAAATGCCCCTGCCGTCTATATGATCTTCACCGCTGCACACTATCCTTACTCTCGAGCCAGTGCCAAGCTTTATGTTCGGTAGTTCCCCATATGTAGTGAGCCATGCGTTTTTCAAGTGAATGACGCAATCAACGCCACTACCAACTGTCACAGACAGAGGCACTGCATGATCGTCCTCAGCCTTTCCTGAAAAAGTAAATGTACCTGTGCCGAGAAAAATGTCAGAATATCTTTTTTTATACATCTCAGCAAGGTCGATAACGTCATTATCCTCAGCGTGGAAGACCTTTTTATCTTTATCTCCAGCCTCGATACTGTAAGCCACTATCTCCTCACGGATATTTTCCGAGATATCGTGGATAAGCACAGGCTTCGGCTTAGAAACATAATAACCCTGAATAAGATCGACACCGAAATATATCATGGTTTTAAGTTCTTCGCTTGTTTCAACGCCCTCTGCAAGTGCGGTATATCCGCTTGAATGGAAATATTCCACCATTTTTGAAACTATCTTCTGAGCCTTAGGATTCTGGTCAATGCCAGAAATGAGGGAACGGTCTATCTTTACCACCTCAGGATCATATCGCAGAAGATTCGATGTATTTGAATAGCCTGTGCCGTAATCGTCAATAGCAAGGCTCATATTGTTCTTTTCAAGACGCACCCTTATTCTATCGAGGTCGTCCTCACTTATCTCTGTCTGCTCTGTCATTTCGATAACGACCTTTTCAAGAAGTTCGCCATAATCATTGACGATCGCATAAAAATCCTTATCGTCAAGAGCATGAGATGATATTGAATTTATATACAGCCTGCGGTTTTCAAAATCGAGCTGATGCTTGCTGAGATATTTAAGAGTATTTTTCAGTGTAGCTTTCTCTATATCGTAAAGTCTGCCGAAATTTTTAGCACAGTTGAGTATCTGAAGCGGATTGAGTGCTATATTTCCCTTTGTTCTCATAAGCGCTTCATAAGCGACTATCTCGCCTGTTGAAGAACTAACGATAGGTTGAAAATGATATGTAAACAAATTTTTATCAAGAAGCTCTGAAAAAGCCCTGATATTCTCGATATCACTCTTCTGCTTTGCATATTTTTCAGGATCAAAGCAACAAATACTGCCTGCACCCTTTGCCTTAGCTTCATAGAGTGCAAAGCCTGCTGCGTGCATGAGTCTTGCTGGCACTTCAAAGCCGCTGCTTATGCCTGCCGTCACAGACAGCGAATGATTTGAAGACGATCTCACTCCAAATTCATCTGGCAGGCAACACTCCTTCACCGCTTTACGGATATTGTCAGCAAATTCCTCAGGCTTACCTCCAAAGCGTGGAACATATATCCAAAACTGACCGTCTGAATTGAATGCCGTCACAGTATTTTCAGGCAAAACCGCAACAGCCGCCTTAAGTGCCTCCCCTATGCAGTAGTCTGAATCCAAAAGCTTCCCTGCTCCATCAAATCTTACAAGAGCAAGCAATGATGAGCGTGTCATTCCATCAAGAAGTCTTACAAGCTCTGATTGTGGTATAATGTCGAGCCCTTCAAAAACACTTTTTGACATATATTCTTTCGACAGATACACTATTCCGGCGGTAATGCCACTTGGAGTGTCAAGAAGTTCTATACACAACGGCAGACCAAGATCTCGTCCTCCGCCGTTCAATGCAACTATATCTCTGAACTTGTCATAATCTGTGTTCTCTCTAAGTCCCATAAGAGCACGACAGTTTTCATCGGCATAAAACTCTCCGCTTTTCTCGTCCATAACAAACCCGCCGATATTGTGCCATATTGAACAAACCTTTCCCCAGACAGCACCAAAATAGCTTTGCCACAATTTATTTTCCATATCCATGATCTTCACCATGCCTGAATATACGACAGTGTTCAGACAACCCTTCCTTTGGAGATTTGTTAATTTTTTATATTTTTATAACTAATTATTTATCAAGCCTATTATAACATAATCCCGATAAAATTACAATAGCGACTAAGGAAAAGATGTTACAAAATCGTGCATGGAATTTTGTATATCTGTTTGACTTAGCTGGTTTTTGGTAGTATAATATAAGCATACACACAATGGAAAGTTAGGATAAAATGACAGATTTTCGCAATAAGTATTCAGTGCTTCAGGACTTTTTCGGACACTCTCAGTTCAGAAACGGTCAGGAGCAGATAATAGACAGCATACTTGCAGGGCGTGACTGCCTTGGAGTTATGCCAACAGGCGCAGGCAAATCTATGTGCTATCAAATACCTGCTCTTATGTTTGACGGGATAACTATAGTTGTTTCGCCACTCATATCCCTTATGAAAGATCAGGTGAACTCGCTGATACAATCGGGAGTGAGGGCAGCGTATCTGAACTCGTCACTGACGGCGGCACAGTATGAAATGGCTATATCAAACGCCGCCCGTGGTATGTACAAGATAATATATGTTGCACCTGAAAGGCTGATGACAGGATCGTTTCTGTCACTGGCTTCGTCGGTGAAGATATCCATGCTTGCGGTGGACGAAGCCCACTGCGTTTCTCAGTGGGGACAGGATTTCAGACCTTCCTATATGAAGATACCCGAGTTTCTTGGCAAACTTCCCTACCGTCCCATAGTCAGCGCATTCACCGCCACTGCCACCGCAGAAGTAAAAGCTGACATTATCAAAATGCTTGAACTCCGTGACCCTTTCACCATAACCACAGGCTTTGACAGAAAAAATCTCTACTTTGGCGTTTCTCACCCTCATGACAAATACAGTGAAACAGTGAGGATAGTTGAGAAATACAAGGACAACTGCGGAATAATCTACTGCTCCACAAGAAAAAATGTTGAGAGCGTGTGTGAAAAGCTCTGTGCCGACGGCTACAACGCTTCACGCTATCATGCAGGACTTTCTGATGAGGAAAGGCGTAAAAATCAAGACGATTTTATCTTTGACCGTGTCCAGGTCATGGTGGCGACCAATGCTTTCGGCATGGGAATAGACAAATCAAACGTGAGCTATGTCATACATTATAATATGCCTAAGAATATTGAAAGCTATTATCAGGAGGCAGGCAGAGCGGGACGTGACGGCAACGAAGCAAAGTGCATTTTGCTCTACAGCGGTCAGGACGTTGCGACCAACAAGTTTCTTATAAACAATTCACATGACAATCCCGACCTTGACGATGACACTCTTGAAATGATACGCAAACGTGATCTTATGCGTCTGAAAAAGATGACCGATTACTGCAATACAAACGGCTGTCTGAGAGAGTTTATCCTTGGATATTTCGGCGAGAAGCAGGACAAGCCTTGTCAGAACTGCTCAGGCTGTTTGGGTGATTTCGGAGAAACAGAAGAAGTTGACGTGTCTGTAGATTGCCAAAAAGTGCTTTCCTGCATTTATAGACTTCACCAGCGAAACCTTTCTTTTGGAGCAGGTGTCATAGCACAGATACTTAAAGGCTCAGACTCCGAAAAGGTAAAGCGTTTTGACCTTTCCACTCTTTCGACATACGGCATAATGAAAGACTCCACGCAGGTCTATATCCGCAGGCTCATAGCTTTTCTTGAAGCTGATGATTACATCACACAGACTTCACACGGGGATTTTTCTGTGCTTACTCTTACAAGAAGGTCCGCAGAGATATTAATGGACAAAAAGACTATTACAATACGTCTTCCAAAGAAAAAGCCAAAGAGCGAAACGGTCACAAAGATCGGCAGGGACGAAGTTACGACATTTGACAAGGAGCTTTTTGGACGGCTCAGAGCTGTGCGGAGCAAGCTTGCGACACAGGCGAGTCTGCCTGCATATATCATTCTTACAGACGCTTCACTGCGTGATATGTGTATAAAGCTGCCTAAGACGCAGACGGAGCTTTTGAATATCTCAGGGGTGGGAAAGTCAAAGCAGGAACGTTATGGAAGATACTTTGTAGCTGAGATACAGAAATATCTCAAGGAAAATCCTGACGCTGCTTCGGGTTATAAATATATCCCAGAGGGCTATCTGCAAAAACAGATGGCAGAAGGCGGTCAAAGCACAAAGGAATATATAATCGCCCACGCAGGTGAGCTTTCAGGCAAGGAACAGGATATGACCCTTTCAGAGGTATGCGACAGCATTTTCTATCAGCTCGGCACAGACGGCGATATAAGAAGCATAAAACTTGCCATAAAAGAATGGCTCATAGGTGAAAATTATCTTGCAAAAGACGGTGCAAACGGCAGGGGCTTTCTTGAAACCACAATACTTTCCCCTGAAGCAGGAATAATAGAGCGTGAAAAAATATCACAGCTTGGAAACAGCTACAAGACAATACTTTTTCCAAAGCAGGCGCAGGAGTTTATCTTTGATAACATAGAGGAGATACTCAGCAAAGATGTACAAAACTAATAATAAAATGCGGTTTTGTGACAGATATTTATGTTTCCATACAATTTAGGTGAAAAAAATCTAAAAAGCTATTGAAAATCCACGAAAAAAGCAGTATAATAACAATAGTACATAAAACAACACGGGAGCTGAATGTTTTTCGGCTGAGAAAGAGCAAATTGATGTTCTGACCGCACCTGATATGGGTAATGCCAGCGTAGGAAAATAGTGTGTATATCTATGCGTGTGCCCTTTTATCAGGCATACGCATTTTTTGTACGCAGAAAGGAATGGTATAATATGAAAAATTCAAAAACACTCACATTGGTCGAGGGTGCAGTAATGGTGGCACTGGCAACAGTGCTTAGCTTTATCAGAATATACAAGCTCCCTTGGGGCGGCTCTATCACACTTCTCTCCATGCTTCCTATAGCCGTTTTCAGCATTAAGCATGGCGTAGCAAAGGGCCTTGGAGCGGCATTTGTGTTCTCTCTCATTCAGTTCATTCAGGGTATCACAGACGGACTTTTCGGCTGGGGACTTTCTCCTATAATGCTCGTTGCCTGCATATTCATTGACTATCTTGCAGCCTACACAGTTCTTGGTGTGGCAGGAATGTTCAGAAAGAAAGGCGCAGTGGGCTGGATAGCAGGAACAATGATAGCAGTTTTCCTGAGATTTGTTTGCCACTTCATCAGCGGCGTTGTTATCTGGAAGTCATTCGGCGCACTGTGGGACGGCTTCTCAACGGACAACAGCGTACTCTACAGCCTGCTTTACAACGGCTCATATATGCTTCCTGAAATGATATTCACAGCTATCGGTACGTTTGCACTTTTTGAGATACCTCAGACTAGAAAGATACTTTCCACACAGGATAAATAATCACACATTGCAAAAGGTTGGCGGTCTGCGGCTGTTTTCATTCATTCAGAAAAAGGCGTTGTAAAAAAACAGCGCTCAAAGAGTCGAGATTTCCTACTTTTCGGGAAATCTCGACTCTTTTTTATGCCAAATCGCAAAAATAACTATTTTGGCTGAATTTTGGGTACAGCAAACACAGCGGCACAAAAACTGCGTTTTTGCCGTGTTAAAAATGTG
>ERZ780139.2321-NODE-2321-length-14445-cov-15.798402_pt1 | contig 14445 bp, 11 predicted proteins | sample MGYA00511476_ERZ780139 | MGnify/ENA primary metagenome ERZ780139 (study PRJEB29588, sample SAMEA2158190) | human gut metagenome | biome: human gut; feature: human-associated habitat; material: faeces | place: Denmark | collected 2008/2010 ... | reverse complement strand
GATCGACAGGGTTCATGGACTCACCACGGGTGATCGGGCGCTTGCCCATCCAACGAGCGCGGCCTGCCTTGCCAAGCTGGATGTTGGCGTGGTCGGAGTTGCCGACCTCACCAACGGTCGCGCGGCAGCGAGCGTCCACGTTGCGGATTTCGCCGGACGGCATACGCAGCTGAGCGTAGGCGCCATCCTTGGCGACGAGCTGCACGGCAGCACCGGCGGAGCGGGCGATCTTGGCGCCACCCAGCGGGCGGAGCTCAATCGCGTGCACCACGGTACCGGTCGGGATGTTGCGCAGCGGCAGGTTGTTGCCCGGCTTGATATCAGCCTGAGCGCCGGTCTCGATGACGTCGCCCTGCTTGATGCCTTCCGGAGCGATGATGTAACGCTTCTCACCGTCTGCGTAGTGCAGCAGTGCGATGCGGGCGGAACGGTTCGGGTCGTACTCGATGTGAGCGACCTTGGCCGGCACGCCGTCCTTGTCCCAACGCTTGAAGTCGATGAGACGGTACTGGCGCTTGTGACCGCCGCCGCGATGACGGGAGGTCATACGGCCGTAGGAGTTACGACCGCCAGTCTTGCTGAGCTTGCGAACCAGCGACTTCTCAGGCGTGGAGCGCGTAAGCTCGGAGAAGTCCGAGACGGACGCGTTACGGCGGCCTGCAGTCGTCGGCTTATAAACGCGGATAGCCATAATCTAGTTCTTCCTTTAACTTTTCTCGGCTAGCCTTCAGTTACCGAAGATGTCGATCGTCTGGCCCTCGGCGACGGTCACGATGGCGCGCTTCTGATTGACGCGCTGGCCGAAACCGTTGCGGGTGCGCTGGCGCTTGCCGGCGCGGTTGAGGGTGTTGACGTTCGTCACCTTGACATTGAAGATCTCTTCGATTGCCTGCTTGATCTGAACCTTGTTCGCGTTCGGGGCCACCACGAAGGTGTACTGACCGCGATCGGACAGAGCGTAGCTCTTCTCAGAAACGACAGGCTTGAGGATGATGTCGTGTGCGGGCTTGTGAATAGCGACCATGAAAATCAGGCCTCCTTTGCAGCCGGCTCAGCCTTCGCAGCGAGGAAAGCGTCGAAGCCTTCCTTGGAGAAGACCACGTACTGAGCGGTGACCACGTCGTACGTGTTGAGCTGATCGGCGAAGATCGGGTGAACGGTCGGGATGTTACGAACGGAAAGCCATTCGTTCACATTCTCGCGAGAGAGCACCACGGTGGTGAACTTGTTCTCGGTCACCGGGGTAAGAGCGGCAACGGCGGCCTTGGTGGACGGGGCTTCGGAAACACCGAAGTCCACGACTGCCACGTGACCGGCATTGGCACGATCGGAAAGCACGTACTTCAGAGCAGCGGCCTTCATCTTCTTCGGGGTGCGCTGGGAGTAGTCACGCGGCTGCGGACCGAACACGGTGCCGCCGTGGTACCACTGCGGTGCACGGATGGAGCCCTGACGAGCACGACCGGTGCCCTTCTGCTTCCACGGCTTGCGGCCACCGCCGGAAACCATGCCACGAGTCTTGGTGGCGTGGGTGCCCTGGCGAGCAGCGGCGAGCTGGGCGATGACGACCTGGTGGATCAGCGGGATGCGGGACTGAACTTCTTCAGCGGAGAAGCCGAAGATCTCAGCCGGGGCATCGACGGTGCCGGTGGCCTTGCCCTGGTTATCGGTGACGTTCAGAGTAACGTTTGCCATGATTTATCAGGCTCCCTTCACTGCCGAACGGACGAGAACGATGCTGCCCTTCGGGCCCGGAATGGCGCCCTTGATAGCCAGCACGCCGTTCTCAACATCCGACGAAACGATGGTGAGGTTCAGCGCGGTGTTGGTCACATGACCCATGCGGCCAGCCATGCGCTTGCCCTTGAGGATGCGGCTCGGGGTGGCGCATGCGCCAACAGAGCCAGGACGACGCTCGTTCTTGTGAGAGCCGTGGGTACGACGATAGGACTTGAAGCCCCAACGCTTGATGGTGCCTGCGAAGCCCTTGCCCTTGGTGGTACCGGTCACGTCGACCAGGGTGCCTTCCGGGAACAGCTCAGCGGTCAGCTCCTGACCCGGCTCGAACTCTTCGGCGTTATCGGTGCGGACCTCAGCGAGGTGACGACGCGGGGTGACGCCAGCCTTGGCGAAGTGGCCGGCGAGCGGCTTGGTCACCTTGGTCGGGTCAACCTGGCCGTAGCCAAGCTGAACAGCCTTGTAGCCGTCGGACTCTTCGGACTTGACAGCGGTCACCACGTTGGTGGACACGTCAACGAGGGTCACAGGAACGAAGAAACCGTTCTCGTCCCAGACCTGAGACATACCGAGCTTCTTGCCCAGCAGTGCGGTGCGATTAGACATAATGGTTCCCTCCTCCCTTACAGCTTGATCTCGATGTTCACGTCTGCGGGCAGATCAATATGCATGAGGGAGTCCACGGCCTTCGGGGTCGGGTCCACAATGTCGATGAGACGCTTATGAGTGCGCATCTCGAAATGCTCGCGAGAATCCTTGTACTTGTGAGGAGAACGGATAACGACGAACACGTTCTTCTCGGTCGGGAGCGGAACCGGGCCAACCACAGTTGCGCCCGCGTTCGTCACCGTTTCGACGATCTTCTTCGCCGATTGGTCGATGACCTCATGGTCATAGGACTTAAGCCTGATGCGGATTTTCTGTCCCGCCATTGCCTTCCGCCCTTTCTAGCGATTCGTTATTTACTGTTTACCAGCCTGCTTCCAAGGGCACCGGCGCAGAAGACCCCCGGAACCGTGGAAGTTCCGTGGCCATACCACATCAGTGCGCAGCCATGCAGCTTCTCACCGGAGTGAGCCGCTGTGCCACGCTCGCTTTTTGAATTACAATTTGCGAGCCCTAAAATCAGGCAACTTCTTTATTTAAGCATCAGGGGTAGTCTTAAGAAATCCTCGCGTGTCGCAGTCTCAAGTCCCGTTTTTCAAGTCCTTGAAAACGAATACGATGCACATTGCTGATCGTCGGTTGCGATCATGATGCAGCATCATCCGAAAATGCTTTTCTATATATAAAAACGAGGAATTCGATTGAACAAATCCAACCGAATTCCTCGTTATCGATAGCGTCTATCGATGTAACGCAAGTACCCTATATATAAATCAATATCGATGACCTATATATGCGAGGTGACTCATGCGCGCTCGGAAGCCTCTTCCGTGGCGGCCTCACCCTGACGCTGGACGCGCAGCTTGTGGCCTTCCGCCTGGCTGACGCCGTAGTAGGCGGCAATGGCGATATCCTTCATATCCTCGATCTGCGGGATACGCGGGTTCGCCGGTGCGCACTGGTCTTCGTAGGCGCGCATGCCGATCTGGTCGATGATGGACCAATAGTAGTCCTCATCCACACCGCACTCCTGGAAGCTCTTGTTCATACCGAGCTTGTTGTCACGGTAATCCTCAACAGCCTTGGCCAGGTTCTCGACTCCCTCTTCCGGAGTCTTACCCGGGTTCACGCCAAGGTTCTTGGCGATCTCCTGATAGCGCTCCGGAGCGACGTACTTGTTGTACTTCGGCCAGCTGGTCGGCTCCTCCGGCACGGAACCGTTGTAACGGATCACGTACGGCAGAAGGATGGAGTTGGTACGACCGTGGGCAACGTGGCACAGTGCACCAATGGTGTGGGCCATGCCGTGGCACATGCCGAGGAAGGCGGAGCCGAAAGCCATGCCGGCCATGGTGGCGGCATTATGCATCTTCTCCTGGGCACGGGTCTTCTCCTCACCCGGCTCGCCATTGACGGACTCAGCGAGGTTGTCCCAAACCAGCTTGGCAGCGTGCAGTGCCATACCATCGGTGAAGTCGTTGGCATACACGGACACATAAGCCTCAAAAGCGTGGGTCAGAGCATCGAAACCAGCATCGGAAGCCAGCTTGCGCGGCTGAGTACGTGCCAGCACCGGATCGACGATAGCGACGGACGGGGTCAGCGCGTAATCGGTGATCGGGTACTTATAGCCGGTCTTGTGGTCAGTGATCACAGCGAACGGCGTGACTTCGGAACCGGTGCCGGAAGAAGTCGGGATGCAGACCAGCTTGGCCTTCTTGCCCAGCGGCGGAATCTTGAACGCGCGCTTACGGATATCGAAGAACTTCTCACGCACATCGGAGAAGGAGATTTCCGGGTGCTCGTACAGCAGCCACATGATCTTGGACGCATCCATCGGGGAACCACCGCCGACGGCGATGATGGTATCCGGCTCGAACTCCTCGCGCATCATGGTGGCGCCGCGCTCGACGGTCTCCACGCTCGGCTCCGGCTCGACATAATCGATGATACGGAAGGTCACGCGGTTGGAACGTGCACGCAGCTGATCGATGATCTTGTCAACGATGCCGAGCTGCTCCATGACCTTATCGCACACGATGACGGCCTTTTCGATGCCGTACATGTCGCGCAGGTACTTGATGGCGTTCGGCTCGAAGTAGGTCTTGGCCGGAATCTTGAACCACTGCATGTTGTTGTTCCTCCGAGCGATGCGCTTGATGTTGAGAAGGTTGACTGCCTGGACGTTGCCGGACACGGAGTTGCCGCCGTAGGAGCCGCAGCCCAGGGTCAGGGACGGGGCGATGGCGTTGTAGATGTCGCCCACGCCGCCGAGGGAGCTCGGGGAGTTCCAGATGATACGGCAGGCGTGCATGCGCTGGCCGTACTCGCGGACCAGAGCCTGATCGTTGGTATGGATGGCTGCGGTGTGGCCTGCACCATGCTTGAGCATGGCTTCGCACATCTCGAAGGCCTGTTCCTTGTTGTCGGACTTCAGCACGGCCTGGACCGGAGCAAGCTTCTCCATGGTCAGCGGCTCGTTCTCGCCGACTTCCTTGCACTCAGCGGCAAGGATGGTGGCGTCTTCCGGAATCTCAAAGCCTGCGGCCTTGGCGATGTACTGCGGGGACTTGCCCGGCACCACAGAGTTGAGCTTCGGGGTCTGGCCGGAGTATGCGGTGCAGCCGAACATGTACTGCTCGAGCTTGGCCTTCTCTTCGTCGTTCACGAAGTAGGCCTTGCGACGCTTGAGTTCCTTGATCAGCGGAGCGTAGACTTCCTTGTCGGCGATGATGGCCTGCTCGGTGGCGCAGATCATGCCGTAATCGAAGTGCTTGGAGAGCACCAGATCGTTGGCGGCGCGCACGATGTCAACGTTCTTGTCGACATATGCCGGAGCGTTGCCAGCGCCGACGCCGAGGGCCGGCTTGCCGGAGGAGTATGCGGCCTTGACCATGCCCGGACCACCGGTGGCGAGGATGGTGGCGATACCGTCATGCTTCATCAGGGCGCCGGTGGCTTCGATGGACGGGTGCTCGATCCACTGGATACAGTTCTCGGGAGCGCCTGCCTCGATGGCGGCATCGCGAACGATCTTGGCGGCCGCGACGGAGCAGTTCTGTGCGCCCGGGTGGAAGCCGAAGATGATCGGGCAGCGGGTCTTCAGTGCGATCAGCGACTTGAAGATGGCGGTGGAGGTCGGGTTGGTGACCGGGGTCACGCCAGCGACGACGCCAACCGGCTCGGCGATTTCGTCGATGCCCAGCACGTCGTCCTCGCGGATGATGCCGACGGTCTTCTGACCAGCCAGGTAGTTGGTGACATGCTCGCAGGCGAAGATGTTCTTGGTGGCCTTGTCTTCGACCAGACCACGGTGGGTCTCCTCGACGGCCATCTTGGCGAGCACCAAGTGCTTGTTCAGGGCTGCGACGGAAGCCTTGGCCACGATGTGGTCAACCTGCTTCTGATCGAGCTTCTCGAATTCATCAAGAGCCTTCAGGCCCTTCTTGACCAGAGCGTCGACCTCAGCCTCGGCTGCGGCGAGCTTCTCTTCCGGAGTCGGCTTGGTCGGCTCTTCCTTCTTTGCGTCTGCCACTTGAAGTCCTCCTCGATTCTTTGGGGGTTTGCAAAGTAGTTTCCCGTTATTCCACCCACCTCGAAGCGGATGGACGCGTTGCTGGTCTTTTGTGACCTAGGACACACTTTAGTGAGTATGCAATATGATTTTCCACTGCGTCGTGTCGCAAGAGAAATATTATATTCTGTTCATTTAATGTTTAGATTGCGTTCTTTTGTGAAGAGAAAAAGCTTTAAAAACATCATTCTGAGCGTTTTTGTTGCTTTTTATCATAAATCACACACACTTTCTCAAGTCTCACCTCCTCATCTTTTATAAAAGTATTTTCTATATGATATCAATCATATCAAACTTTTACAAAGTTTATTTACTTATCTTGTCCGTCCAATGTATTTTTTCCGCCAGCCAGTAGGAGTTTCGCCTGTTTCTTCAAAGAAACGACGATTGAAATTCGAAGCGTTTCCATATCCGCAAGCACGACGAATCGACGCGACGCTTTGATTCGTGGTCGTCAGCAATCTGCACGCATGCCCGATACGCAATCGTCGAACAAAATCCGAAAACCTTATTCCTGCGGCCCTTTTGAACAGACGAGAGAAAGCCGACACACTCATTCCAGCCTGACGAGCGGCCAAATCCAGGCTAATTTCACCGCTCAGATGCGAGGAAATGTACTCAATGGCATCGTTGACCACACTTTCCGCACCACTGCATACAGCCGGATCGTATCCGGACGCAACCACTGTATAGGATTCATCTGCTGAGGCATGCGCGAACACATCCAACACACGAATCAGATCACTAACACGGCAAGCAAGACTATGTTCCTCCATGCTTTCCAGAATCGAACCGGCCTGACGAGCGGATTCACCGCTCAGCACCAACGCCTGCCCCGCACGCCTCAACACCATTGCAAAACCAGACGTTTCCGGAAATCCAGACATCAGCAGACGTATGGTTTCCGGACGCACATGGCACACCACATCACGCTGACGAAGCCGCTCCCCCGGAGCGATGTCGGACACCCAATTATGCGGAAGATTCGAACCAATCAGCGCAACCTGCCCGGCCTCATACGGAACAACGGCATTGCCCGCCATCATCAATCCGGTACCTTCCCGAATCAGATGAATTTCAATATGAGGATGATGATGCCATTTCGCCAACGAGCTTGGGTAGCCATGCTTCACCCAACGCACCGAAGCCTGCGCGTCCGGCACAATGATCTCCAATACGCCGGAATCGTTCGAACTTCCACCTTTCGGCACGAATCCACCAAAAGAGGTCTGAGCCAAAGCCGCCTTCCCATGCCGATTATCGTTGACTTGTACAACAGCACCCATGGCCTAGACCCCTTTCGTCGTTCCGTAACGTGCGTAACGTCAGTCGTTATTCACGGTAATCTGCAGCTTAATATCTCCAGGACGCCCCTCGGCCATGCGATCGAACGCCGCCTTGGCATCCTCCATCGCATAGGTGTCGGTGATGAATGGCTTCAGATTCAGTTTACCGTTAGCCACGAGGTCAATGGCCTTCTGATACACATTGGCATAACGGAAGATATTTTCGATGCGCACCTCGGTAGCCTGCAGTTCCGTAATGTCGATAGCCACCGGACTGACCGGAATGCCAACGATAACGGCAGCGCCACCGGGAGCAATCAGCTTCCAGAATGTCTCGTATGACTTCGGCGAGCCCGAGCACTCGAAAGCCACATCAGCACCCCAACCCCCCGTTTCCTCACGGACGCGCTCCACCAGATCCTCTTTGGTGAGATCCACCGGAATAATACCTGGAATCTGAGCCGCAATCGCCAGTTTGATTGCCGACACATCAGAAATCAGCACCTTGGAAGCGCCACCTGCCAACGCGCACGACGCGGTCAGCATGCCGACCGTACCCGATCCGGTGACCACGCAGACATCGCCCGGCTTAATACGAGCCTTGGTGGCGGACCACATGCCCACAGCCAACGGTTCAAGCAGCGCACCCTCACCGAAGCTCACATTGTCGGGCAGCTTGTAGGTGAACGCCGCAGGATGGTTCACCGTTTCGCACAGGCAGCCATCAATCGGCGGAGTGGCAAAGAAACGCACCGCAGGATCGACGTTATACATGCCCAGTTTGCTGGCACGCGAACTCATATCCGGAATGCCGGGCTCCATGGCCACACGATCGCCCACTTTGAAGCCTTCGACGCCAGGACCGACCTCAACCACCGTGCCGGAAGCCTCATGACCGAGAATCATCGGCTGCTCCACCACATATTTGCCCACGCGACCATGAGTGTAATAGTGCAGGTCGGAACCGCACACACCAACGGTATGCGGCGCGATCTTCAGCTCGCCTAGACCAGGTGCGGGGACGTCAGGCACCTCACGCACATTGATGACGCCCTGCTCTTCGAGAACGACTGCCTTCATGATTATTCTCCTTTGTGGATAATGATGTTTTTTGAGAAAAATGATGATCGAGCAATTGATATTCAATTGCGATTAGTTACGCTCGATCGCGGCAATGCGATGGCCGCGATCGTCAAATCCGGGTTGATGAGGATGAATGCCGAACGTGACCAACGATCCGATCGCATAGCAGATCGCATACGTCCAGCACACGCCGCCGAATCCGATAGTGGAAACCAGCACCGTCGCAATCAGCGGACCGAAAAACGTAGCCAGGCCGGAAGCGAAATTATGCGCGGAAATCGCAGCACCCTTATGTTCCAACGCCAACGCGGGAAACACGGCTCCCATAGGAACGAAAGCGGAAATTCCCAATCCAAGAACAACCGCATCAGCACACATAAGCACCATATTCGCCCCGAAAAACTGCGGAATGTAATACATGCCCAGCGTGCCGATCACACAGAACCAGCAGCCAAACCAGCGCATTTGCCGCATCCAACCATGCGAATCGCCCATACGACCCCAGAACACATTGCCGAAAATGGTGACCACAAACTGGAATCCCCAAATCTGACTCCATTGCGAAACCTTAAACCAAGCGCCGCCGCCATTGTTGGTAGTGGCCAAGTAGAGTGGCATGATGACGGGAAAGCCATACAACGTCAGATTGCAGATCACACGCACCACCGCAGCCAAAGCGATTTGGCGATTATGCACCAGAATGGTGACTCCTCGACTAAGCTCGCGCAGCTTGTCTGCATTGCTCATGGAAGAGTTGCCAGAACCCTTGCTTTTCGGCACCATCAGCAGGCAAATCAGCAGTCCAGCTATAGAAAACGGCAACGAAAGCCACAGCGAATAGTACTCGCCCACCATCGGAATGGTGAAACTCGGCAAATATGCGCCAAACACGCCGATGCCGAACGAGTAGGCGGCCCAAAACCACCCCATGGCCGACGCGAGCTTGGCAGGATCGATGGTTTGCGCCATCAACACCACGAACGAGTAGATGAACAGCGGGTAACCAACACCCCGCAACGCATACACGCCTAACATCAGCGGATAGACGCCGCTCGGCAACGCCACACCAACGAACAGCAGGTGCAAAACGACCCAGGCGCTCGCGCCGATAAGCATGATGCGTTTGGCACCGAACATTTCAGCTAGCACACCGGACGCCCAGCCGGCAAGCGCAGCCACCAGCCCGTACATGGTGAACATCAGCGACGATTGCGAAGAGCTGAATCCCTGGTCCACGATGTATTTGGACAAAAAAGTCAATTCAAAGCCATCGCCGGTCATGAACACCGCTATGGCGACCAAGCCGGCCAATAGCGTGCGCGGCAGACCTATCTTCATAACATGTCTCTTTTCTTGGTAGAACGTCGTTGTCACCGTCTCAACTTTTTTTGTTGATAAATATATTTTCGACGCAGAAAAGTGGCAGAAAATCCTTTATGCACAGCTGTTTTTGATACTTTTTTGCAATACCTGATATCTCAGACCAACACGAGACATAAGGAAAGGACTTTTATGAAGTAATCTTGGAAAAGAAGTTGCGCAGGAAGGATCAACCAGTGAAAGCCCAATCCGCCCTATCAGTCAAAGAAGCCAATCTCAAGGCCATGACCGCGTTCATCTACACTCAAGGTTCAGCCACCAAGCAGATGTTCGAACACGAATTAGGGCTCAGCCTGCCAACCATCACGCAGAATCTGCGCGCCATGGAGGCCGACGGGCTCATCGTCAAAGGCGAGATGCAGCAATCCACCGGTGGACGCAAAGCGCAAATCTACGAATTCGCGGCACACTCCAGCGTGGCTATCGGCGTGCGAATCCAAACCACACGAATCACGGCCATCGCCATTGATCTGAACGGCAAATCCGTGGCCACCAGACAGCGCACACTCCCCTATCGTAACAACGACGCCTACTACCAGCGCATGAACGGCATCATCAACGATTTCGCGCAGGAACTGGCGAAACAAGGCAGCACGGTGCGAGGCGTGGCCTTCTGCATGCAAGGCATCGTATCGGCAGACGGGCAGTCGATCACCTTCGGCAAAATCATGAACAACACCGGCCTGAAACTCAACGAACTCAGCCACGGCCTCAACTATCCGTCGCTGATGATTCACGATTCCGACGCTTCTGCCATGGCGGAACTCTGGTTCGACCACAATCTGAAGGATGCCGTCTGCATCTACCTCGAGCGACGCCCCAGAGGCGCGGTCATCGTAGACGGATCGCTCTACCAAGGGCCCAACCAATGCAATGGCTCAATCGAACATATGACGCTGATTCCAGGAGGCAACACCTGCTACTGCGGGCAACAGGGCTGCATGGATACGTATTGCTCGCCGGAAACGCTGATGGAAGACGGCGAAAGCCTGCCCGGCTTCTTCTCGGTGTTGGAACAAGGCGAGCAGGAGCATCGCGAACGATTCTCGCAATGGCTGGATTATGTGGCGCTGGCGGTAACGAATATTCGCTCGGTACTGGCCGGTGACGTGATCATCAGCGGTGAGGCAGCACAATATCTCGATGATGACGATATGGCCGGACTACGCGAACGCGTGGTGGAACATACGCCATTCGGCACCACGGATTTCACCCTGCGCAAGGGAATGGCGCTCGACCATCAAGACATTATCGGCGCGGCTCTGCGTTTTGTGGAGCCGTACGTACGCGAACTATGCGATATGTGACCGCTTTTGCGCACATATTAATCGCATTAGTCGCATCGATTGCATAACAAAAAAGAAGCGTGTTCCGAACCCGTATATAAGGTTCAGCGCACGCTTCTTTGTTTGCTTCCGTCTGTTTCGCCTGTTGTATTTGTTTTCAACGATTATTTGACGGCAATCATCTAACGATAGTTATTTGACAATCTGACAGAATTCAATGGTTTCGCCGTTCGGTCCGTACACGTTGAAGTAGCGGATGCCATGCTCCCAGAAGCTGTCGATATGCTGGATTTCGTTATCTTTGAAATTCAGCCCGAGTTCCTTCGCGTTTTCGAATGCGGCTTCGATGTCGGGAGTGTCGAATGCCCAATGGTTGATGGCACCAGTGGTCAGCGGAGCCGGATCACCCTCCCACGTTTCGATGGTCAGATGGCCGTAACGCAGGAATGCGCAACGGTTTTCGCCGTTATGGAACAGTCCGGCCAGTTCGAAACCAAGCTTCTTCGTATAGAATTCGATGGTTTCGTCGAGATCCTTCGCCGGCATGCCGGAATGCTGCAGATCGGTAGTGAATTCAGACATTGCTTTCGTCATAAAATTACCTCCTGATAACGATGAATACGATTGATTTTTCCCTTTTGTGATTAGGATATGCGCTATGCGGCGATGTCGGCGGCGCATTTGCCGTCATGTCGTGATACTTTTTCGCTAATTCCAAGCTGTTCAGGACGAATAAACAGCGTCCGGCACCGATTTTGACGACAGCCTTGGAAGCGGCGGCGATTTTGCCGTCGAGGAAGTCCTGCACCTGCTCGAGTTCAAGCTCACGGCTGGATCAGACCGGCACGAGCGTCGACAGCCTCGACATAGCAAGTCAACAGATAATTTCAAAGTGTTTAGAATGAGGTTATGAAGAACCCACCTTTGCACCGCTACGCAACCCGACCAGGTCTCTATTTCACCGACGATGGTGGCGCGGACGCCGTTGTCCGCTCAGAAACAGCAGACCAAGTGTGGTTTTGCGTACTTGAACCACTTGACCAACCGAGCGCCTTCTATGCCGACGCCGCACGGCTGTTCAACGAACCCGGACTCACGTTCATCGATCAGGCCAAAAAACAGCGCATCTGCACCAGACGCATTCCCTCGCTCAATCTTCGCGAAACACTGTTCCGCATGGACGGTCCCAACTACGGACTGTGGTACGTGCACGTGCCACAAGCATGGGACGGCATGCAATACGGATACCGCGTCAACGGCCCATGGGATCCAAACCATGGCGTGAGCTTCAATCCATACAAACTGCTGCTCGACCCATACGCCAAAGGCATCGAAGGCAAGATGGAACTCGACCCGGGCGCCTTCGCCTACGAATGCGAGATCAAAAACGGCAAGGTCGCCGGTTCGCCGTTCGGACCGATGAGCACCGTGGACTCTCTGGGACACATGCCTGTTTCCGTGGCCATTGACGACCGCGACATCAACAAGCATATGGGAGAACCATCCCACCCGCATGTGCCATGGAGCAAAACCGTCATCTACGAACTGCACGTCAAAGGATTCACCGCGAACGCCCCATGGCTTCCTCCGGAATTGCGCGGCACCTATGCCGGCCTCGCCCATCCGGCCACGCTCTCCTATCTGCAGGACCTCGGCGTGACATCCATCGAACTGCTGCCCATCCAAGCCAAGCAATCCGAACTGTTCCTGCAGGAACGCAATCGCACGAATTACTGGGGCTATTCCACGCTCGGCTATTTCGCCCCCGAAGCCTCGTACGCCACCAAGCAGGCGCAGGAAGCGGGAGCGGGCGCCGTGCGGCAGGAGGTCATCGACATGGTGCGGGCCATGCATGAGGCCGGTTTCGAGGTCATCATGGACGTGGTGTACAACCATACCTGCGAATCAGGCCCCGAAGGCCCGACCATTTGCTGGCGAGGCCTTGACAATCTCTCGTACTACCGACGCACCAAAGACAAGATCAGCCGCCTGTACGACACCACCGGTTGCGGCAACACGCTTGATTTCACCAACACGCACGTCACCACGTTCGCCGTGGATTCGTTGCGCTATTGGGCCAAACGCATTGGTATCGACGGATTCCGATTCGATCTTGCGGCGACGCTGGCGCGTCTTGACGGCGAATTCACGCGATACCACCCGTTCCTGTACGCGTTGCGCTCCGATCTGCTGCTCGGCAACCTCAAGATGATCATGGAACCGTGGGATTGCGGCCCGAACGGCTGGAGAACGGGACAATTCGGCATCCCCTTCGCGGAATGGAACGACCGCTTCCGCGATTGCACACGCACCTTCTGGCTGACCGATGTGGAACGTGCACGTGGTGGTGAAACCGGCGACATGACCATGCAGTCCATGGCCACGCGCCTATGCGGCTCAGCCGATCTGTTCGCCACCGACCCCGGACGCGGATCGACCGCATCCGTGAACTACGTGGCATGCCACGACGGCTTCACCACCGCCGATCTGACCCAGTATCGGCATAAGCACAACGAAGCCAACGGCTGGGCCAATACGGATGGCGCGAACGATAATCACAGCTGGAACTGCGGTGCAGAAGGGGAGACCGATGATCCGAAGATCAATGCGCTTCGTGACCGTTTACGAAAAAACGCCTTTACCGTGCTGCTTTGCAGCCGCGGCGCGGCAATGTTTCTGGCGGGCGATGAATTCGGGAATACGCAGTACGGAAACAATAACTCCTACTGTCAGGATAATGAAATTTCGTGGCTTGACTGGTCACTGCTTGAGACAAACCGCGATATGTTCCAGTATGTCCGCAGTCTGATCGCACTGCGCCATGCGCATCCGGTGCTGCGTGGTTCGACACCACCAGCGCACTGCGGCTGGCCGGATGTTTCGCTGCACAATCTGGGCGTGGCATGGAATAACGAAATGAATGACGATACCAGACAGATCGGTGTACTCTTTTCCGGCCGAAATGCGGATGATACAGCTGATGATTTAGTATTGATTGCAATCAATTCGCACTGGGAAACGCACGAACAGCAGGTGCCGAAGCCGCCCGAAGGCATGCACTGGGTTCTGACACTGCACACATTTGCGCAGAACGCCTTTACGCCCGACATACCCTTTGACGGGCAATGCTTTACACTCGGCGCACGCTCGGTCGCTGTTGTGACGGCAGAAATGGACAGCGCAGTATAACTAAAGCTGATACAAAACCGCACCCCATCTCTCAGGCAGCAGGGAACACCTGCCGCCATGAAATGGGGTGCGGTTCTACATTTTTGGCATTGCTGCTACTCTGCAATTCAGATACAGATAAAAAGACCGCAGAGAATCTCTGCGGTCTTTCATTATCTAAAAGTACAGCTAAATTACTTAGCTTCCTTAGCAGCCTTGATCGCGTCGATCATCATCGGAACAACCTTGAACAGGTCGCCGCAGATGCCGTAGTCAGCGATCTCGAAGATGGGAGCGGTGTCGTTCTTGTTGACGGCGATGATGC
>ERZ780139.2317-NODE-2317-length-14463-cov-2.492643_pt1 | contig 14463 bp, 13 predicted proteins | sample MGYA00511476_ERZ780139 | MGnify/ENA primary metagenome ERZ780139 (study PRJEB29588, sample SAMEA2158190) | human gut metagenome | biome: human gut; feature: human-associated habitat; material: faeces | place: Denmark | collected 2008/2010 ... | reverse complement strand
CCCTCCGCTACGTATAATGATGTACCACGATGTAGTATTAATCAGATAAACGAACAGCCACAGCAATAATACCAAAGGCAAATATACTCCTGCCCTTTTCAAATTTGCCCAAAGTTCCTGATAATCCATATCGAAAGTGAACATCATAATCAGGACGGCAACAATGCCGAATGCGAGGAATATATTGCGGTACTTATTCTTCACTATTTAATATACTGATAATATCGGTCAAAGAAGTTTCTGAATCCGCGAATCTTCATCAGTCCGTACTCAAAGAGCAGCCAGCCGAGCAGTGCACAGGAGATTCCAAGGAGTACATCTATAATATAGTGATGACAAGAGTAGATCGCTGTTCCCCAGATGCCTGCCATGATAACAGAGAAAAGGGCAATCACATACCATCTACATTTGCCGATGATGGCATACACCAATGCCACAACCATATATGCCGCATGCAGCGAAGGAACGGCTGCAAATACGTTTGCATTACGCCCATAAATAGAGTCGAAGATTGTACATCCCAGCAGTTCGTCAAAGCGCCCCAGTCCGGCCACATTTCCCGGAGTATCCAGCATCGCCTCAAACCCATAGTTCATAGCGTACCAGGGGGGAGCGGCAGGATGAATATAATATCCGGCAAAGCCAATAAGATTAACCAGCAGGAAGACCATAGCAAAACGAAGATACATCTGGCGATCTCCCCTCAGATAAAGCCACAAACCGAAAGCTATAGGTACAGGCACCCAGCAGAGATAGAACACTCCGGCAAAGAAATCGGCTACCGGCCAGTGATGTATGGCAAAGTATTCACAAGGAATCAGCGTAGCCCCATTCACGGATATACCGAAAAGAGACTTTTCCGCTTCATACAAGCCCTGCACATCAATAGGGTTCACCTGGTAATTGGGATACACCCGCATCCAGTCATAGGAAACTGCAAAAACAACAAAAGGCAGTAAAGCCACTGCCAGCTTACGGGTTGTCTTTCCTGCAAAAAACAGAACCAAGAACAATCCCGTCATTAGAAAATGCTCCGTACGAAGCCCGATACAAGTAGCTGTCAGCAACAGAAAAGCCAACGTAATGACTACCAGCAATACCGTCTCTCTTACCGGAGGGAAATACCTTTTTATCATTTATTCAAAAGTTTATAGCAATGTGCCAGACGGACAAAAGCCGTCAGATTAGCCAATACGGCAATGATTGCCAGAGGAACAATCAGGATCAACATCGGGTCGAAGAGTGTGCAATCGGAAAATATACCGCAGAACAGAGCTCCCAAACTGGTCAGCACCACTCGCTCAGGGCGCTGCATAATACCTACTTTACATTCCAGTCCCAGACCTTCGGCACGTGCGCGTACGTAACTTACCATCAGCGAACCGATCAAAGCAAGAAAAGTGATAATGGAACCCACGAAATAGCCCTGCAAGATGAGATAATAGGATATACCGAACAAGGTAAACAGTTCACTATAACGGTCGAGCACTGAATCGTACAATGCCCCGAAGGTGGAAGACATATTGCCAAGACGCGCCACACGGCCATCCATCATGTCAAACAGCCCGGCGAAGAGTATCAATCCGCCTGTCCATCCCACCAAAGAAAGATCCTCTTCCGAATCTGTCACTAACCCTGCATAAATAAATATACCGGCAGCCACAATGTTAAGTATCAACCCGGTAGTAGTAATAAAGTTAGGCGTAATGCCAATTTTAATCATGCCACGCACAACGGGATTGATAATCTTGTATATCACCTGTTGCAGCCAATCTCTGTAATTCATGTTCATTCTATTTTTTTCTCCAAACGTTGTTTCAGAAATCTTTTTAAGTTGTGGTTCCGGTAGACGAAAACCCGTTGCAAATAATAGTTCCAGAAAAATGCAACCAGCAAGGCAACCGTAATTTTAGACAGGATAAACACATCATAGACGTAATATCCCAGCAAGCCGTTCACCCATTTCATTCCTGCCAGCCATTCCGTCAAAGCAAAAGTACCCCATGTGTTAATAAGGATGCTCCCACCCCAGACTATGAAATACTTCAGCCCCACATGTATCTTCTTGCAGTCTTCCGCCTTAAATACCCATTCATAGTTGATTACACAATTGACAATACCGCCAACCACAGAACCTATAAATGTGGCATACAAATAATATATACCAAATAATTTCACCAAAAGAATAGTTATCAGAAAATCGATCACCGTAGCTATCTGTGCAGAAAGCTGCGCCTTCATAAAAAGCCACACTTCCCTGCGCCAACCTGCAAACCGACTCTGTTCTTCTACTCCATCAACCATCTCGCCACAATTAAAACAATGAAACCATACACTCCTGCCAATACGTCGTCCATCATCACTCCCACTCCGCCCGGCAGATTTTCCATCCGCCGGATGCCCAGCGGTTTCAGAATATCAAAGAAGCGGAACAAAACAAATGCTGCCAATCCATACCAGATATGACCTGCCGGAGCTGCCAGGAGCGTGATCCACACACCTACCATCTCATCCACCACCACGCGCGACGGATCTTCACCCCAGTAGGGTTCCAGACGGTCGGTAGCCCAAATACCGGCTACGGTGAACAGGGATATCAATGCGACAGTCGTCCACAACAGACAAGTTTCTGATATGAGTAAAGAAAGTCCGAACCATATTAGCGTAGCGAGTAAAGCGCCCGCCGTGCCCGGAGCAAAGGGAGAAAAGCCTGAGCCGAAGCCCGTGCCTATCAGGACAGGGAAGAAGGAAGGTTTCCTCATAGAAAAAGATATAAAAAATGATAAGATGATAAGACGGTAAATGATAAGATAGCTCAATACAATCTCACCATCCTATCATTTTACCATCCTATCATCTTATTTTATGATTAGTCCAGATAGCTCGGTGATTTTTCACCCACCATCGTACGGATTGTTTCTTTCACCATTCTCCATTGAGTGAACAGATCATGGATCGGTTCATGCTCAAAGTCGTGCATCGGGCTCTTGCAGAAGAATGACAACCAAGTCTGGATTCCAGACATACCTGCACGCAATGCCAGGTCACTGAAAATAACGAGGTCGAGTGCAATAGGAGCTGCAAGAATAGAGTCACGACACAGGAAGTTTACTTTGATTTCCATCGGGTAACCCATCCATCCGAAAATGTCGATGTTATCCCATGCTTCCTTATTATCTTTACGGGGAGGATAGTAGTTGATACGAACCTTGTGGTAAACATCACCATAGAGGTCGGGATATTTTTCCGGTTCGAAGATGTTATCGATAACAGACAACTTGCTGACTTCTTTTGTTTTGAAGTTTTCGGGTTGATCGAGCACTTCGCCGTCACGGTTACCCAGAATGTTGGTAGAGAACCAACCGCTTACACCCAGCATACGAGTCTTGAACATCGGAGCGAGCACTGTTTTCATCAGCGTCTGTCCACTCTTGAAGTCCTTACCGGAGATGGGCACATTCATCTTCTTAGAGAATTCCCACATTGCCGGAGTATCTACGCACAAGTTAGGAGCACCCATGATGAACGGAGCACCTTCTGCAATTGCAGCATAAGCGTAGCACATACTCGGAGAAATCACTTCCGTGTTATTAGCCTTCATTGCTTCTTCCAAAGCAGCAAGCGACTCGTGTTCTTTGCACAACGGAACGTAGATTTCAGTACTTGCAGCCCACAGCACAGCAATACGCTCGCAGTTGTTGGCAGCCTTGAAGTTACGGATATCCTCACGCAGTTGCTCCATCATTTCCCAACGGGTGGCAGCCTGCTTGATGTATGTACCATTCAGACGTTTTGCAAAGTTGTGGTCAAAGGCAGCAGGCATCGGTTTGATGGCTTGCAATTCCTCTTTTACCAGATTTAAATCTTTCTCTTTCAGAACTTCTGCATACATCGCAGCTTCGTATGCATTATCAGGGAAGATATCCCATCCGCCGAAAACAATGTCGTTCAAATCTGCCAAAGGCACTACGTCCTTAATCAGCTTTTCGTCGTTGTTCTCCATGCGTATTGTGGCCATCTGTGTAATAGACCCAATAGGTTTTGCCAGTCCCTTACGAGCAGCCAATGTACCCGTGATCATGGTGGTTGAGACCGCGCCACCCACTCCGACTACCAGTACACCCAAACGACCAGTTGCCGGCTTAATGTTTTCTTTCATTGCCATTGTATCTTTTAAAGTTTAAAAAATTGCTCAAATTTAGGCTATTTTGTTCAATTGAGACTCGTCATTTTATCCGATTTAATGTTCTGTTAGTAAGATTTAAGTTAAAATGTCATGTGCAGACTGATTCTAAGACCGGATTTATCAATTCCAGGCAGATTTCTGTAAGTTAATCGCCATACATAGTCGAGGCGGATTACCTTCAAAATATTCTCTACACCGACACCCACTTCCATATAAGGGGTATCCCCCATATAAGAGGTTGTGACGGGAAAACGAAAAAGGTCATTGCTGACTGTCGGATTATTTTTGTCGCTCAAATTCCCGTACAATCCCCGAAACGAAAGGACTTCACGCCATTTCAACTTTTTCAGCAAAGGTACGCGGTTGAACAAAAAGCCATTTAGATAGTAAGTAACGTCCCACGAAGCATATTCATCATTCATAAACTCCATGGCATTCATTAGGGAGTAAGACTCCGGCTGAATGGTATAAGAGAGGTTGGCGTTCGGGATAATCAGTAACGGAAAAGGTACTTTATTCCAAACTTTTCCGGCTTTCAGGATAACGTCCGTATAGCCGAAGGCCGAAAACCAGAAACGTTTCTGAAAACCTGCCTCTGTATATTGATAGGTATAATCACCGCCCAACACTCCTTTTGCAGCCATCGTATGCGAAAGTGAGAAGACCGGAGCATCCAGCGATACCGGGAAGCGGTTCCATTGCGTCTGAAAGAATTTTTCATTCGGCGCATAACGCAATTTTACTTCAAACTCGGTATTCGATATATTCTTCACGGGCGTTGCCATCTCATCTTGTTTCAGGAAAGGGATAAGATACGAAGACTCATCCTGCCGGAAGCGGGAAGTGAGCTGAAAGGAGAAACCGGAATGGAACTCATTGGTGTAAGTCAGCTCCGCCTTGCGCTGATAGCCTATCCGGTCATCCTTCTGGCGCTTCAAGCTCAGGAATACGTTGTCCTGACTGGTATAGAGGTAATGTTGCCCGTATTGGTTTACATCCGAGGTATATCGTGCTTTCAAAGAGTGAATAGGAAACTCGTTGGCATACTCCTTCTTCTTATGGAAAGAATATTCCACTTCAGCCATTCCCTTCATCCGATGGTCTTTGAAACCGTAAGCCATGTATCCTTTATAGAATAGGTGTGGATTGAGCCACGCCGTAGTCATACCTCCCGCACGCAGACGCACACCTTCCAGCGTATTACCGCTTATGGTGGTATTCATCATACCTATATAGAACAGGGGTTCTTTCTCTTTAGGCGCGGGTATGTATCCGGTAAACAGCACTTTCAAGGTCTTCTCCGTCCAGTAATAGACAGGATACGTGCGAAGCTGCGCCATCATTTTATCAACGGAAGTTTCTTTCTTGCTGACTTCCACCTGACGGTTATCGTCCCAGTAAGCTTCCGTGCGATGCGTTGCTTCGGCCGGCTCAATCACTTTTTCCGGCTTCTTAAAGGCCGAAAGGGCATCCGCAGAAGGTTCATACACATAGTTCCTGTAATATACATCCCGTTTGGCATAGATACCGTCACTGTTGTCCACCAGTTTAAATTCGGTGGTGATATGTTCGTCAGCCAACTGGCGCGTACCGTCTGCCCCACGGGTAAAGTTCTGTTCAAGAGACATATAATCCACAAAATTCAAATTGATTTTCTGTGGAAAGTTCATGGTGGCACGACGCACAAAATAGGTACTATCCAAAGTAACGTACAAGTGTCCCGTAAAACCGAAGGATTCGGAATTGAAGGGTACAAACGTCAGGTCCACACAAGGCTGGCCCGCTATCGTAAGCGTGTCCATCAGATAATATTTATAGAATGAAGGGCCCAGAGAAGAGAGTGGACTTACGAACTTATTGGTGAACAGCGTGATGTTGTTCTCATAAATATCTACATCCGTCATCGTCACACTGATGGCTTGCTCCATGCCTTGCTGCGAAAGCATCTCATCCACGCCGGCCTGTTTGCGAGCATGTACGCGCTGTTTCTGGCTTTTGGGAGATTTGCGGTAATAGTCCGTAGCCAACAGTTCACGGTTGGAAACGGCAAGCACGGGCTTTCCCGTAACGGCGGAAGTATCCACATAGTCCGTCAGGAACTTGAATTTACGATAAAGCCACTTCTGTTGCTTTACGCTGTCGAAGTTGTTGATGGCAAAGGTCATCTTCTCATAACGATCCCGTTGCCAGAAGTCCAACTCTTTGGGCGAATAGTCATCCCGATGTTCTATCATTTGTCGCACAAATTCCACGGCGGGATTATCTTTTTTCTTATATCGCTCCCGTTTGGGCTTTACCACCACTTCATTCAGGGCATACGTTGCCGGCGAAAGGGCGATGGTAAGACGGATACCTTGTGCCGGATGAATAAGACGGGTGTATTCATTATATCCAATGGCAGAAATAACCAGCACGGCTTGGGGGCGGTAAGTCTTGAAAGAAAACTGTCCTTTATCATCGGTCATACCTCCTTCGGTAGTACCTTTCAGATACACAGATGTATATGGGAGAGGCTCACGGGTTAACGAGTCTGTAACAACACCTTGTACCACATATTGTGCTTGCAGGGGGAAGCTCATCCAGCAAAGGCTGATGAACAATAAAATCCTTAAAAAAGTAAACCTCATACCTATTTTTATATTAAGTGACAAGCTACGAGCTACAGGCTACAAGTGGCTGCGCTATACCGACAAGCGCAAGTTATTGCCACTTGTAGCCTGTAGCTTGTAACTCATCACTTCTTTCTTCCTTCTTTAACGCCCGCAAAGGTACGCAAGAAAACTATTTTAGAAAGTTCAGTTTTGCTGAATAAATGTTCTAAAAAACCACTTTTGCACAAAACACTTCCTTTTGCAGGCTGTTGTATATATCTTAAACGACGCGAAAAGCATCGAAAACCAATTAATAACCTAAACAACTTAATTATGGAATGGATAATAAACCAGCTCAGGGAGCGCCCCGAACTTGCCATATTCCTCACCCTGTTTCTGGGGTTCTGGCTTGGCAAGCTACGCATCGGGAAGTTCAGCTTGGGGACGGTCACAAGCGTATTGCTTGTAGGCGTATTGGTAGGACAGTTGAAAATCGACGTACCAGGCCCCATCAAATCCGTGTTCTTTCTTCTCTTTCTGTGCCATGACATATTCCTTTCTTCATATCTTTACTTTTTACGAGTGGTTTTTTTAGTCGAATGGCACCTTCCAGTTTTCATCCTGATAGGCGGCGAAACACATGGTTATCTGTTCTTTATTGTTCTTTTCTTCGGCCAATGCAGGTATTTCGTCCAAAGAGAAATAGCTGCTTTCGGTAGTTTCTATATTACTCTGAAAACTTCCGCCTGTTACTTCGCAAAGAACAAAGGCTTTGCAGACATTGTATGCATAAGGAGGCACGTTGTGCAGGTTTCTATCCTGCAAAGCAATCAGGCGTACGGCTTTTACGTCCAGTCCGGCTTCTTCTTTGACTTCTTTCTCCGTATTGGTTTTGATGCTTTGGTTGACGTCTACCCAGCCACCGGGCATAGACCATACACCGGCTTTTTCTTTTACCAGGAGTATTTTCCCGTCATTAAAGATGGCGGCACGGGTATCCAGTTTAGGTGTTTGGAAACCGGTTTCATTGCAGAATAATTCTTTTACTTTCTCTATCGGCAGATCGCTTTGATGGCTCATGATCTCTGCCGATATTTCCCGGATACGTTCAAAACGCTCGATGTCGAAGGGATCTCGGGAGTAGGTCAGTCCTGCCTGAGCTATGAATTGTAATTCCTTGGCCCATTCGAGCCAGCGGGGATCAGTGTTCTTGTTCATTGGATATCTGAGTTTAAAGTATCATATACAATTTTGGATATACTGGCGATGATAGCTGCATTATCTGCATCAGTTTCCTGCGACTCCATGACGAAGACAGCTATATAATATTTCTGTCCGTTGGGCAGGATAACAAAGCCTGCATCGTTATCAGCAATCTTTATCCCTTCCGGAGTCCGGTCGGAAGAGCCTGTCTTATGGCCTACGATTACGTCGGCAGGTAACTGGCCTTTCAGCTTATCTTTGCCGGTAGAAGTTTCCTGCATGATTACTTGAAGGAAGCCTTTGTATTGAGTTCCAAATAGGGGTTGCTTGTCGGCTATATTCAATAATCTGACTACTTCTTCCGGAGTGCTCCAGTTCAGATAGGCATCTCCGGAGGTATGCATGAGGTCTTCTGTTGCCGCAAGATTACAATCTTTTATTCCTAACGATTTCACATACTCGTTTACTTGATCTATACCACCGGCATATTCTATAAGGATATCACATGCGTTGTTATCACTCTGTGAGATACTGTACTTTAGTAATTCTCCGAGAGAAATTGTAATATCCTGATCGGGGAATTTATCTTTTAACGGACTGTATGTATTGGACTTCAGTTGTGAAGATTTCACTTCAATAAGACTATCTAAAGCAATATGTCCTTTATCCATCTTATCCAGAACAGCCAGTCCCACATGAAACTTGAAGACGCTTAACAGGGGGAAATGGATTTGATTATTATAAACAGCTACAGTCTCATCATTGGCGAGTACGGCAACGCCTACCGTAGCTTTTTTATCTTTCAGAAGGGAATCTATTTGTTGTTCTATCTTCTGCTTCGGGGTGCGGTTGGTGGTATTGCATGCACTGAACAAGATTGCCAGCGCCATACAGCTTAAAAAGAATTTTGCTTTCATACGTGAATTATAAAGGATTAATAATATCAGATGGTAATCAATTTCTCATTATTTTTTATAGTTGTTTATTTACGGGTGATTCAGGAATTAATATTAATTCATAATCAAACACGTCCAGCCAGCGATCGAATTTCAATCCGACTTTCTCAAAGTGGGAAACTTGCTTAAAGCCAAGTTTCTTATGCAGGGAATTACTGGCTTCGTTGCCTTCCGTGATGCATGCTATCAATGCGTGATAACCTCTGTGGCGGCATTCGTTAATCAACGTCTGCATGAGTTGTTTTCCTATTCCTTTGCCTTGATATTCGGATGCCAAATAAACGGTTGTTTCCAACGTATACCTGTAAGCCGCTCTTTCTTTCCAGGCATGGGCATAACAGTACCCGGCAATTTTACCTTCCGTTTCATAAACGAAGTAAGGAAAGTGTGATACTATTCCGGTTATGCGTGAACGCATTTCCTCTTCGCGTACAGGCTCTGTTTCAAATGTAATCACACTGTGTGCGACATACTCGTTGTAAATGGCTGTAATGCTTCCGGTATCTTCCGGCCTTACTTCTCTTATCATAACAAGTGCAATTCTTTAGCAATCCGGCAAGCTTCAATAGAATTGTTTACCTGAAGTTTCTCCAGGATATTTTGCCGGTGCCGGTTTACGGTGTTTATACTAATGGATAATGTCTGGGCAATGTCCTTACTCATTTTTCCCTTATTTATCAATTGCAGGATTTCTTTTTCCCGGTCTGACAACAGGTCGTTGCAATTCTGCTTTTCCAGTTCAAGAGTTTGCCCGTCTGCCGAGTTAAGAATGGTGCAACTTAACGACGTATCCATTGAAAAGTTGTAAAGGCATAAGGATAACCATACACTTCCGTTTGAGTGGCTCGCTATATAAAACATCCTGTGCAAGATGTGTACATACCTGCCTGAATGATCGCGCATGCGCATATTGTGTATAAGGTAGTAGTCCGGGCGTTTCTTTTCCGGGACACTTTTCAGGAAGTGGAAGAAGCGGAGCTCCTGCAAATGCTTCTCCTGTAAGTCGTCCGGATGAATGCGGCTGAATATTTCTTCTTCCCATATCGACTGAATGGTCTTGGCGGTATTTCGTTCTGCCAGTCCCAGTTTCTCGGCTACTCCACCGTAATAAATATAACTAATATTGGCTTTCATATCGCTCAACACTGCTATGGCATTTTCAGTCTGTGCATATATGGAAGCTATATGTTTGCACTCATTCAGGCGTTCCGTCTGTTTCTGTTCCTCGGTGAACGCTTGTTTCAGTAGCTCTTTCTTCAGTTTATTTACGATGTCCATACGGTATGGAGATGGAAAAATGGTTATTAATCAGTATTGCCGACTTATCTGTAAGCCTTTACCTTTGCAAAGGTAATGAAAACTAATGGTTATTTATTTTAAGTGCAATAAATTATGGAGAGTGAAAAAGCAAAAGCGAAAGCCGGGAAATTGTATGATGCCAATAATGATATAGAGCTTGTGTCGGAGAGGGAAGCTTGCAAAGAAGTATGTTATGAACTGAATAGCTTGCGCCCTTCACAAAAGAAGGAGCGGGAGAACATTATTCGCCGACTGTTCGGTAAGACCGGAAAATCGTTCTTGATAGAACAACCATTTTATTGTGATTACGGATATAATATCGAAATAGGGGAGAACTTCTATTCGAATGTGAATTGCGTCATTCTGGATGGAGCTAAAGTTACATTTGGCGATAATGTTTTTGTGGCTCCGAATTGTGGTTTCTATACTGCCGGACATGCCTTGGATGCGGAACAAAGAATCCTGGGGCTTGAATATGCCTATCCTATCACTATCGGAAATAATGTGTGGATTGGTGCCCAGGTCTGTGTGTTGCCGGGAGTGACGATTGGTGACAATACGATTATTGGTGCCGGAAGTGTGGTCACAAAAAGTATTCCTGCCAATGTGCTGGCCGTCGGTAATCCTTGCCGTGTGCTACGTACGATCACTGAAGCGGACAGGGCTAAATATATATCAGAATAATAATTCATTAAAATAACACGAGAAATGAAAAAGTTACTTTTTAGTCTGTTGATGATGATTGGGGTACAAGCCTCTTTTGCTCAGACATTGGAAAAAATGCAGTGGTTCAACGAACCTGAACAGTGGGAAATAAAGGATAAAAGTCTTTCGATGTTTGTCACTCCGCAGAGTGATTATTGGCGTATCTCTCATTATGGCTTTACTGTGGATGACGCCCCTTTCTATTATGCAACGTATGGCGGTGAATTTGAAGTTAAAGTGAAAGTGACTGGCGATTATAAGGCACGCTTTGACCAAGCGGGACTGATGTTGCGCATCGATCATGAAAACTACATCAAAGCAGGCATTGAGTTTGTAGACGGAAAATTCAATCTGAGTACAGTGGTGACTCACAAGACCAGTGACTGGAGTGTAATCACGTTGGATAAACCTGTTCTTTATATTTGGATTAAAGCTGTCCGCAGGCTGGATGCCGTTGAAATCTTCTATTCGTTCGATGACAAGACTTATACGATGATGCGGAATGCATGGTTGCAGGATAATATTCCGGTGAAAGTTGGATTCATGGCTGCCTGTCCCGATGGAGGCGGATTTAATGTTAAGTTTGAGAACTTCAAGGTAAAGTACCTGCCTGATATGCGCAGGTTGGAATGGCTGAAAAAGAATGCAGAATAAATAGGGTTAGCTCAATTAAGTTTGGTAAAAAGACAAATGCCGGCAAAAAAGAAGAGTGATTCTTTATTTGCCGGCATTTATTCTGTTTTGAAATTTAAAGAAATCCTTTTCTGAAATAGCCTTGTTTTAATATCCTATAGTGAAGCGCTCCTTGTGGTGCTTCTTCTGTTCCAATTCGTCTACCATTGCCACGGCATAGTCTTCAACGGAGATATTACTGTCTCCATTTACATCTACCACTAAGTCGTCTTTTCCGATACGGAACTTTCCGGTACGTTCTCCCGGTGCCATGTTGGCGGCAGGGGAGAGGAATATCCAGTCAATATCGTTTTCTTTACGAAGCGTATTCAGATAGAATTCTCCGAGGGATTTGATTCCGGGCAACAGTTTGGCTGGAACATCGTCAGCATCCATCACCATCTTTCCGGGAGCATAGAACAGGGTTCCGGCACCGCCCACGATAAGTAGACGCTCAACACCGGCCTTCTTCACACTATCTACTATCAGCGGATAGTTTTTCAGCGTTTCTTCGTATATATTGGGATTCTTCCAGCCGGGGTTATAAGCGCTGATGACGGCGTCTTTACCTTTACTGGCCTCAATCAGAACATCGGTATCGGTTACATCTGCCTGAATGACTTTCAGGTTCGGATTGCTGGCGGTCACCTTGGCCGGGTCGCGTACAATGGCAGTTACTTTATGGCCTCTGTTCAGCAATTCATTCAGGATGGCGGTTCCTACAAAACCGCTGGCTCCTATGAGTACTACATTTTTCATATTGGTTCGTTGTTTATATTTATATATTAAACTATTTATCTTCAATAAAAGTTTGACAGTGATTGCTCTTTTTGAGAATGTTTAATAACTTATCCTCTTTTCAATCCGTTTAATCTCCGGGATACAAGAAATTATTCTTGAAAGTGCTAAAAAATAATCTTACAACAATTATACTTCTTTCTTACAACAGCTATTGTAAGAAAGAAACAGAACTGTTGTAAGAAATAATAATATTTGTTGTAAGAATAATAATGTGCATAAACAGAGTTAGTTTCTTGCGAATAGGATTTTAGTTCTATGCAATTACAGAAATAATTTATAATAAGTTGTCAATGGGCCCTTTGCAACCCGGTTGCATTTCCTATTCCTTACCTTTGTACCAACTAAAAAAATAAAAAGATTATGGAAAGTAAATGTCAGTGTTGTTGTTCACATACTCATTCGCAGAGCAAAGAAAAAGAGAAATCTATCATAAAGAAGTGGTGGGCTCCGGTATTGTCCGGTGTCTTCCTTCTGTTGGGTATTATCTTCCAGCATCAGGAATGGACGTGGTTCGTTAATCCGGTTATCGAGTTCCTTTGGTTCCTTATAGGCTTCCTGCCTGTCGGACTGCCTGTGATGCGTGAAGCATGGGAGAGTATTTTGCAAAAAGACTGGTTCAATGAGTTTTCGCTGATGGCATTGGCTTCCCTTGGAGCTTTCTATATCGGAGAATATCCGGAAGCACTGGCAGTAATGCTACTCTATTCCATCGGAGAGATGTTGCAGGATAAGGCTGTGAACCAGGCATCCCGTAATATCAAGGATTTGCTGGATGTACGTCCCGAACAGGTAGATGTGTACCGAAAGGGGATACTAAGTACTGTTTCCCCCCGTGAGGTAAATGTAGGAGAAGTGATCGAAGTGAAGCCCGGCGAACGGGTTCCCTTGGATGGTAGCTTGCAAAATCCTTATGCCGTCTTCGATACTTCGGCACTGACGGGGGAGAGTATGCCGCGCAATGTCTCCGAAGGAGGCGAGGTGCTTGCCGGTATGATTGTCAGCGGACAGGCAGTGCGCATACAAGTGACGAAACCTTATGATCATAGCACTCTGGCACGTATTCTTACTTTAGTTCAGGATGCGGCGGAACGGAAAGCACCGGCGGAACTTTTTATCCGGAAGTTTGCCCGCATCTATACACCGATTGTAGTCCTGTTGGCTTTTCTTATCGTTGCTCTTCCTGCACTTGTTGCGGCTGTGCATCCGGGATTCGACTATGTGTTCAATGACTGGCTCTATCGGGGATTGGTATTTCTGGTAATATCCTGCCCTTGTGCATTGGTTATCAGCATCCCATTGGGCTATTTTGGCGGAATAGGAGCGGCTTCGCGTACAGGTATCCTGTTTAAAGGAAGTAATTATCTGGATGCCATAACCCGTATCAATGCAGTTGTATTCGATAAAACAGGTACGTTGACTACCGGTAGTTTCCGTGTGACGTCCATACAGGCAACAGATATCCCCGAAGATGAATTACTGAGTTTAGTGGCATCTGTAGAAAAGAAAAGTACCCATCCTGTGGCACAAGCCATTGTTCACTATGCTTCCGGACGTGGTGTGGAGCCTGCGGTTGTGACTTCTCTGAATGAATTGGCTGGAAGCTGAGGTGGAACACCATCAGGTACTTGTCGGTAATATCCGTTTATTGACTGACCGTCAGATAGCTGTACCCAAAGAACTTGCGGATTGTGTAGCTACGGTAGTGGTCTGTGCCGTGGGTGGGAAGTATGCCGGACAACTGCTACTTTCAGACACTCTGAAAGAGGATGCGGTAGATGCTATTAAAAAATTAAAGGCTTTAAAAATAGATAATATTCAAATGTTATCCGGGGATAAACAAGAGATTGTTAATATCTTTGCAAAGGAATTGGGAATTGACAAAGCCTACGGTGACTTATTGCCGGAAGATAAGGCCGTTCATTTGGAACAACTCAATTCTGTTCCGGGTATGTCTGTCGCATTTGTCGGAGATGGTATGAACGATGCTCCTGTATTGGCTCTCAGTGATGTGGGTATTGCCATGGGAGGGTTAGGTTCGGACGCTGCCACC
>ERZ780139.2299-NODE-2299-length-14531-cov-3.375173_pt1 | contig 14531 bp, 10 predicted proteins | sample MGYA00511476_ERZ780139 | MGnify/ENA primary metagenome ERZ780139 (study PRJEB29588, sample SAMEA2158190) | human gut metagenome | biome: human gut; feature: human-associated habitat; material: faeces | place: Denmark | collected 2008/2010 ... | reverse complement strand
TCGGACGTCGCATGGGGGCCGAATACGAGCTGATTTCCGGTGTGCCCGACAACTCCCGGGTGGTTATAGCCGGACAAACCAAACTGGTGAACGGAATGGAAGTAGAAATAGCGGTTAGCGATTAGTGATTAGTGATTAGTGGTTTGCCGGTAAATAAGTTGCTAATCTCTAAACACTAAACGTTAATCACTAATCCCTAATCATTAAACGCTAATCCCTAATCCCTAATAATATGAGTTTATATGAAGGTGCGGTTAAGAAACCGATTATGACTTCGCTCTGCTTCCTGGCAGTGGTGATATTTGGTCTGTTCTCGTTGTCCAAGTTGCCTATTGATTTGTATCCGGACATTGATACGAATACGATTATGGTGATGACAGCCTATCCGGGAGCAAGTGCTTCGGATATCGAGAACAACGTGACCCGTCCGTTGGAGAATGTTTTGAACTCAGTCAGCGATTTGAAGCACATCACTTCCCGTTCTTCGGAGAATATGTCGCTGATTACGCTGGAGTTTGAGTTCGGTAATGATATTGACGTGCTGACAAACGATGTACGCGACAAGTTGGATATGGTTAGTTCCGAACTGCCCGATGATGTGGAGAATCCTATCATCTTCAAGTTCAGTACGGATATGATTCCTATCGTGCTGTTGTCCGTACAGGCAAATGAAAGCCAGTCGGCGCTTTACAAGATACTGGACGACCGTGTGGTAAACCCTCTGGCGCGTATTCCCGGTGTGGGTACGGTGTCTATCAGCGGTGCGCCGCAGCGTGAAATCCAGGTGTACTGCGACCCCTATAAGCTGGAGGCGTACAACTTGAGTATCGAAACAATCAGTTCCATTATCGGTGCGGAGAACAAGAACATACCGGGCGGTAATTTCGACATCGGCAATGAGACTTATTCCTTGCGTGTGGAGGGTGAGTTTGACGACTCCCGTGAACTGGCGGATGTGGTGGTGGGCACCTATAACGGTGCTACCGTTTACCTGCGCGACGTAGCCCGGAGTGTGGATACCGTGGAGGAACGTGCGCAGGAAACCTATAACAACGGTGTGCAGGGTGCGATGATTGTGGTTCAGAAACAGTCGGGCGCCAATTCGGTGGAGATTTCCAGGAAAGTACAGGAGGCGTTGCCCCGTCTGCAGAAGAATCTGCCGAGCGATGTGAAGTTGGGCGTCATTGTGGATACGTCCGAAAACATCCTGAACACTATCGACAGTTTGACGGAGACGGTGATGTACGCCCTGCTGTTCGTCGTGATTGTGGTATTCCTGTTCCTGGGACGCTGGCGGGCTACATTGATTATCTGTATTACGATTCCGCTTTCTCTGATTGCTTCGTTCATATACCTGGCAATATCGGGGAATACGATTAATATCATTTCGCTTTCGTCACTCTCCATAGCCATCGGTATGGTGGTGGACGATGCTATTGTGGTGTTGGAGAATGTCACGACACATATCGAGCGCGGTTCCGACCCGAAGCAGGCAGCGGTTCACGGAACGAACGAGGTGGCTATTTCCGTAGTGGCTTCTACGCTGACGATGATTGCCGTATTCTTCCCGCTGACCATGGTAACCGGTATGTCCGGCGTGCTGTTCAAGCAGTTGGGCTGGATGATGTGCGCCATTATGTTTGTATCCACCGTTTCGGCTTTGACGCTGACGCCGATGCTCTGTTCGCAACTGCTCCGCTTGCAGCGTAAACAGTCCAAGATGTTCCGGATATTCTTCGGGCCGATAGAGCACACATTGGATGGCTTGGACAACTGGTATGCACGTATGCTCAACTGGGCGGTGCGTCATCGTATGGTCGTGCTTGTCGGTTGTGTGATATTCTTTATCCTGAGCATGTTCTGTGCAAAGACCATTGGTACGGAGTTCTTCCCGGCGCAGGACAATGCCCGTATTGCCGTACAGTTGGAGTTACCTATCGGTACGCGTAAAGAAGTGGCGCAGGAGGTTTCGCAGAAACTTACCAATCAGTGGCTGCAGAAGTATAAGGGTGTCATGAAGATATGCAACTATACCGTAGGGCAGGCCGATTCGGATAATACCTGGGCTTCCATGCAGGACAACGGTTCGCATATCATTTCCTTCAATATCAGTTTGGTAGATCCGGCAGACCGTGATGTTACGCTGGAGACAGTCTGCGAGGAAATGCGCGAAGACCTGAAGGCTTATCCCGAATTCAGTAAGGCACAGGTTATTTTCGGCGGTAGTAATACGGGTATGTCGGCCCAGGCATCCGCCGATTTCGAGGTATATGGCTACAGTATGGAAGAAACCGACAGCGTTGCCGCCCGCCTGAAGCGCGAACTGCTGAACGTAAAAGGCGTGTCCGAAGTCAACATCAGCCGCAGCGATTACCAGCCCGAATACCAGGTGGACTTCGACCGCGAGAAGCTGGCGCTTCACGGACTGAACCTCTCTACTGCCGCCACCTATCTGCGCAACCGTATCAATGGCGCTACGGCTTCCAAGTATCGTGAAGACGGCGATGAGTATGATATCAAGGTACGCTACGCCCCCGAATACCGTACCAGTCTTGAAAGTATCGAGAACATATTGGTATACAATGCCAAAGGCGAGGGCGTCCGTATCAAGGATTTGGGAAAGGTGGTGGAACGTTTTGCTCCGCCTACTATCGAGCGTAAGGACCGTGAACGTATCGTAACGGTGTCTGCCGTCATTTCCGGCGCTCCGTTGGGTGATGTGGTGGCTGCGGGCAATGCCATTATCGATAGAATGGAGAAACCGTCCGACATAACCATTCAGGTGGCGGGTTCCTTTGAAGACCAGCAGGATTCGTTCCGCGATTTGGGAACACTCGGCGTATTGATTATCATCCTCGTGTTTATCGTAATGGCAGCCCAGTTCGAGTCGCTTACCTATCCGTTTATTCTGATTCTCTCCGTGCCGTTTGCCATGAGTGGTGTGCTGATGGCGCTGTTCATAACCGATACGACGCTGAGTGTGATGAGTCTGCTGGGCAGTATCATGCTGATCGGTATCGTGGTGAAGAACGGTATCGTGCTCATCGACTACACCATTCTCTGCCGCGAACGCGGGCAGTCGGTGCTGAATGCCGTGGTTACGGCAGGCAAGAGCCGTCTCCGTCCGGTGTTGATGACAACCATGACTACCATTCTCGGTATGATTCCGATGGCCATCAGCAGCGGTCAGGGTTCTGAGATGTGGAGTCCTATGGCGATTGCCGTAATCGGCGGTCTGGCGGTTTCCACCATTCTGACTTTGATTTACGTTCCTACGATGTATTGTATCTTCGGTGGTGTCGGCATTAAACGCCAGCGTCGCAAGATGCGCAAGCAATTGGATGCTTACTTCGAGGAACAGGCTAATAATTAATAGTTGACATTTAATAATTGAATAATGAAATCAGTATTAATCACATTCGATCAGGCATATTACGAGCGTATCATTGCTACACTCGACCGGCTCAATTGCCGGGGCTTCACTTATTGGGAGCAGGTTCGCGGGCGCGGTTCCAAGACCGGTGAGCCTCATTACGGCAGTCACGCCTGGCCTTCCATGTGCTCCGCCATTCTTACAATGGTAGAGGACGAGCGGGTAGAGCCCCTGCTGGAGGTCCTTCACAACATGGACAAGCAGACCGAGCAATTGGGACTCCGGGCATTTGTCTGGAACATAGAGCGGACTGTTTAAAGTTTCTGCCACATAAACAGTAGTCAAGACTGTGTTAAAATGAACCTGACGATTTCTTTTTAGGAAGGACGATATTTATTTTCATCCGATTCTTTATCTTTGCGTCCGGATTAGTTATGGAAAAGAGCGTTTTAAAACATACAGGTTGGCTGATGCTTATTGTGCTGGCGGTACTTCTGCTGCTGAACTTGCTGCCGGGGGGCACGATAGGGGGCCATGTGTTGAGGCGGGTAGACATACTTGGCGATGTGCGTCCCGTGCCGGAAGTCGTGAGCGAACCGGACAGTCTGTTGCCGCCGCCCCCGAAAGTGAAGCCCGCCTTTGTGGATACCTGTCGCGGCGGCATGACCTGCATTGAGGATTACAGCGACTCCACCCTGCGCGGCATGACACCTTTCTATCGCGCGCTGGATGAGTTGGCGGCAAAGCCCCGCCCGGTGCGTATCGCCTATTTCGGAGATTCTTTCATCGAGGCGGATATCCTGACGGCCGACCTGCGTGCGATGTTGCAGGGGCGTTATGGCGGCTGCGGGGTAGGCTTCGTGACGATTACTTCTCCGGTCAACGGCTATCGGCCTACGGTGCGGCACAGCTTTGGCGGCTGGCAGAGCCATTCCGTTACGGACTCCGTATTCTTCGACCGTGGCAAACAAGGTGTTTCGGGCCATTATTTTATTCCGACTCCCGGAGCGTACGTAGAGCTTGGCGGACAGAGGAAGTATGCTTCCCGGCTCGATACTTGCGAACGTGCTTCTATCTTCTTTTATAATAAAGGCGAAGCCCGCCTTTCGGCATCCGTAAACAAGGGCGAACCGCAGACCGGAACATTCCCGCCTGCCGACGGACTTCGTGAAATGGATGTAACGGGACGTATCGGCTCTGTACGTTGGAAAGTGGAGAGCGCCGATTCTACCTTATTCTACGGAGTGGCTATGGACGGCACGCAAGGGATTGCCGTCGATAATTTTTCGCTTCGGGGCAGTTCTGGTCTGTCTTTGCGCTCCATACCTGTCCGGACTATGCGCGAATTTAACGAACTGCGTCCGTACGATTTGATAGTCCTTCAGTACGGACTGAACGTAGCTACGGAACGCGGGCGTAATTACGACCGCTATCGCGACGGTATGCTGACGACCATTGCCCATTTGAAGCAAGCCTTTCCCCAAGCCGGAATTCTCATTGTCGGTGTGGGCGACCGTGAGTATAAAACCGAAGAGGGCAGCCTGCGGACCATGCCCGGCATTAAAAACCTTATCCGTTACCAGCAGAATCTGGCGGCCGACAGCGGGGTGGCTTTCTGGAATATGTTCGAAGCTATGGGCGGTGAAGGCAGTATGGCGGATATGGTGCATGCCAAACCTTCTTTAGCCAATTACGATTATACGCATATCAACTTCCGTGGCGGCAAGCATCTGGCGGAACTGCTTTATGAGGCTCTGGTTTATGGCAAAGAACAATACGACAGGAGGCGTGCCTATGAAGCGGAGCCATAAAAGGAGCCAGTACTTGGCCGATTTACGGTTTGCCGTTTGCTGCGCGGTATTGGCGTTGCTCTTCCTGCCGGTGCAACGGAACTATGCCCAAGATGTGCTTCCGGGTTGTCCTCGGCTTCAGAAAACGGCATTTGATTGCGACACGCTTAGAATCTACGGACAGCGTACGGATACGCTGCCCATTCCTCTCATCACCCTGCCCGCAGCCTTTCGGCAACTGGGCGGGAACGAGCTGATAGACAGCATCGGCATCCTGAAACCCTTTTGGGAGAAACTGCGCATGCTCCGCCTGGGCATAGCTGTCGATACGGTACGCATCGTGCATGTGGGCGACAGCCATATCCGTGGCCATATCTTTCCCGAAACCACGGGCGGGTTGCTTCAAAGAACATTCGGAGCACTGTCTTATACGGACATGGGGATAAACGGTGCGTTTTGTACAACCTTTACCCGTCCGGACCGTGTGGCGGATATCGCTGCGTTGCATTCCGACCTTGTCATTCTCTCTTTCGGAACGAACGAGAGCCACAACCGGCGTTATAACTCCATACTGCACTACCGGCAGATGGAAGAACTGGTGTGCATGCTTCGCAAGAGTCTGCCCGATGTTCCGATGCTGATGACTACTCCGCCCGGTTCATACGATAGTTTCCGTCAGCGCCGTCGCCGGCGTACCTATAAGATTAATCCCCGTACTGCTGTTGCCGCACAGACCATCCGTCGTTTTGCCGATGCCAACGGACTGGCGGTGTGGGATATGTACGAGACTTTCGGCGGTGTCCGCCGGGCTTGTCTCAACTGGCAGGAAGCGCGTCTGATGCGTCCCGACCATGTGCACTATCTTCCGGAAGGATATGCATTGCAGGGCGAGATGTTCTATCGCGCTCTGCTGAAAGCGTATAATGACTATTGCAGTCAGTGAATGTAGTTAACTCATTTAGCCGTAAACCGACCGATGTGGAATATTAGCGAACTTTTGAACCAACTGAATATAGACCTTACCCGCCTGCACGACCTGCTGGTGTACAATCCGCATGCACCGATGATATTCAGCAGCGGTATTTTCCTGTGGCTGTTTGCAGCCTTTATCCTGTTCTACCTGCTTTTGCAGCGCCGCACCACCGCCCGTCTGATGTTCGTCACCCTGTTTTCTTACTATTTCTATTATAAAAGCAGCGGTGCTTATTTCTTTCTGCTGGCTATCGTTACGGTGAGCGATTTCTTCATAGCCCGCCTTATGGCGCGTGCCACCGTGCATTGGCAACGCAAAATGTGGGTTGCAGCCAGTCTGGCGATAAACCTGGGACTGCTGTGCTATTTTAAATATACGAACTTTCTCTGCGATTTCTTTGCTTCGCTCACGGGCGGCACGTTTACCGCAATGGACATCTTCCTGCCTGTGGGTATATCCTTCTTTACGTTCCAGTCGCTGAGCTATACAATCGATGTGTACCGCAAGGAGATAACGCCTCTCACCAACTTGTTGGACTATGCATTCTATGTATCATTCTTCCCGCAGTTGGTGGCGGGTCCCATTGTGCGTGCACGCGACTTTATTCCGCAAATCCGCCGTCCGTTGTTTGTTTCCAGAGAGATGTTCGGCAGGGGAATTTTCCTTATTGTGAGCGGACTGTTCAAGAAGGCGGTTATCTCGGACTATATCAGTATCAACTTTGTGGAGCGCATCTTCGATAATCCTACCTTGTATTCGGGTGTGGAAAACCTTATGGGTGTTTACGGCTATGCACTGCAAATCTATTGCGACTTCTCCGGATATAGCGATATGGCTATCGGCATTGCCTTGTTATTGGGCTTTCACTTCAACATAAACTTCGATTCGCCTTATAAGTCGGCATCCATTACGGAGTTCTGGCGTCGTTGGCATATCTCGCTTTCCAGTTGGCTGCGCGATTATCTCTATATATCCCTGGGCGGCAACCGTAAGGGCAAGATACGCCAGTATGCCAACCTTATCATTACCATGTTTCTGGGCGGCTTGTGGCATGGGGCTTCCTGGAATTTTGTGTTTTGGGGAATGTTGCATGGCGTTGCTTTGGCTGTCCATAAGTTCTGGATGGGCGTTACCGGACGGAAGAAGGGCGAACGCAGTCGTGGCATCCGCCGCTTCTTCGGTATCGTCATTACGTTCCACTTCGTCTGCTTCTGCTGGATATTCTTCCGCAATGCCGATTTCTCCGCTTCGCTGGATATGTTGAGGCAGATATTCACGACTTTCCGTCCCGGGCTTTTCCCGCAACTGATAGTGGGCTATTGGGAAGTGTTTGCCTTGATGGCGCTCGGCTTTTTCCTGCATTTCGTGCCTGACAGTTGGGAGCACGCTTGCAGCAAGGCGGTCGTTCGCCTTCCGTTGATAGGGAAAGCGTTGCTGCTGGTTGCCATAGTCTATCTGGTTATTCAGATGAAGAGTTCGGAGATACAACCGTTCATTTACTTCCAGTTCTAAGGGTGGTACTGCCGGTACCGGCTGCTGGTATTCCCTGTACCGCTCTTTGGTAGCTCATGTACCAAAGGGTGGTAGGTCTCGTACCTTAGCAAGGTACTGCTCGTACCACTGTGTGGTACGGCGTGTACCACGGCGTGAAATATCTTGGTACACGTATCCCTTTCATTATTAGCATGCTGCCGGTATTATTCTTTCCTACCGGATTAATATGTGTAAATAGTATATGTCATGATACATACAGTAAACTTTATGAAACATTTGGCACAATGGTATATCGGGTAACCCTGTATCTTTGTACGGTAAATAAATCTGATTACTATCATTAAAACAGCAACAACCATGAAACGGAAACTTATCTGTTGGTTGCCTCTTCTATTGCTGATAGGGTGCAGCCAACCTACGTACAGAACAACCTCTTTGACTCCGGATAAGCGGGCGGAACTTTTATTGAAAGAACTTACTTTGGAAGAAAAAGTAGCATTGATGATGGACACTTCCCAACCGGTGGAGCGCTTGGGTATCAAACCCTATAACTGGTGGAACGAGGCGCTGCACGGTGTGGCACGTGCCGGATTGGCTACGGCTTTTCCGCAACCGATAGGTATGGCGGCCTCTTTCTCGCCTCAAACAGTATATGAAGTATTCAATGCCGTATCGGATGAGGCGCGTGCAAAAAATACATATTACGCATCGCAGGGCAGTTACGAGCGTTATCAGGGACTTACCATGTGGACGCCTACGGTGAATATTTACCGTGATCCGCGTTGGGGACGGGGTATTGAGACCTACGGTGAAGACCCTTATCTCACCAGTCGCATGGGTGTCATGGTAGTGAAAGGTCTGCAAGGAACCAATGACGGAAGATACGATAAGTTGCATGCTTGTGCCAAACACTTTGCCGTACATTCCGGTCCGGAATGGAACCGTCATTCTTTCAACGTGGAGAACCTTAGCACACGTGATTTGTATGAAACCTATCTGCCGCCTTTTGAGGCGTTAGTGAAGGAAGCCGGTGTAAAGGAGGTGATGTGTGCCTATAACAGTTTCGAGGGAGAGCCTTGTTGCGGCAGCAACCGTTTGCTGATGCAAATTCTCCGTAACGATTGGGGGTTCAATGGTATTGTCCTTTCCGATTGTGGTGCTATTGCCGATTTCTATAATGAATACGGGCATAAGGCATATTCCGATGCAGAGTCTGCTTCGGCAGCCGCAGTGCTGAACGGAACGGATCTGGAGTGTGGCTCCAGTTATGAGGCATTGGTAAAGGCAGCTCAAGAAGGCAAGATTGATGAGAAAGACATAGACAAGGCTGTGCTCTGCCTGTTGGAAGCCCGTTTTGCTTTGGGAGAAATGGATGCTCCGGAAGATGTGTCTTGGACGAAGATTCCTTTCTCCGTAGTGGCTTCGGCTGCACACGACTCATTGGCGTTGGATATGGCCCGCAAGTCCATGACATTACTGCAAAACAAGGACAATATCCTTCCCTTGAAACGTGGCGGTCTGACTGTAGCTGTCATGGGACCTAATGCTAATGACTCCGTAATGCAATGGGGCAATTATAACGGTATGCCGTCACATACAGTCACCATTCTGGATGGAATACGGAACGCGTTGGGAGCGGACGATGAGCTGATTTATGAACAGGGTTGCAGTTGGGTGGAAAGAACACTGATTCAAAGTGTGTTCAACCAGTGTAAGTCGGCAGACGGACAGGGGTTTACGGCACGTTATTGGAACAATGTAAAGCATGAGGGCACCCCGGTGACTACTACACAAGTAACCACCCCTTTCCGCTTCTGTACCTCGGGAGCTACGGTTTTTGCACAGGGCGTAAACCTGACCGACTTCTCTGCAACTTACAACAGCGTGCTCACCCCTCTACAATCGGGCGAAGTGGTATTCGAAATTTATACATACGGTTCCGGTTGCCTACGTATCAATGGCGAAGAAGTAAAGCGTTTCCGCAATACGCATGGTGGCAGATCACTGGACTATACGCTACAGGTAAAAGCGGGTGTTCCTTACGACATCGAGCTTGACTTTGAGTATTTCAGAAGCGATGCACAACTGAATTTCGATATCGGCTTCAAGCAAAAGGTAAATATCGATGCATCTGTAGCTTGTGTGAAAGATGCCGATGTTGTAGTTTTTGCCGGTGGTATATCTCCTCTTTTGGAAGGAGAGGAGATGGGAGTGAACCTTCCCGGTTTCAGGGGCGGAGACCGTACGGACATTGAATTGCCGGCTGTTCAGCGTGAATTGATTCACGCATTGCATCGTGCCGGAAAGAAGATAATTTTGGTGAATTGTTCCGGTTCACCCATCGCTTTGGAGCCTGAAACAAAGAATTGTGAAGCTATCCTACAGGCTTGGTATCCGGGACAGGCGGGCGGCACTGCCGTGGCAGATGTACTGTTCGGTGACTATAATCCGGGTGGACGCTTGCCTGTGACTTTTTATCGCAATATGTCTCAGCTTCCCGATTTTGAGGACTATAATATGACAGGACGTACCTATCGTTATATGACTCAACAACCATTGTTCCCGTTTGGTTACGGCTTGAGCTACACTACCTTTGAATATGGCAACTTATCCTTGGCCAAGGAACAGATTAAGTTGGGAGAACCTTTGAAGTTGACCGTTAACGTTACGAATAACGGTCAGCGTGACGGTGAAGAGGTGGTGCAGGTTTACCTCAAGAAGCAAGATGACGCAGAAGGACCGGGCAAGACTTTGCGTGCATTTAAACGTGTCCGCATTCCTGCCGGAAAAAGTGTTGAGGTAGCGTTCGATTTGAACGGCAAAGAATTGGAATGGTGGGATGCTCAAAGTAATACGATGCGGGTTTGTGCAGGCAGGTACGATGTGATGGTGGGGAAAAGCTCGCAGGATCGGGATTTGCAACGTGGGAGTTTCGTGATTGAATAAATGTTTTAGATACACTTCCGCAAAAAATATCATCCTGTCGTTCTTGGATATTAGATTCCTCCGAATGACAGGATGATAGTTGTTGTATATGTTACCGTTTTTGATAAGTTGCCTTATTCCACTTCAATTTCATCGATAAACAGGAAAGGTGTTCCTCCTTCTCCCGGATGTCCTTTGGGCAGGGCGGGGGTACGCTTGATTAATACTTTAACATAGCGTGCTTTCACCGGTTCGAAAGTAACTTCATAGTTTGCCACAGCTTTTTTACGGCTGTCCATTTCAACGGGAAACTCTTTGGCTGCCACCTCACGGAAGCTTTTGTTATCGTCAGACACTGATACTGTCAGGCCTGTACATCCTGCAACCCAGGCGCCCATGTCTATTACGGCATGGGTAGAGACATGCTTTATCTCCGGTAATTCGGCAACTGTCTTGCCTGCGGCATTACCGTTTGACGCACCGAGGTCGATAACAGCCGTTACGTCTCCATCCAAAAAGCCAATCCACTCGCCGGTTGCATAATTGTCAATTCCGCTCATTCCGTCTACTAAAGCGGTAGCGCCTTTAAAGGCGTATTTCGGAGTGGGCTGTGTACCTGTCAGCTCAATCGGGCAGAAAGTGGCTTTGTTGATGTAGAAGCTTTTTTCTGTTACCTTGCTTTTTCCTTCAGGGCGGATAGCAACAGCACGCAAGTCGGCGGACTGGCGGATAACGATGCCGGTTCCGTTATACTGTTCGGAGGCTGTAGTGGGTTCAGTACCATCTAAGGTATAGTAAATGGGAGCATTGTCAATGGTGCGAAGCGTGGCTACTATAGCTCCGCTACCGCTTCCGTCCTCTTCTTGGGTAGTGGTATATTCCGCTTGGATATCGAATATGTGTTTGGCATAATTCATGCTATCCCGTTGGTAGAACTTGATGAGGCGCGGCAGGCGTTGGGTGAAGTCCGCGTAATCTTTCTTTTCGGGCTGTGTCCATTGCACTTCGGCAAGGGCAGCCATGCGTGGGAGTATCATATACTCTGCATGTTCGGTAGTGGCGATATATTCTGTCCATAAGTTGGCTTGTGCACCGAGAATATGTTTGGCCTGTTCTTCGGTAAGCGCAGCGGTAGGGTCGAGACTGTATACTTTCTCTACCGGTACGTATCCGCCTATGCAGAGAGGTTCGTCTTTACTGTCCGCAGTTTGGAGATAGTCAAAATAGCAGTAAAGATTGGGTGTCATAATTACGTCATGTCCCATTTGTGCAGCCTTGATACCGCCGGATGTGCCACGCCAGGACATAACGGTGGCATTGGGCGCCACGTCGCCTTCCAGTATTTCGTCCCAACCGATAATCTGCCTTCCTTTACTGTTGAGGAACTTTTCGATGCGTGTCATGCAATAGCTTTGCAGACGGTCCTCGGCTGTATGTTGTTTGTCTGTTTTCAAGCCTTCCGCTTTGATGCGTGCCTGACATTTGGGGCACTTGGCCCAGCGGGTACGGGGAGCTTCGTCTCCACCGATGTGTACAAACTTAGAAGGGAATATCTCGGTGATTTCTGCCATTACATCTTCAAGAAACTGCATGCTCTGTTCGTTGCCGATGCACAATACATCTTCAAAGATACCCCAGTCGGGAGATACTTTGTACGGTCCTCCGGTGCATCCCATATCAGGATAGGCGGCCAAAGCGGCAAGCATGTGTCCCGGCAGGTCTACTTCGGGAATTACGGTGATGTAACGTTCTTGTGCATACTTCACGATCTCTTTGGCTTGTTCCTGCGTGTAGAAGCCGCCATACGGAATGTTGTCATATTTTCCGCTTCTTGCCTTGCCGACAACGGTGCAGTTGCGTTTTGAACCGACTTCCGTCAGCTTCGGATATTTCTTGATTTCGATGCGCCATCCCTGGTCATCTGTCAGATGCCAATGAAAAGTATTCATATTGTGTAGCGCCAGTAAGTCGATATATTCTTTTATGAACTCCAGCGGGAAGAAATGTCGGCATACATCAAGATGCATACCGCGATATGTAAAGCGGGGTTCGTCTTTGATACTGCCTGCCGGTAGCAGAATATCAGCTCCCTGAGCCTCGGCAGGGATTGATTTCCGTAATGTCTGGCAACCGTAGAACACGCCGTTCTCTGTCTGCCCGTTGATTTGAATACCTTCCGAAGTTGTTGTCAGCACATAACCTTCTTTATTGGCTATATTCGCATCTAAACCTAAATTGATTGCATGCTTTGCCGTTTCTCCGTCCTTTAAGCCTTTTACAGGAGGAGTATACCCTGTGGCTTGTCGGATGTATCCGGATAAGAATTCAGCGTTGCGTTTCAGCAAGAGGTTGCCTTCTGGATAGGTAATGGAAACATTTTTGTTTAATAGAAATGGCTTTTCTTGTGTCAGAACAACCTCTTGGGGGAGAGGTATTACTTGGTAATCGGCCTTTTTTTCTGTTTGGCACGAAGAACATGCCAAAGCTACAACACCTGCAAGGAGTACGTGGTTAAGTTTCGTAAGCATAGATTTGATTGGTTTTTAATGAGTTTCTCGCAAATATAAGAAAAAAAATTATGTACAGAGGAGCGCTGCATATTTCTTTATCATATTCCATAAAAAAAGGCTATCTCTCCCAGACAGCCAATCTTTTTGTTAACCTTAAATCTAATACTATGAAAAACACATTGCAAAGTTATTCTATTCCTGGTATTATCCAATATTTTTTCTGGAAATCTGTTGTTTGGTAACACGGTTTATGAGACTGTTGCTTCTGTTAACATTTAATACAACGTGCGTCTTCCTTTAACAGGTTTGTTGGGTTGTGACTTGCTTCGTGTTTTCCGGGCTGCCTGCCGCCTTTCTCCAATTTTCTGTGTCTGTTCTTTTGCTGTGCCGTTGTTTTTTTTGTATCTTTTTCTCTGCCGTTTTTCTGTTTGTCTTTCTTTTCGTTGCATGTTTCTGTATTGTTTCCTTCCTGTGTCATTTCTCCCGTAAGCCTTTTTCTTGTGTCCGACACCCGGGTGTCGTGCATACCGAGACCCGGATGTCGAACATACCGAGACCCGGATGTCGAACATGCCGAGACCCGGATGTCAGACATGTCAAGACCCGGGTGTCATGCAATGCCCTTCCGTATCTCCGTGTTTTCTTTCAGCCTTCCGTTGTTTCTTTCCTCGCGCATGCGCATATATTATAATGTATCCCTTTTGCCAGACTTTCCATCCTCCTTAAAAAACATGTTCTTCAACACATTTGTCAATCAGCGTTTTATAAAAATGTTCAAGAGAAACGCGAAAAAATCCCCTGATATATTTGGTGTGTATGTTATAAAGTCCTACTTTTGCACCCGCTTTCGAGAACGGGAGCAGCGATGTTTTGACATTCTGACAGGAACGGCGTAGGAACTCTTACCTATTTCTTCTGCTTGGGGCTTGTTTCTTTCTGAAATTCCCCTTTGAAAAAGCAGAATGAAAAAAAACTTCCGAAAACATTTGGAAGATATGAAATAAAGTTCTTACCTTTGCACCCGCTTTCAAAAAGTAAGCAGCGTTGGTTGACACACTTTTTCTTGAATCCGGGTCGGTAAAACAATCTTTCTTTTGTTCTCCCTTTCGCAAGAGAGATGACGGGAAAAAGGAAAGATGAAAAAAAACTTCCGAAAATATTTGGAAGATATACTTAAAAGTTTTTACCTTTGCATCCGCTTTCCTGAAAAGAAAGCCGACATAAAAGAAGCGATCTTTGAAGAGATTTACATAAACAATACAAGTAGTACAAGAGCAAGACTTGTTTCTGAAAAAGAAACGGTCTTGGGTAAAATAAAAAGAACCGTCATTACTTATTAAATAGGTAATAGATACTTTTTAAATTCGAGCGTCCTGAACAGAGCAACAACCGTTCCTTTATGGAATGATTAACAATACTTTTACAATGAAGAGTTTGATCCTGGCTCAGGATGAACGCTAGCTACA
>ERZ780139.2292-NODE-2292-length-14561-cov-2.861230_pt1 | contig 14561 bp, 17 predicted proteins | sample MGYA00511476_ERZ780139 | MGnify/ENA primary metagenome ERZ780139 (study PRJEB29588, sample SAMEA2158190) | human gut metagenome | biome: human gut; feature: human-associated habitat; material: faeces | place: Denmark | collected 2008/2010 ... | reverse complement strand
CCACCAAGCGCCCCCTTGCGGGCGGCTTTGGCTTTGGCGGCGAGAACAGCCTGCCGGTGGAAGCCTGCGCGCTGGCCCTGTGGGGCGCAAAGACCTGCCGCCGCGACCCCACCCGCAAGATGCGCATCGGCTGAAAGGAGCACCATGTTCGTTACCCTGAATTTTGGCCCGATGGAGGGCCTGAGCGCGGAAGAACTGCAGCAGCTGCAGGATCTGGCCGACGCCTACAACTACCACCAGAGCCGCAACCGCCTGAAAGATAAATATTACGAGGGCCACGTCACCCTGCAGGACGTGAACCTTGGCATTGCCCTGCCGCAGGGCCTGCGCAACCTGGAAGTGGGCTGCAGCTGGGGCCAGAAGGCCGTGGATGTTCTGGCGGCCCGCTCCATGTTCGACGGCTTTGTGGGCACCGGCGGCAGTCTGGACAGCCTTGCAAAGCTGGTGGCCGACAACCGCCTTGTGGCACAGTACGCCAAGGCCTGCCGGGACGAGCTGAAATACGGCTGCACCTTTGCCACCCTGTCCGGGGACAACGCCATCGGCTGCAGCATCCGGTTCCCCGCGCCTGCCACGGCAGCCGCCCTCTGGAGCGGCGAGAAGGGCCGCATCGACTGCGGCCTTGCCATCGTGGACACCGTGAAGGATGAGCACTTCGAGGGCACATGGCGGCCCTCTGTGGTCAACTTCTACACGGATGACGCGGTCATTGTGCTGCAGTCAAACGGCAGCTTCTGGACGGCGCAGCGCTGCGCCCACAAGATGGGCCGCCCGCTGATGGAGCCGCTGATCTGGAACGCCACCAACTCCAAGCCCTTCGGCCGCTCCCGGCTCAAAAAGCCCATCCGCGCTCTGATCGACGATTACATCCGCACGGCAGCCAACGCCACCATCGCACTGGAATTTGCCACCACGCCCCAGAAGTACATCCTCGGCGTGACCGATGAGCAGTTCGATGCCATCTCGTCCGATAAATTCAAGCAGTATGTCGGCGCGCTCATCGCCGCCACTTCCAACCCGGAGACCGGCGAAAACCCGGTCTTTGGGCAGCTGGCGCAGGGCAGCCTGAGCCCGCACACCGAGAAGATGCGGATGACGGCGACCCAGTTTGCCGCGGCCACCGGCCTGACGGTGACGGACGTGGGCGTTGTGAACGATGCAAACCCCACGAGCAGCGACGCGATTCTGGCCCAGAGCCAGACGCTGGTGCTTCTGGCCCAGCAGCTGAACACCGGCAACGGCGACGCCCTGCGCACCATCGCCTGCATGGCGCAGGCCGTGGCGCGGGACTGCCGCCTGGCCGACTTGACCGAAGAAGAGACCGGCATCATGGCCCACTTCAAAAACCCCGCCATGCCCAGCGTGGCCGTGACGGCGGACGCCGCCATCAAGATTGCCACGGCCCGGGAGGAGTTCGCCAGCACGGACACGTTTTTGGAGATGATCGGCTTCGACCAGGCGGACATCCGGCGCATCAAGGCGCAGGAACAGCGGGCACGGGGTGCACAGGTGTTGATGGAGATGGAAGATGAAACTGACACAAGCGGCATGGGATGATTACATTTCCCGGCTTTCCCAGCTGAACCAGAAGGCCGGGCAGCTCATGCGGGAGTACATGGACGGGCACCCGGAAGCCGACACCGACGCCCTCATCCGCTACGCCTACGCCCTTGTGACCAAGTACGGCGAGGGCAGCGCAGAGCTTGCCTGTCAGATGTACGACGCCCTGGCCGAGGCGCAGGGGGTCACATTGCCCGCCGCAGAGCCTGCACCCACCGCCACCTATGGCGAGGTGACCGGCATGGTCAAGGCCACGCAGGACAGCCCGCCCAGCCTGCAGCAGGGCGTTTCCCGCATGGTAAAGCAGGCCGGAGCGGACACCACCGCGCACAACGCCATCCGGGACGGTGCAGAATGGGCGTGGGTGCCCCATGGCGACGCCTGCCCGTTCTGCCGGATGCTGGCCTCCAACGGCTGGCAGCGGGCCAGCAAGAACCTGCTAAAGAAGGGCCACGCCCAGCACATCCACGCCAACTGTGACTGTGAGTTTGCGGTACGGTTCAGCCGTGGCTTTGACGTTGCCGGGTACGACCCGGAAGCATACCTCCGGCAGTACCGTGACGCGGGCAGTGATATCAACAACTGGCGGCGCATTGATTATGCAGCCCGGAAGGACGTTATCAACGCACAAAAAAGGGCAGCGTATGCGGCACAGGCGTACAGAAAAGACAGAGGCGCGGTCAGCGAGATATCTCTGATTCGGCGTTCGGAAGAAGTCAAACTCTCTGTAAGACAGGTTGAATCTTACAAAACGCCGGTTTATGTTTCAGAACAGGCAACAATCAAACCGAAAGCTCTCCATAGAATCAATCAGAATACCGAAAAGGCATTAGAGCAATGGGGTGTCAGCCTTGACCGGAAGCCCAAAATCATCGTTGTCGGTGACAACGAGCTGCGCGGTGCAGTCGGCATTTACGACCCATGCGAGAACATTGTTTATTACGCGGAAAGTATTGGCAAAAAGGCTGTTCAGGATGCTTCTGGTGGTTTCGGAGCAATCGAAGCTCACGAAATGTGGCATATGAAACAGGCCGAGGACTTCCGGCAGTCTGGATGGGTTATCACCCGTGAAAACCGTGCAGAATATCTTGACGCCCTGTGCCAAAAGTGCAAAGGACGCATTGACAAACTGGGCATCACGCGCGATAATGTAAGAGAGTTGAGCCAATACGCAGCTGATATGTATTTAGGCGAACGTTTTGATGAAGTCGAAGCAGAATTCATGTCATTAAGGAGGCGAAAATAATGGTCATTCTGAAATACCCGTCTGATATCCAAAAACTGATTGATATTTTCGACCCCTATCGTGAAGCCATTTCGTCCAAACAATTTGACCAGATTCCACCTGAAGCGGTGGACGCATTTAACAAGTTCAAACAGTGGTCTTGGGAACAAGATCAGTAATCCAACCACGATGCACTCGCACCGTGGTTTTTTGTTGCCCATTTTTTTAAAGCACTGTGCAAAAAATGCACGGTGCTTTTTTCATGCCGTCTTAGCTCATTCTGGAAGAGCGCCGGTCTCCAAAACCGGAAGCGGGAGGTTCGATACCTCCAGACGGTGCCACGCTGCAAGATCTGCAGCAAATACACGCCACGGCTGCGGAAAAGCCGGGAAAGGAATTTACCACTATGGCAGAAACTGTACATCAGGAACCCACCACCCCCGCTGCCGAGGGGCAGCAGCCGGAGCGCACCTTCACCCAGGCCGAGATGAACGCCATCATCTCCGACCGGCTGAGCCGGGAACGCTCCAAATACGCCGACTACGACGATCTGAAAGCCAAGGCACAGCAGTTCGATGCCGCACAGGAAGCGGGCAAGACCGAGCTGCAGAAGGCAAACGAGAAGGCCGCAAAGCTGCAGGAGCAGCTGGACAGCATGACCAAGGCCAACACCCTGCGGGAGCTTCGCGGCAAGGTGGCGGCCGCCACCGGTGTGCCCGCCGAACTGCTTTCCGGCGACACCGAGGAGAGCTGCACCGCACAAGCGCAGGCCATCCTCAAGTTTGCACAGCCCGGCTACCCCAGCATCCGGGACGGCGGCGAAGTCCGCAACAAACCCACCGGCTCCACCCGCCAGCAGTTTGCTGACTGGTTCGCGCAGGTGACCAAGTAACAGCAAAGGAGTTTTTTCTATGGCAACTGATATCAACCGCACTACCACCATCACCCTGCCCGGTGAGGTGTCCAGCGAGATCCTGCAGAAAACGCAGGAGAGCTCCGCCGTCATGGCGCTGGCCCGCTCCATCAAGCTGCCGGGCCTGGGCGTGACCATTCCGGTCATCACCGGTGACCCGGAGGCCGCATGGGTCGGCGAGACCGACAAGAAGCCCGTCAAGCGCAGCACGCTGGCCACCAAGGTCATGCAGCCCTACACGCTGGCTGTCATCGTGCCCTTCTCCAACCAGTTCCGCCGCGACGTGCCCGCCCTGTATGACGAGCTGGTCAAGCGTCTGCCGCTGGCACTGGCCCAGAAGTTCGACGCCACGGTGTTTGGCGGCGTCACCGTGCCGGGCTCCAACTTCGACACCCTGAAGAGCTGCACCGCGCAGGAGATCGGCACCAATGCCTATCAGGGCCTTGTGGCTGCCGACGCCGACATCTCCGACCACAACGGCATCCTGAACGGCTGGGTGCTGTCCCCCAAGGGCAAGGCCGCCCTGCTGAACGCCGTGGACACCACCGGCCGTCCGCTGTTCCTGAACAATGTGGCCGAGGGTGCCGTGCCCATGATCCTGGGCGCAAAGACCCTGCAGAGCAAGGGTGCCTACATCGCGGATTCCACCGCCGCCAAGAAGCACGTCGTCGGCTTTGCCGGTGACTGGTCGCAGGCCATGTACGGCACCGTGGAGGGCGTGCAGATCGCAATTTCCGACCAGGCCACCCTGACCGACGGTTCCAACACCATCAACCTGTTCCAGCAGAACATGTTCGCCGTGCGTGCCGAGATCGAGGTGGGCTTCCGCTGCGACACCACCGTGTTCAACAAGCTGACCAAGACCGAAGCCTGATGAGGTGCCCTCATGACCTACGCCGAAGTGTTTGATGTGGAAGCCGGGTTCCGTGCCCTGTCAAAGGACGAACGGACCCGGTGCGCCGCACTGCTGAGCGAGGCGGCCATCATCATTGACGCCTACAACCCGGACGCCGGAGAGGACGCCAAACGGCTCGTTTCCTGCCGGATGGTGCGCCGCCAGTTGGGCGAAAGCGACAGCGAGGGCGGCGTCAGCTTTCCCATGGGTTCCACCCAGGGCACCGCCACGGCGCTGGGCTACTCCCAGAGCTGGACCATGAGCGGCGGCTCTTCCGGCGAGCTGTATCTTTCCAAGCTGGAAAAGAAGCTGCTGGGCGTGGGAAGCCGCGTGGGGGCCCGCAGCCCGCTGGAGGACTTATGTTGAAAGGCATTGACATCACCCTGTACGAAAAGACCCAGTCCGGCACAGACGAGGCCGACGCCCCGGTCTACACCGAAACGCCGGTCACCGTGCACAACGTGCTGGTGGGCGAACCCTCCGCCGAGGAAATCACCACCGAGCTGCAGCTGACCGGCCGGCGGCTGGCCTACACGCTGGCCATCCCCAAGGGCGACGCCCACGACTGGAACGACGTGCAGGTGGCGTTTTTCGGCCAGCGCTTCCGCACCTGCGGGGGCGTTGTACAGGGCATCGAACGCATGATCCCCCTGTGCTGGAACAAGAAAGTGCAGGTGGTAAGGGATGAGTAAAGTGCGCTTTGAACTGGACCGTGCTGGGGTGCGTGCCCTCATGCGCTCCCCGGAGATGCAGGCCGTGCTGAAAGCGCGGGCCGACACCGTGAAAGACCGATGCGGCGACGGGTACGAGGCCTATGTGGCCGCCACCCGCGCCGTGGCCGTGGTGGAGACCGCCACCCCGCAGGCCGCTGATGACAACTCTGCCCACAACACCCTGCTCAAAGCAACCTCGACTGCACATGGCATTGAGGGCGTGCATCACCACAAGCGCCTGAAAGACTGCCGTGCCATCCGCTACAGGAGGAAAAGATGATCGAAGAAACCATCCGCAGCTTTCTGGCCGATCGGCTGGACGTGCCGGTCCGGCTGAGCGTGCCAACCCCGGCCCCCGCCCGCTTTGTGGTGGTGGAAAAGACCGGCTCCGGCTATGAGGACGGCATCTACAGCGCCACCATCGCGGTGCAGTCCTACGGGCCCGCCGCCACCAGCCACGACGGCACCCTGGATGCGGCCAAGCTCAACGAGCTTGTCAAGGCCGCCATGCAGGACGCCGACAACCTGCCGCAGCTTGTGCGCTGCGACCTTTATTCCGACTACAATTTCCCCGACACCACCCGCAAACGGCCCAGGTATCAGGCCGTTTTCGGCGTGGTGCATTACTGATTGAAAGGAGCCTTTTTTATGGCAGATGCAAAGAACGTGACCGCTGCAAAGCCCAAGGTGGGCGGTGCCGTCTGGCGTGCCCCGCTGGGCACCACTTTGCCTACCGACGCCAAGACCGCGCTGGACAAGGCATTCAAGAGCCTGGGCTATATCTCCAGCGACGGTCTGACCAACTCCAACTCGCCCTCCAGCGAGAACACCACCGCCTGGGGCGGTGACACCGTACTGACCCAGCAGACCGAGAAGCCGGACACCTTCGCTTTCACCCTGCTGGAATCCCTGAACCCTGACGTGCTGAAGGCCGTGTACGGTGACGCCAACGTCACCGGCGACCTGACCACCGGCATCACGGTCAAGGCCAACGCCAACGAGCAGCAGGCCTGCTGCTGGGTGGTGGAGATGATCATGAAGGACGATGTGAACAAGCGCATCGTCATCCCGGACGCCGCCGTCACCTCGGTGGGCGACATCACCTATTCCAACGGCGCGGTGGGTTACAACACCACCCTGACCGCCGTGCCGGACACTTCCGGCAACACCCACTACGAGTACATCACCGCCAAGGGCGTGTAAGGAGGGTCTGACATGATCACTGCAAAAACCAACGACGGCTTTGAAATTGAGCTGAGCGAGGACGCACTGGACGACGCCGAGTTGCTGGACGCCCTGGGCGGCATGCAGGACGGCAACGTCTTTGACATGAGCCACCTGACCCTGCGCCTGCTGGGCAAGGAGGGCCGGAAGAAGCTGTACGACCACCTGCGCACCCCGGACGGCCGTGTGCCGGTGGCCAAGGTGGCGGACGCTCTGGGCGAGCTGATGAACAGCTTCACAGCCGGAAAAAACTCTGCATCCTCGCCGAACTGATCGCATCGGACGAGGACGCCCTGATCTGCGATTTTGCCCAGTATTACCATGTACTGGACTGGCGCGCCCTGCCGCTGCGTCTGGCCGCCACCCTGGCCGCAGGCCTGCCGGAAACAAGCCGCAGCCTGCGCAAGGCGGCAGGCCGCACGGTGGACTTTGAGACCGAACTGCTGGCCTATGCCGCCGACCGCCTGACCCAGGTGCTCTGGTGGCTGCACAACGACACGTCCAAACCGCCCTCCGTACTGGCCGACCTGCGCGGCGAGGCGGACACCAGCAACGTGCAGTGCTACGCCAGCGCAGAAGAATTTGACGCCGCCCTTGCGGCGCTGAAAGGAGGTTGACAACATGGCGGACGGAATCGAACTGGGCAAGGCATATGTCCAGATCGTTCCCTCGGCGCAGGGCATCAAAAGCGCCCTGACCGAGATGTTTGACGAAGAGACCGAAGGCCTTGGCGAGCAGACCGGGCAGAGCATCGGTCAGGAACTCATCGGCACCCTGAAGAAAGTGATCGCGGCGGCCGGCATCGGCAAGATCATCTCGGATTCCATCAACATGGGCGGTGCCCTGCAGCAGAGCCTTGGCGGCGTGGAAACGCTGTTCAAGGACAGTGCCGACACGGTCAAGGAGTACGCCGCGCAGGCATACCGGACCGTGGGGCTTTCTGCCAACGACTACATGGAGCAGACCACCAGCTTTGCGGCCAGCCTGCTGTCCAGCGTCAGCCAGGACACCGACGCCGCTGCCCAGCTGGCCAACATGGCCATGGTGGATATGGCCGACAACGCCAACAAGATGGGCACGGATATGCAGGATATCCAGAACGCCTACCAGGGCTTTGCCAAGCAGAATTACACCATGCTGGATAACCTCAAGCTCGGCTACGGCGGCACAAAGCAGGAAATGGAGCGACTGCTTGCCGATGCGGAGAAGATATCCGGTGTCAAGTACGACATCTCATCCTATGCAGATGTGGTGGAAGCCATCCATGTCATGCAGGAGAGCATGGACATTGCGGGCACAACTGCCAAGGAAGCGGAAGCCACCATTTCCGGTTCTGTCAATGCACTGAAATCCGCCGTGTCGAACCTCATTGTAGGCTTTGGTGATGCGGACGCTGACATGGAGCTGCTGTGCAACAACATGGTGGATGCCTTCAAGACCGTGGTGGCGAACATCACCCCGGTTATTGAGAACATCGTGGCGGCGCTGCCCACGGCGCTGGATGCTCTGCTGACGGCTGTGGGTGAATTGCTGCCCACACTGCTGGAAGCGGTCACCGAACTGTTCTCGCAGGTGCTGGAAACGCTGCTTTCTTTGCTTCCGCAGCTTATCCCTGCTGCGGTGTCCGCGCTCATGACCATCGTGAATACGCTGATTGAGAATCTGCCCTTGCTTATTGAGGCTGCGGTTCAGTTGGTGTCCACGCTGGTGACAGGCATTGCGGATGCACTGCCTACGCTCATCCCGGCAGCGGTGCAGGCTATCGTCACCATCGTACAAGGACTGGTGGACAGCCTGCCGATGCTCCTGGATGCCGCGCTGCAGCTTATCACGGGATTGGCGCAAGGGCTTCTGGACGCAATACCCGTGTTGATCGCCGCTCTGCCGGAGATCATCAACGGTATCATTACCTTCTTACTGGATTCGATTCCTCAGATCATCGAAACAGGCATTCAGCTTCTGACCTCACTTGTTGCCGCATTGCCGGATATCATTATGGCAATCGTGGAAGCCATCCCGAAAATCATTGATGGAATCATCACTGCCGTACTGAATGCCATACCGCTCATTATTCAGGCAGGCATCGACCTGCTGATTTCTCTCATTCAAGCCCTGCCGCAGATCATCACCACCATCGTACAGGCGATTCCGCAAATCATCTCCGGCATTGTCAATGCTCTGGTCGGAAACATCGATAAGATCATCATGGCAGGCGTGCAGTTGTTCGTTGCCCTGATTGAAAATCTGCCTACCATCATCGTGGAGATCGTCAAGGCGGTGCCGCAGATCATTGCAGGCATCGTGAAAGCCTTCGGCTCTCTGATGTATAAAATCGTGGAGATTGGCGGCAACATCGTCAAGGGACTGTGGAGCGGCATTACCCAGCTTGCCTCTTGGCTGTGGGACAAGGTGTCCGGGTGGATCTCCTCCATCTGGGACGGCATCTGCGATTTCTTCGGTATCCATTCGCCCTCGAAGGAAATGGCATGGGTCGGTGAAATGCTGGTCAAGGGTCTTGCAGGCTCCATTGACGACAACGGCGATGAAGCGGTCAAAGCCGCAGAAGGAATGGCAGAGGACATCAACGGCGTCATGGGCGACCTTGCTCACGATATGCAGACGGCTCTGCCCACCGACTTTGACGTGAACGGCTCGATCCGCTCTGCCGTGGACGGCGTGGTCGGTAAGGCGGCATCCGCTTTCACCATCGCCCTAAACATCACGAACTTCAACAATTACAGCAGCGAGGACATCCGTCAGCTGACCAACGAAGTTATGGAAACAGCGAATCAGTTCGCCCAGCGGAAAGGAGTGGTATTCGCATGACCTATTTTACCTACAACGGCCGCAGTTCCGCTGAGTTCGGTCTGCATATCGAGAAGAAGGACGTGTTCTCCGCACCGGAGTACGATGCGGAGTTCATCTCCATTCCCGGCAGAAGCGGTGACATCATCAATCCCAACCGCCGATTTTCCAACATCAAGGTGACCTACACAGTGTTCCTCGCTCGGAAGAATATAGCCGCACTTGCCGCTGTCCTGCGGGACATCAAGGGCTGGCTGTATTCCGAGCCGGACAAATACCATGAGATCACCGACTCCTACGATGCGGAGTATTTCCGCTACGGTGTCATCTCCGGAAATCTGGACATTGAGGAGCAGCTAAACAAGGTCGGCAGCTTTACCGTGACCTTCAACTGCAAGCCTTTCAAATACAGCTTTGCGGGACAGCAGACGGTGTCGGCTGACGCTTCTGTACTGACGATTACAAATCCCACTGCTTTTGAGAGTCGACCGTATATTAAGCTCTATGGCAGCGGTACGGTGGTAATAATGATACAGCCCCAAGGTCGAGGTATGATGATTTCCAATCTGGATGAGTACATCGAGATCGACAGTGAGCTGATGAACTGCTTCAAAGGCACTGCCCTCAAAAACGACACAGTCAAAGGAGCGGAATTTCCAGCCCTCAAGCCGGGTGTTTGCACCATTAACTGCAATGGCGATGTGTCAAGGATTGAGGTCGTTCCAAGGTGGTGCTGCCTATGATCCCTGTACTCTATGCCGCAAATACTACGGATTTCAGCTCGTTCGGCCTTGGTGTGCTGACGGACACTGTCTCCTGCGAAGTCACCGAGGAAAGAAACGGCATATTCGAGTGCCTGCTCAAATACCCGGTGAGCGGTCAGCATTACGAACTTATCGCCAAGGAGTGCATCATCAAGGCAAAACCCAACGATACCGCCACCGACCAGGCGTTCCGCATTTACCGCATCACAAAGCCATTGAACGGCATCGTCACCATATACGGTCAGCACATCTCCTATGACCTTGCCAATGTGCCGGTGTTGCCTTTTTCGACCGAGAGTCGCTCTCCTCAGCTCATTCTCTCGCAGCTCCTTGCCGGAGATACACGCTTCACGGGCTGGACGGACTACTCGGATGCAAAGGCGTTTTCCGTCACGCAGCCGAAAAGCGTCAGAGCCTGCCTCGGCGGCACGGAAGGCTCCATGCTCTCCAAATGGTATGGTGAGTTTGAATGGGACAACTTCACGGTGAAGTTCCATTCGCACCGTGGGCAGAAGACCGGAGTGGTCATTGAATACGGCAAGAACCTCACCGCCATGGAGCAGGACGAGGACAACAGCGGTGTATATACCGCACTGCTCCCGTATGCCGTATACACCCCGGAAGGATCGGACATCGAAACGGTGGTCACGCTGCCGGAGGTCACGCTCCCCATTGTGACCTCGGAGATCGTCCGGGCAAAAACGCTCATCATGGATTTCTCCGACCAGTTTGACGGAGTTGTGACCGAGGAAGCCCTCAGAGCAAAAGCAAACAGTTACATCAAGGCAAATCCGCTGGGAGCGACTATCCCCACGGTGAAGGTGTCCTTTGAGCCGCTCTGGAAACAGCCGGAGTATTCGGCACTGCTGGAGCGGGTCAACCTCTGCGATACCGTCACCATTCGGCATTCACTGCTTGGTGTGAGCGTGTCGGCTATGGTCATTGAAACCGTGTACGACACTCTTGCCGAACGGTATGTGAGCATTTCCCTCGGTCAGAGCAAGTCCAGTATGATCACCACCATTTCCGAGGTACAATCAACGGTTGATAAGGTGGAATCCACGGTGGGACGCTTTCCGAAGCTGCTCCAAACCGCCATCGGCAAGGCCACCGGGCTTATCACCGGTCAGAGCGGCGGTTATGTGGTCATTCATACCACCGAGGAAAACGGACAGCCCTATGAGCTGCTCATTCTGGACGCTCCCTCCATTGACGAAGCCGTGAATGTCTGGCGGTGGAATGTAGGCGGTCTGGGCTTTTCCCATAACGGCTACAACGGTCCCTATGAAACTGCCATCACGGCAGACGGTCAGATCGTAGCGGACTTCATCACCTCCGGCTCCTTGGTGGCGAACATCATCAAGGCTGGTGTCATTCAGTCACAGGATGGCTCGTCCTGGTGGGACTTGGAGAGCGGCGAAGTCGTGCTTCGTGCCTACGCCACCAGCAAGGAGGTCACCGAGGTCAGCGACCGCATTACTACCATCGAGGAGCAGAAAATGCTCCGGCTCGTCATCATCTCGTCCAACGGGAACATCTTCAAGAACGGCAATGTAAAAACGCTGCTTTCCGCCAAGGTGTACTCCTGGGACGAGGACATCACCGACACGCTGGATGCCAACCAGTTTGTCTGGACAAGGGTGTCTGAGGATACGGAAGCGGACAAGGTCTGGAACGAGCAGCATTTCGGCGGCGCAAAGTCCGTGGTCATCACCGGTGCGGATGTCAAAGTCCGCGCCACTTTTTATTGTGACCTCATCGACACCACGACCAGGCAAAGCCTGTTATAACGGAGGAATTTACTATGGCAACCGCAGAACCCACAACAGAAGCCGGCACAGTGTCCGGTTCAGATACAACAACTTCAAAGGAGGCTTCTCACATGAGCAAAGCACAAGGCCAGTTTACCATCATCGACTACAATGACGCACTGACGCTGACGGGGTACATCGGCTCAAACCTCGCCAGGACTCAGATGTATAACCCCGACAACGGCAGTTATACCCCGGACTGGAAAACGAAGAACCTCGTTCTGACGCCCAGCCTGTATGTCATCGGCACCACCGCCGACCAGATCGCCACCGCCAATGTCACCTCGGTCAAGTGGTATGTGGGCGACAGCAACACCGCCATTACCGCAGGTACGAACTACGGACTGAGTGGTGCCAAGAGCCACATCCTCACGGTCAAGGCCAATGTCATGGCGGAGCTGCCCGGCATCGACTACCGCTGTGTCATCACCTACAAGGACGAAAGCACCGGCCTGTCGCTGACCCATCCGCTGACCATTTCCTTCTCCCGTGTGGTCAACGGCTCCGGCATCGTTGACCTGCTGGTCACCACGCCCAACGGAAATGTGTTCAAGAACGAGGAGGTCGCCAGTCTGACCGCCAAGGCCGAGCTGTGGCGCGGCTCTACGGTAGACACCACCAAGGTCAGCTACAAGTGGGCGGTCATGGACGCTTCCGTCACCGCTACTTCTTCCACCGGCTATGATGCAGACTTCGGCATCGGCTGGCGCAAGCTCTCGGATACCGCCGACAAATACTCCGGCACGGCCACCAATACCCTCACGGTCTACGCCGCAGCGGTGGACAGCTACGCCGTGTTCAAGTGCTGTGCCCAGGACACGGATTCCGCATCGGCTTCTTATAACACGAAGTTTTTCGACGTGGCGACCTTCATCGACAACTCTGACCCGCTGCAGATCATCGTCACCTCCACGGGCGGCGATGTGTTCAAGAACGGCCAGGGCACGACTGTGCTGACCGCCGTCTGCTATCAGGCAGGCTCCGAGGTGGACGCAGCCGGAAACGGCAGTTACACCTGGACGAAGTACAACAAAGACGGTGTTGTCGATACCTCTTGGGGTACCAACGGCAGCAAGACCGGCAAGACCCTGTCGGTGTCCAGCGCCGATGTGGATACCAAGGCAACCTTTATGGTCGTTGTGGCACTTTAAGGAGGTGGTGAGATGATCGCATCGGCGCAGTTCACGATTATCAGTCTCTGCGATGTGGTCACCTCGGACACGCCGCCGGAGAACCCCTATGAGGGGCAGCTCTGGGTGGACACCTCTGTGACCCCGCCGGAGACGAAGATATGGGACGGAAACGAATGGGTGGTGCAGAACGACATTGAAACGATCCGCACCACCATTTCCATTCTGACCGAGAAGGACGCACAGTTTCAGCAGACCATCGACGGGCTGAACAGCTATGTGGCGACCCTCACCGAAACCGTGGAAACGGTGTCCAACGACCAGGGCGTCCTGGAGGAACGGGTGCTGAACTCCGAAAGCCGTGTTTCGGAATTGGAACACACGGTGGAAGGCTTGTCCGTCACCATGCAGGAGCAGTACATCGGCGGCATCAACTATGTGCAAAACTCTTCCGGCCTGAACGGCATCACGGATGATTGGAACTATTCCGGCACCGTGAAAACGGATGCCTCCACGGACACCCAGAACAACGCCGTTTCCGACTCCTGCTTTGTGCTGGGAGCTTACTCCTCGCTGTCGCAGTACATCCTAGGGGTAGTTCCCGGCACTTATACGATCTCGGTCCGGGCAAAGAAAACCTCGACCATGTCCGGGTATTTCTATGTGACCTACAACGGGAACAAAACCAAGTACCTGTTCAATAAGTCCACGGCGTTTGACTGGACGGATTACTCCGTAACGCTCACGGATGTGACCGACCCTACGCTGCGCATTTACTGCTACTGTCGGGATGCGTCCATTTATCTGGCGGACATTATGATCACTGAAGGTGCGATTCCACGAAAGTGGACACCTGCACCCAACGAGATCTATACGCAAGAGGTCAAAATCGACAAGCGCGGTATTGAGGTGTCCAACAGCGCATCGTCCCAACGAACAGTCATCACGAACACGGAGTTTGCCGGTTATTACAACGATGAGGTGATTTTCACCCTGAACAAGGACGAAACGCAGACTAAGAAAACCACGGTGGACGGCGAGCTGACCGTGGGCAAAACGAAGTTTGTCCCGATGCCGACGGCGTCCGAAGGGTTGAATATCGTCATTCTGGATTAAGGAGGGAAAGCTATGGCAATGACGGGCGGCACCGCCTATCTGGTGAAATCCGAAAAAACGAATTACGGCTCCAACAGTTGGACGACTGACCTGTACATCTATGTGAAGGTCATTTCCCAGAATGTGATTGCAAACACATCCACCATCGCTCTGGGTATGTATGTCTACTCAAAATACTCCATTGCATGGTCGGACTTCGGCACCAACGGCACTTCCTATATCGGCACGGCTACCTCCGGTTCAAACTGCTTTACCTTTACGAACGGTCAGAGCGGCAGCGGCACGAAGTGGCTGATCGAGGACAAGCAGGTCACGGTGTACCACAACAGCAACGGTGCGCTGACCCTTCCAATCTACTGGCACTGGGGCGTTAACAGCCCGTGGGGTCAGTACACCGGTCCTTCC
>ERZ780139.2288-NODE-2288-length-14566-cov-4.274688_pt1 | contig 14566 bp, 13 predicted proteins | sample MGYA00511476_ERZ780139 | MGnify/ENA primary metagenome ERZ780139 (study PRJEB29588, sample SAMEA2158190) | human gut metagenome | biome: human gut; feature: human-associated habitat; material: faeces | place: Denmark | collected 2008/2010 ... | reverse complement strand
AGAATACTTGAGCAGACTGACTGAGGTAACATGAGAAAAATAGGTGAGGAAAATATGAGGGCTGATTATATCAAAGGAATTATAAAAAATACGATGAGATGCCATATGATTTGTATACTAATCAATGGAACATGGGGAATAGGAAAAACATATGTATTAAAAGAGACTTTAAAAGAAAAAATGTTCTTTTGAAAGAAATTACAGGGAAAGACAGTACGGTATGATGTACATAGAGGACTATTGGAAAATTTTAGATTAAATCATAGTAAGGAGAATTGATGTATGGGCAAGCAGGATATGAAAAAATACAATATGGATTATGTAAGGATTAGTAAAAGTCCATGTATGAATGAAATAGGAAAGAAAAAATATGGGTTTGATTATGATAAAGCACTTTTAGAGTACAAATATTTTGTGGGAGAAAAAATGAGTAGAAAAGAATGGAAAAAATTAAAGGATTGTAAGAAATGCAATTCCTATTTTGAATGGGAAAAATCAGTTATGAATGAGAATAAAGAAAAAACAAAGATACAGTTAACAGAATTTGAGCATTATCTTGATAATAAGATAAGCATGTTAAAGCCGCAAAAAAATGTGTATACAATTCTGTGTTCAGCGCTTTTGGGTGCTATTGCAACATATTTATGTGACCATATAAATCACTTTTTTAACTTGGAAAATGACTATCAGTTTACTTTGTTTATAGTGATAATTATAATTTTTCCATTTCTTATAATTTTTGCGGTGTGGATTATGTGTAAAGTAATGTTACCTCTTTGGTCAACCAATACAGAATCAACTTTTTTGAATGAATATCGAAAGATAATTAAAAGGATGTTAGACAAATAATTGCTGTACATAAAGAAAATTTATGAGAATGGCGAATAATTACGATGTATGTGTACGTAAAAACAACTCCTTGCATTATCCACAATAGGTGTGTATGATATAGAAAAAGGTGGGAATATACAGAAAACCGTCTTTTGATTTTAGGGAGGAGAGGATGTAGAAATGCAGGACAAGCTGGAAAAATGTATTGTTGACAGCCAGGGTAATGCATTTAAAAAGGACAAAAATATCAAACAATTTCTGACAGATAGCACAAAAAATATACTGACAGTGTTATTGACTTCGGGAATTGCTGGTGTAGTGATGGAAATATTTAAAGAGGAAGTTATTTATGATTATGCTAATTCATGCGCCAGTTTTTACGGTGTAGATATAAGATATTTCAGTGGGATAGAAATGGTTGAAGACAAGTTGGTTTATATTATTGCTTTGTTAGTGGTTGTTGTAGGTCTTGCTGTTTGGTTTCTATTGCCATGTGGAAAAAAGAAAACAAATGGCAAGGCAGAAGCTATCATCATGTTCATCACTATAGTTAGTGTTTTGTCTTCTGTAAATATGCTGTGCATTCTTTGTATAGTATCATTCGCCCATTGGGACTGGATGAGACATTGGGCAGATCAGTATGCATGGGGGCTCATGTTGTTGATTTCTAGTGTAATCCTTGCATATTTTTTATCATTGAGAAGTGTTATTTGTAAGTGGAAAGAGTATAAGTGGCCAGAAAAGATACTATTGGCAGTGGCGTCGATGATAGTTATCATAAACATTGCAGTTGGAATTACATCGGTGTTGACAATCGACATAAGTAATAAGAAAAATTATGAGGCAATTGAAGACAACAGGGCTATTGTATCGTGCTACGAAGGAAAATTTGTAGTTATGGATTGCAAGATACAAGGTGAAACCCTTATTCTGAACAAAGGTACATACAGACTGGAGGAAATGGCGGGCAAATCAATTCGTTATCATCAATATGAAAAGGTGGTATGTGAGTGACCGGTAAAATGCCCGTCACCCAATAATGAATCATGAAAGGCGGTAAATACAATGTTATTTATTTGTTATCCAAAATGTTCAACTTGTCAGAAAGCCAGAAAATGGCTGGATGAGCACAACATACAATATACAGAGCGTCATATCGTGGAGGGGAATCCCTCCTACGAGGAACTGAAACAATGGCACGAAAAAAGTGGCCTCCCATTGAAAAAGTTTTTTAATACCAGTGGTATGATCTACAGAAAGATGGATCTTAAAAACAAACTGCCGGAGATGGAACAGGAAGAGCAGTTAAGGCTGCTTGCTACAGACGGTATGCTTGTGAAACGGCCGCTGGTTGTGACCGAGGACCATGTGCTTGTAGGATTTAAGGAAAAAGAGTGGGAGATTTTGTTGTAGAAAAAACACCTCACCCATCAACAGGAGATCAGCAGTTGGAAGCCATCAGCGTCATTTGTGAATTGATGGAGTTTACTTTTGGAAATAATAATATGAGAAAAAAATTAGGAAAAATAGATTGAAAGTGGGTGATTATGTGGTTAGAAAAGAATTTTTTGGAGAAACCAAGAATATAGAATTCAAAAGAGAAATTCCAAGTAAACATGAGAAATTTCTGAAAGATATTATAGCATTTTCAAATAGTACAGGAGGCCAGGTTGTTGTCGGTATTGAAGATGAAACATGCATAGTGTATGGAATCGGTGAACAAAGTCCTTTTAAACTGTCGGATTCAATATCTAATATGATTTCTGATGCATGTACACCTCAGATAGAAGTGGATATATCGATACAGACAATTGAAGATAAAACAATACTTGTAATAGATGTTGCACCTGGAAAATTCAGACCATATTATTTAACAAATAAAGGGAAAGAAACTACTTCTTATATCAGAATAAATGGAACAAGTAGACCGGCAGATGCAAGAAAATTACAAGAATTGGAATTAGAAGGTCAGGGAATATCTTATGATTCTTTACAGGATATTGGTAGAGAATTTGACCAGAATAAATCATTAGCTTTATGTGCATATATGAAGCAGACGGCAATAAATGCGTGTAAAACAGAGGAAGAAAAGGTGTCTATAAAAGATATGGCACTTGAAAAATTAGAGGATTTTGGATTACTGTGCAAGGTCGGTAGAGACTGGTATCCAACACATGCATTTGATTTACTGACTGAAAATCATAATAAGGCAGCAAAAATACAATGTGCATTATTTAAGGGAATTTCAAGAGATGTTTTTATAGATCAAAAGGAATTTACTGGTCCAATACAAGGACAAGTTGAGGCAGCTTATGAATTTGTTTTGAGACATATAAATATGGGCGCAAATATTGAAGGATTATTTAGAACAGATATTTATGAACTTCCAATTACAGCTATTAGAGAAATGATAGCTAATGCTGTTTTGCATAGAAGTTATCTGGATAGATCGTGCATTCAAGTATGTATATTTGACGATAGAATAGAGGTGCTTTCTCCAGGAATGTTGTACGGTGGGATTGATATTATAACTGCAAAACATGGGAAATCCACTTGTAGAAATGAAGCTATTGCAGAAGCTTTTCATTATATGAAGATTGTTGAGGCGTGGGGAACTGGAATTCCACGAATTATTAGCAGATGCAAAGAATATGGTTTACAGGAGCCGGTATTCGAAGAGCTTGGTGATGGATTTTTGGTAACAATGTTTAGAAAACCAACCAATCAAACCAACCGATCAAACCAAACCAACCAATCAGAAGAATCGAATCAAACTGATGCAGAACAAAATCAAGATACTAATGTTAGTGATTTAGAATACAGAATCATTGAATTACTAAAAACATGGCCTAATGCAACAACAAAAGAAATCACGAAGCAACTGGAGATTACGGATAATCAGGTAAAGTATTATATAAAGAAATTAAAAGATAATGGTAAAATTGAGAGAGTTGGGACAAATAGAAAAGGTTCGTGGAAAGTAATATGATTTTGGGGGAAAGGGAGATATGTGTTTTTTAAAAATAGGAAGGAGACAACAAATGCAAAGCTTTATTTTTAGAAACATCAAACAGAACGAAACAGATCAGGCGAATACCATAGAGCAGATCTGCTTTCCGCCCCATGAAGCATGTTCTGAGAAGAGCATGGTGGAACGGATCCGGGCAGCCGAAGAGTTGTTTTTAGTGGCAGTGGATGAAAAGACAGGGAAGATTGCCGGATTTTTGAATGGAATTGCCACAGACGAACCCAGCTTTAGAGATGAATTTTTTACCGATGCCGGTTTGCATGACCCACAGGGAAAAAATATCATGCTTCTTGGTCTGGATGTGCTGCCGGAATACCAAAGACAGGGACTTGGCAGGGAACTGGTGAACCAGTATCTGGAGAGAGAACGAAAAAATGGCCGTCAGGTGGTCTTTCTTACCTGTCTGCAGCAGAAAGTAAAAATGTATGAGAAATTCGGATTTACAGACAGAGGAATGGCAAATTCCACCTGGGGCGGCGAAGAATGGCATGAAATGAGTTATACATTGTTTTAAGAAAAACTGGTAAATAGAATATCAGATGCCGAAGACCAGCGAAGAGTTGGTTTCCGGCATTTCGTTACATTAGGATGCGAGAAAGAACAAAAGAGGTGGTAAATATGAAAAAATATATAAAACAATTAACAGCAGTGGTGATCAGTCTGGCGGTCTTTTTTTCGCTGATCCCGGGTTCTGCAGTGATAAAGGCGGAAGAAGAGGTCAAAACGACTTTTCCGGTGTACACCCTTCACAAGTCCGGCAGTGACAGAGAGAATTTTGTCATTGTTATCATGGGAGATGGGTATACCGCCAGCCAGAGGGAGCAGTTTGTGGAGGATGCCACAAAGAAGGCTCAGGGGATGCTGACCTGGTCCCCGTATAAGGAATACTCGGATCGCATCAATATTTACGGGATTCCGGCGGTTTCCAATGAATCCGGTATCAGTGTGTACGGTGGCAAAAGTGTAGATACTTATTTTCATATCAGAGTATGGGGAAAAGCAGCTGTTTTTAGTAATGACGGTGCTGAACTGGCCAAGGCACTGCGTCAGGAACTGGAAGAAAATTATCTGGATGCAGGTGCCACCGTAGGAACGATTCACATGCTTTCTAACGCAGATGGCAGCTATGGCGCCTCGATCAATTCACTGTTTTCTTTTTCGGCTAATTCCGATGAGAATAGCAACGGAACGGCGATGGCTCATGAAATCGCCCACAGCATCGGCGGTCTGGGGGATGAGTACGAACGTTATACCAACAAACCAAACACCTCCGACACCACAGATCCGGACACTATCAAATGGAGCAAACTTCTTGGTTTCCGGGGAGTGGGGGTAACCATGGCTGGTACAGAGACTGCCTTTGCACCCAGCCGTGAGTGTATGATGAGGTGGCTGGGACAGCCATTTTGCGAAGTGTGCAAAATGGAGTTGGCGAGAAAATTAAACAATACAGACTATGTCAGCCAGCCGGTGCCACTGTATGTGGCAGACCCGGAAATTACCATTCCTCACAGCAAAACCGGCACATTGGATAAGGACAGTGAGAAATACAGGATTAGCAAAAAAAATATTACCAAGGCGAACCAGCAGGATCTGGAATTCCGTACCGTGGTTCAGAATATGGTAAACCAAGAGCAGCATTTGAAGATCCGTTTGCGGATCGTAGCGGCAGATGGCACTACGGTTAAATATGAGAAAGAACAAGACTACACGATTCCGGCACTTAGTAACTATTATGATCCGGATGCAGCCAGAGAGTCGTTATCGGTTGTAATTCCGGATGTGACGGATCTGGTAAAGGGGTGATACGCTGGATGGCGAGATTATCGATACAGACACAGGAAAAGTCCTGGCCACAGACAAGACAGCAGAGCAGTCTTGGAGTACCGTGAATCTCCATTATGAATTGAAAAAGCAGGATGGTACGACGGAGACAGTACCCCGGACGGCGGTATCTACAGTGTATGTGCCGAAAAATTCCACTTACAGCCTGAGGAATCCGGCTCTGTCTGGATATACCTTCGCAGGCAGTAGTGAGGATACAGATGAAATAAAAGTAACCGAAGACAGCAAAGATATTACATATTACTATGAGGAAAAGAAAAATTCTCCGGAAGAAACAGAAGCCCCGACGGCAACACCGACGATAACGCCAACGGCAGCCCCAACAGCGCCCCCAACCGTGAGCCCCAAGGATACTCCGGCGCTTCCTACCAAGCCGGTTATAACACCACAGCCAACAAATCTATCTGTCCCGGCTACGCACATCCCTGCCCCGGCAACCATCCGAAAGACCTTTAAGATCCAAAGAGCCGCCATCCGTTCCGTCCTTAAAAAGAAAGGGAAAAAGTTACGGTACAATAGTAATGGCGTACGGATCACCCTGGATCAAAAGACATTGAAGGAAATTCGGAAACGGACGAAATCCACGGTGTATCTTACACTGGAGAGCACAGAACGGCCGGTCCTTTCTGCCAAGGCGAAGAAGATCATAGGCAGCCGCCCAGTCTACAAACTATCTATGAAGGATAAAACAGGAAAGAAAATAATCTGGCTGAAGAAAGGAAAAGTCATCATAGAAGTCCGTTATAAGCCGTCGAAGACAGAGAAGAAAAAACGATATGTTGCTTGCCGGATCAGTCAAAAAGGAAATGCGAAAAAGATTGCGAATGCGCACAATAATATAAAGACAAAAAGAATTAAGATCAAGACAAACCATTTGTACTCATTTGCCGTAGGATACAAAGCATAGAGATAGAGTAAATTTTATAGTATATAGAGATAGAACAAGTTCAACAGGAGGGGATCACATATGAGGATTCAATTGGCACCGGGATTTAAAAATACAGGGAAAAACACCATTGGAAAGGATGTTTTGGCAGGCTTGATCCTGATGGCGGTGTCTATCCCGATTTCCATGGGATATGCACAGATCGCAGGACTGCCGGCAGTATATGGCTTGTATGGTTCTGTGTTCCCGATTCTTTTATTTGCCTTGTTTTCCTCATCACCGCAGTTTATCTTTGGAGTGGATGCGGCTCCGGCGGCATTGGTAGGAGCCGCCTTAGTCAATCTGGATATTCAGAGCGAATCGGCTCAGGCCATGAAAGTGGTGCCGGTGATCACCTTTATGGTGGCGGTGTGGCTTCTGGCTTTTTATATTATGAAAGCAGGGAAACTGGTAAGTTTCATATCGGCACCGGTTATGGGAGGATTTATAACAGGAATTTGTACCACTATTATCTTGATGCAGGCGCCGAAACTCATGGGAGGAACAGCGGGAACCGGCGAATTTCCGGAACTGGCGTCGCATATTGGTGCCACACTGGGCAAGATCAATGTGCCGTCTCTTGTGCTGGGACTGGTGTCTCTGGTTATCCTGCTTGTGGCGAAAAAATGGATCCCGAAGTTTCCTATGGCCATTGTGCTGATGGCAGCAGGAGCCATTATGACAGTATGTCTTCCGGTAAAACAATGGGGCGTACATACATTAAGTGCGGTAGAGCCTGGACTGCCGGTGTGGCAGCTGCCCGACTTTACTGCGATTTCCATGAAAGAGGCGGTTACCATCAGTCTGTCAGTGGCAGTGGTGATCATGGCAGAGACCCTTCTGGCAGAGAATAATTTCGCCCAGAAAAATGGATACAAGATCAATGACAACCAGGAGATTTTTACTTTTTCCATGGGAAATCTGGCGGCAGCACTGACCGGATGCTGCCCGGTGAATGGATCGGTTTCCCGTACGGCCATGGGAGAGCAGTATCAGGCCAGGACCCAGCTCGCCAGTGTGGTGGCAGGGGTGTCCATGCTGGTTCTTTTGCTGTTTGGTACTGGATTTGTAGGATATCTGCCGGTGCCGGTCCTGACCGCCATTGTGATTTCGGCCCTTCTGGGAGCTACGGAATTTCACCTGGCGGTGCGGTTATGGAAGATCAGCCGCACCGAGTGCTTTATCTTTATAGGAGCCTTTGTAGGAGTATTGTTTTTGGGAACCATTAACGGAGTGCTGATCGGGGTGATCCTGTCTTTTACCGAGATGATCCTGCGCACAGCCAAACCGGCTACTTGCTTTCTGGGGATCCAGCCGGGCCACAGACATTTCAGAGATCTTCAGGAGGGCAGGCAGATTTACGGAGTGGACGGAGTGATCCTTTACCGCTTTAGCAGCAACCTGTTTTTTGCCAATGTGGGAATCCTTCAAAAAGAAATTGAAGAGGCCCTGCAAGAGGACACAAAGGCGGTGATCCTGGATGCCAGTGCCATCGGAAGTATTGATATAACGGCGGCGGACAGACTGGAACTTTTATACAGATCATTGAACAAAAAAAATATCCGATTTTACATAACTGAGCATATAGCGGACTTGAATGGTCAGATGCGCAAACTTGGCCTGGGGTATCTCATTGAGGAGGGATGCGTCCGCCGGACCATACATATTGCCCTGAAAGATATGGGAATCCACTGGCCGTATCCGCTGGAAGGCGGCGTGAAAAATGAAGAAAGAGCCGCATCCAGAAAAAGAGCGGACAACCGGGTACAGGAGTTTGTGTGGGCGTTTGGAAATGAGGCAGAGGATGTGATCGAGAGACAGATCCGCCATCAGATCCGCCAGTTAAAAGAAAGCGGCGATGTGGAAGAACTGCTCCACGGAAGATGGGCGCATATGGAGGAACTGGATGAGGATGAGTGGATGGAACACCTGGAAGAACATCTGAAAGAAATCGTCAATATATCCGGAAAAGATGAGCAGACGCTGGCGAAAAGGATGGAAGAACACAGAAAACAGATCCAGAAAAGAATTGCCACCGAACATCCGGAACTGGCTGAGCGGTTCCGGCAGCGGCGGCATATACTGGATCAACATTTAAAGGAAAAACGGCCGGAAGTATATGAACTGGTCATGAAACTCCGTGAAAAGGAACTACTTTAACGGATCCGTAATCCTTTTGATCGAAACCATTTTTTATAGGATTTCCGTTTGCTTGCCGGTACGGATACCACGGCTTTTTTGGAAATACCGGTAAAGGCCTGTTTACCGAGGCTTTTTTTCTTCAGAACCTTGGTAGTCAGGCGGATAGACTGCAATTTGGCACATTTGTAAAAAGCTTGTTTCCCGATGCTTTTTACATGGGAGCCAAGTCGCAGTTTTTTTAGTTTGGCACATTTTCTAAAGGCTTTGGCGGCAACGGCTGTTACCTGATAACTGCATCCATGGTATGAGACAGAGCCTGGAATAGAGGCACTTTTTATCTTGCGGGACACAGGACCCTGGCAGGACACGGTGGAACCTGCTTTGGTAATCTTGTAGCGAAGTCCTTTGGCGACAAAAATCGTTCCTTTGGCAGGCAGTGTCTTCCTGGTCTGGCTGGCAGAGGAAGTGCCGCCGGAAGAAGAACTGCCGGATGGTGTCACAGCGGAATTATCCGAAGAACTGTTATTATCTGAAAGAACCGGCAGAATATCTACCTCTCGTCTTGCGTTACAGCGTTTACAGTGGATGGATCGCTCTCCCTTGTTGGTGGTGGTTGGCGGGATATCAATAGTAAAATCGCTTTCCCAGTCATGGCCCAGAGGATAAAGGATCGTACCCTGACGGTCAATCTCGTTGTTTCCGTCCCGGTCTGTGAAGTAATGGTTGCAGCCGCTGCAGTAATAATAAGCGATATTACCTGATTCGGTACAGGTAGGATCTTTGGCGGTGCAGTACTGCATCGTATGGGCCGCCTCTGATTTAGAATTGGTCACCATAGCAGCACCGGATTCTTTTGCGATGGGGGAGTAACCAACACTGTATTTTGGCTGTACAATGGTAAAGTTATCGGTGCCGGTATTTTTGAAAGCACCTGCCTCCAGGTAAGGAGCCGTAGGGGACCAGAATGTTATTTTCTTCAGGCCGGTACAGTTGGTAAAAGCACCGGTCTGAATGGTGTCAATAGACGCCGGGAAAGTCAGACTGGAAAGGGAAGTCTGGTCTGCAAAACCGTTTTTGGCGATCTGGTTCACCGGATAGGTGGCTTTGCCAAACATAATGCCGGATTCCACGGAGACATCTCCGGTCAGTGTTTTTCCCGGAACAGCAGAAACGGACAGATCTTTCTGACCGGTCAGGTAGTTGTCAGTAAGAGTATAACGGAGATTGTCCTTATCGATATATCGTATATCGCCACAGTCTGAGCACACCCCGTTTACATAGTGGTGGCCGGTTGGTTCTGTGTAGGTTCTTGCTTCCAGCACAGCACCACAGACAGAGCAGTGGGACCCCTGGGAAGCACCCGGAGTTGTACAGGAAGCATCGACAGCGGCATCTATAACCTCTTTGTGCGTATGGTTTTCGGTGGTGAGGGGTGTAATCGTAAAGGAGACTGTTTTGCTTCCGGTAAAAATACCGGTTCCTTTGATCACCACCGAAGCGGTACCGGCGGCTACATTGTTTTCGTAGTTCAGTGTGTAGTCTACGCCTTTTGTCAGAACAGTGTGGTCATAGCTTACGGTTACCTCTGGTTCACAGGAGGAACCGTTGTAAAGATACGCATTTTGTGACAAAGTAATATCAGAAAGAGCCAGATTGACACTTCCTTTATTGCCGGCCCGGACGGTATACTGTTTTTTCAGGCCGGGATTGTATTTAGGGTATACAGACAAGGTTGTGATACCCGCAGAGTTTACCTTGATACCATTCATGGGTCCGTTTGCATAGACTTTTTCCGGCGGTGTCATGACGGTTGGTGAGGAAGAGTCTATGACGACATCCCGATAGTCTGTTTCGCCGTTTACTTGCGGCCAGCAGTTGATGGTATCTCCTACCGCGATGTGGGATGGGAAAGAAGCCATGTATCCTCTGGTAGAATCCTTTTCACTTTCCCAGGTTACTTCCAGGGAGGTAGGAGGTTTAATGTAGATTGTGTCCTTGCAGACAGAGCATACGCCTGTACTCTTTCCAAGAGAGTCAGGTGTGCCATAGACATATTGGTGAGCAGACTTTGGAATGGTCTCCTCCGGAGAGTAGTTACAGTAATCACAGTGATAGATCTTCAGTCCGGTATGAATACAGGTGGGCTCGGTGTAAGTAACCAGTTTCTTAGTATGGTTACACTCAACGGAGACATCTGTAGAACCAAGAACTTTCCCGTCTATAGAGGCTGTGATGGTAGTGGTTCCGTGGCGCAGGCCGGATACCGTTCCATTTTTAGATATGGTGGCTTTTTCCGGATCAGAAGATTCATAGGTAACCGGATCTACCACCCACAGACTATGAGTACGGGAATTTCGTTTTAACTGGTGTTTTAATACGACACCTGTAGTCTGGTTAGTTTTAAGGGTAGAATCTCCCTCTAGTTTATAGCCGTTCAGCCATTCGTTGCTAACTTCTATTTTCTGCATGACATTTTCAGGGGCATCCTGCATGGTGCCATCCAGATCGGCGGTGGAATAACTAAATTCGCCTGCCAGTGTGTTGTGATAATTGGCTTCTTCACAGTAGAAGTCACCCAGTCCTACATATGTAACGGAGGGATTAATAAGAACCTTGTAGTGGCCGGTTTCCTGATCTGTCGTTCCATTTACCCAGTATTGTTTTTCCATGTACCACAGTCTGATACCCTCTTTCATGTCCGTGATCCCGTAATATGAAAGATTTTCTGCGGAGTAGGATATACCGCCGGAAGTGATGTCAGAAATATCCTGCCCGTTCAGGCGTTGATGTCCGGAGGACATAAATCCATAGGCAATACCTGCTTCGGCAGCTCGGATTCGGGCGATATTTTCCAGATCACTGGACCACTTCAGTGGTCTATAGTCATCCGGCTGGAGCATCTTGGAAGGATTTCTGGGGTCCGGAACATTTCCGGCATCACAGGCATTTTTCCGGATCTGGTTAATGTAATCTAAGGCTGTCTGTGCCTGGCTGTAATAAGATCCGTAAACACCTGCTATGGTGCAGCCATCATGAGGGGTGGAAACATCTGTTTCTAAAACTACGGTGTCCTCCGGTACCGGTGTAACAGAGGCTTTTACAGGGAGACTGTCAGAAGCCAGACCGGATGGGATCAGCATGGCAGCAGTACAGAGCCATGTCATTATCTTTTTTGCATATTGGGAGTGTATCATTGTATATCAGGTCCTTTCTCATTTGGGGTTGATGGGTCTTTTTTTTGAATGTGGACTTCCGGAATGGCCAGATTGTCGTAGTCCACAGCCGGTGGTTCTGCTTCGTCGGTGTCATCCTCCGGTGTGTGGTGAGTGTGAATCTCCGGGATTGCTACATTTTCAAAACTTAAATCATAATCATGTTTTTTTTTCGGTTTCTTTTTTTTGTGAAACATAGTTTTCACCTCCTGAATTACAAAATATTGATGAAAAAGGTTATAACAAGACTATTGATAAAGTCAGCGAACAAACTGCCGATCAAAGGAATCAGAAGATAGGCTTTTACCGACGGCACATAGCGGTCGCAAAGGGCCTGCATATTGGCCATGGCATTTGGAGTTGCCCCCATACCAAAACCACAGGTGCCGGCAGAGAGTATGGCAGCATCGTAATCTTTTCCCATGACACGGAACAAAATAAAATAGGTAAAGAAAGCAATCAGTGCAGTCTGGGCAGCCAACAGGACTACCAGCGGCAGAGCCAGTGATGCCAGTTCCCAAAGCCGCAGCGTGATCATGGCCATGCCAAGGAACAAGGAAAGACAGATGCCACCTAAGTCGTTGATCTCACCCATGTGGATAGTGGCCTTGCCGGAATATTCGGCAATATTGCGGATCAGGGCAGCGGCTAGCATGGCACCGATGTAGATCGGAAAAGTCAGTCCGGTTTTCGTTAAAAGCCAGGAAAAAATAGTTCCCAGACCAATGGCCAGGATCAACTGGAAAACAGCGGCCGGATACATATTGGTATGTCGTTTGTGTTTCTTTTCATCTTCTACCAACAGACTGTCATCTTCGGTAGAAACCGTGTCTAACAGGTGCCGTTTCTCAATAAGGCGTCGTCCCAGGGGACCGCCGATCAGGCTTCCGGTGATCAGACCGAAAGTGGCGGCTGCGGTACAGATGGTGGTGGCACCATGAATATTAAAATCTTCCAGCACCGGGCCAAAGGCTCCGGCGGTACCGTGTCCGCCTACCATAGGAATGGAACCGGTACACATGCCTACCAAAGGATTGAGGTCAAGAACTTTGGAAAGGCCAACAGCTACCAGGTTTTGGAACACGATAAGGGTGATGACCAGACCAAGAAAAATGGCCATAGACCGACCGCCGCTTTTTAATACTTTTAAGTTGGCCTGAAAACCAACAGAGGTGAAGAAAAACACCATGCACACTTCTCTCAGAGTATCGTCAAAAGAAAATTTAATGATGCCGGTGCTGTAGCAGACACAGGTAAAGATAGCGAAGAGAAGTCCGCCGATAACCGGTGCCGGGATACAGAATTTTTCCAGGAATCCGATCCTTTTTTTCAAAAATGTTCCTAATAAGAGTACCAGAACGGCAATAGCAAGAGTCTGGTACATATCTAATTCAATGTTCATACTAGTCCTTTCTAACCGTTTTTATTTGGTATTTACGGTAATACCTTTATCTTTGTAGTAAGAGGCAGCACCCGGGTGAAATGGGATGGTGACACCGTGGGTGGCTGTTTTTTCGTCCAGATTCAGGTTCAAAGAAGTGGCATACTGCATATCCTTGCCGTGTTTGAACAAAAGTCTGGTAATCTCTTTTACGGTTTCATCGGATAAGTTGTCAGAAGCCAGTAAAATAGATTTGACACCCAGTGTTTCTACTTGTGTAGATTGACCGGAATAGGTATTGGCAGGAATGGTGTATTTCACATAGAAAGGATAGGCTTTCTGCAGTTTTTTCATGCATTTTTCGTCGATGCTAAGAAGCCGTATCTTACATTCTTTGCTCAATTCGTCAATGACGGTAGTGCGGATACCGGCGGTGCAGAAGAAAGCATCAATCTTGCCGGAAGCCAGCATGGAAGCTGCCTTGGTGTAATCCAGATTGACTGTTTCTACCAGCTGGTCATTGAGACCGCTGAAAGAAAGAATCTCTTTGGCATTTCGTTCTGTACCGGATTCAGCAGCACCGATACTTACCTTTCTGTCCTGAAGATCATCCAGGGTTTGGATATCTGAATCACTACGGACCACAATCTGGCAGGCCTCTGTGTACAGGGAGGAAACTGCCTTGTAGCCACGGCAGATATTGTTCTCAAAAGCATTTCCGCCGTTGTAAGCATCCTGGATCAGGTCTGCCTGGGCAATCCCCAGGTCGATATAGTGATCCGACAGCAGCCGCAGATTGGCTGCGGAACCGGATGTGTTTTTGACTTCAAATTTGTAAGATTCATTGTCTTTTGAGGCAAAACCAGAGTAACTATTGGCAAAAGAATAGTACATACCGCCAATGTCAGCTGCACCAAAGCGAATAGTCTGGGAATGGCTGCAGCCCGTCAGGAAAACCAAAAGAGAGCAAAGAAAAAAACAAAGGTGTTTCTTCATAATAAAAGGGTTCCTTTCTTATCGTAATGTTACCTATATTGTAGAGGGAAAAGGATATTTTTTCAAGGGTAATTGTCCGGGAGTTTATGACAGGGTGTGAGTGGTTTTTATGGTTTCCGTAATGTGGCAGAAAAGTCTGCGTTCCGTGGGTGCTCCCGCTAGTTAAGCGCGTAGCGGTATGGATGCCTATGCTGACGCATATACAG
>ERZ780139.2286-NODE-2286-length-14573-cov-2.920788_pt1 | contig 14573 bp, 5 predicted proteins | sample MGYA00511476_ERZ780139 | MGnify/ENA primary metagenome ERZ780139 (study PRJEB29588, sample SAMEA2158190) | human gut metagenome | biome: human gut; feature: human-associated habitat; material: faeces | place: Denmark | collected 2008/2010 ... | reverse complement strand
GTCAGAACAAAAAATCTGATGCGCTCTGTTAAGCATTTTAACTGCGAATTAGTATTACGCAAATGAGGTGAATGAAATGACACTGTTTCTTTCCTACCTGATTAACGGAATCAGTCTGGGAAGCGTCTACGCCATCATCGCGCTCGGCTATACGATGGTTTACGGCATTGCCAAAATGCTGAACTTCGCCCACGGCGACGTCATCATGGTCGGTGCCTATGTCTCGTTCTGTGCCACGTCGTATCTCGGCCTCCCGGGCTGGGCATCTGTAGTTCTCTCTTGTGTGGTCTGTACCGTTCTCGGTGTTCTCATCGAGGGTCTGGCATACAAGCCGCTGCGTCAGGCGGGCCCGCTGGCCGTTCTGATCACGGCTATCGGCGTGTCCTACTTCCTGCAGAATGCCGCGCAGCTTCTGTGGGGCGCCACGCCCAAGAACTTCACTTCGCTCGTCACCTTCCAGGTGCCGGAGTTCTTGGCCAAGTTCAACGTAAGCGCCGTCTCGCTCGTCACCATCGTCGCCTGCCTGGTCATCATGGCCGGCCTGATGTTCTTTACGGGCAAGACCAAGATGGGTAAAGCCATGCGCGCCGTGTCCGAGAACAAGGAGGCGTCCACGCTTGTGGGCATCAATGTCAACCGCACGATCGTGACGACGTTCGCCATCGGCTCGGGGCTTGCGGCAGTTGCGGCGCTGATGTACTGCGCGCAGTATCACACCGTGACGACGACAATGGGGTCCATGCTGGGCCTCAAGGCGTTCGTTGCAGCCGTCATGGGCGGCATCGGCCTGATCCCGGGCGCCATGCTCGGCGGCATCGTCGTCGGCATCATCGAGGCGCTCGTGACGGCGTACATCAGCTCGTCGCTGGCAAATGCCGTGGTGTTTTTGATCCTGATCGTGATGCTGCTGGTCAAGCCGGCCGGCATCCTCGGAAAGAATGTAGGTGAGAAGGTATGAATACGCTGCAAAAAAAGAAACTGCGCGGCACCGGCGTCAACTGCGGCCTGATCGTGCTGCTCTTTGCCGTGGTGCTGCTGCTCGGTCAGGTGCTCCCGGACAATACCTATCGCCGCGTGCTGGTACCGATCATCTGGCAGATGTGTATCTTCATCCTGCTCGGCACGTCGCTCAACCTCACGCTCGGCTATCTGGGCCAGCTCACGCTTGGGCACATGGGCTTTGCGGGCATCGGCGCGTATACTGCTGCGCTGAGCTCGCTCGCGCTTGAGCGCGCGGGCGTGTTTGAGGCGTCCAAGGCGGCGCCCGGCCAGCTCATTCTGGTCGTGCTCGGCTGCTGTCTGCTCGGCGCCGTTTTCGCAGGGCTGCTCGGACTGCTCGTGGGCATTCCGGCGCTGCGTCTGCGCGGCGACTATCTGGCCATCGTGACGCTCGGCTTCGGCCTCATCGTCGAAAACGTCATCGCAAACCTGCCTTTTGCCGGTGGTGACGGTCTGGCGAGCGGAACGGCCAGCTCCTCGCTCTATGCCAACGGCCTCGGGCTGTCGACCTCGCTGCAGGCAAAGTATGTGTGGCTCGTGCTGGGCATCACCGTTTTGTGCATCGCGCTCATGTGCACATTCATCCGCTCGAAATACGGCCGCGCCATTGAGGCCATCCGCGATGATGAGATCGCGGCGGCGGCCTCCGGCGTGAACACGACGTATTACAAGATCCTCACGTTCGTCATCTCGGCGTTCTTTGCGGGTCTTGCCGGCGGACTGTATGCCACGTGCTTTTCCTCGCTCACGACGGCAAGCTTTACGTTCACCAGCGCCTCGATCTGGAATTCGACCTTCATCGTCGTCATCGTGGTGCTTGGCGGTATGGGCTCCATGACCGGCTCGGTGCTGGCGGCCGTCGCGATGTACCTGCTCAACTATGAGATCAAAAACGGCGCATGGGTGTCGGCGCTGCCGGGCTTTGTGCAGTCGCTGTTTCAGTTCCCGATGCTGATCTATGCGCTCGTGCTGCTGGTCGTCATCATTTTCCGTCCAAGAGGCATTCTGGGCACGTATGAATTTTCACTCGACCGGCTGCTGTTCGACGGCCGTCTGGCCGGGAAGAAAAAGGCCAAGGCCAGGAAGGGAGGCGCCGACGCATGACCGATACCAGACCCGTTGTGCTCAAAGCGGAGCACCTCGGCATCACCTTCGGCGGCCTGAAGGCGGTGTCGGATTTCAATATGGAGATCCATGAGGGCGAGCTCATGGGGCTCATCGGCCCGAACGGTGCAGGCAAGACCACGGTCTTTAACCTGCTCACCGGTGTGTATGTGCCGACGGAGGGCGCATTCTACCTCTGCGGGCAGAAGCTCAACGGCAAGCAGACCTATCAGGTCGTAGAGGCCGGCATTGCCCGCACGTTTCAGAACATCCGCCTGTTCAAGGCCATGACGGTGCTCGACAACGTGAAGATCGCCTTCACGAAGGACATTCACTACAACCTTGCCGACAGCCTTCTGCGCACGAAAAAGTACTGGAACACGGAGCAGGAGCTGACCGACAAGGCCATGGAATACCTGCGCATCGTCCATCTGGATGACAAGGCCGGACAGCTCGCGTCCAGCCTGCCCTACGGCCAGCAGCGCAAGCTGGAGATCGCCCGCGCGCTTGCGACCAATCCCAAGCTGCTGCTTCTGGATGAGCCCGCCGCGGGCATGAACCCCTCCGAAACAGCCGAGCTGATGGAAAACATTCGCACCATCCGCGATACCTTCAAGATCGCCGTGCTCCTCATCGAGCACGATATGAGCCTGGTCATGCGCGTCTGTGAGCGCATCCAGGTCATCAATTTCGGCCAGACGATCGCTGCCGGACTCCCGTCGGAGATCGCGAGCAATCAGGAGGTCATCGAGGCGTATCTCGGCGAAGAGGAGGCGGACGACGATGCTGAAGATTGAAGATCTGGAGGTGTCCTACGGCGCTGTGCAGGCGCTGCGCGGCATCAGTATGGAGGTCAATGACGGCGAGATCGTCTCGCTCATCGGCGCCAACGGCGCCGGCAAGACCACCACGCTGCACGCCATCACCGGGCTCGTGCCCATCAAGAGCGGCTCCGTGATCTACGACGGGCACGACCTGCGCAAGACAGACCCCAGCCGTATCGTCACCATGGGTCTTGCGCACGTGCCGGAGGGACGGCAGGTGTTCACGCGCATGACCGTTGCGGAGAACCTTGCCATGGGTGCGTATTTCCGCAAGGACAAAAAGGCGATCGCGGACGATCTCGAGCGGGTCTATGCCCGCTTCCCGCGTCTGAAGGAGCGCGCAAAGCAGCTCGCGGGCACGCTCTCCGGCGGCGAGCAGCAGATGCTGGCCATGGGCCGCGCGATCATGAGCGCACCGAAGCTCATCGTCATGGACGAGCCGTCCATGGGCCTGTCGCCCGTGCTCGTACAGGAGGTGTTTTCCATCATCGGCACGATGCATGAGCTGGGCATCACGATCCTGCTCGTGGAGCAGAACGCGAAGATGGCGCTCGCCATTGCCGACCGTGCCTATGTGCTCGAAAACGGACGCATCACCATGTCCGGCGGCGCACGCGATCTGCTGCACGACGACAAGGTGCGCAAGGCCTATCTCGGCGCGTGAATACAAACACAATCCAGCAGCGCACACGACCGTGGTCGTGTGCGCTTTTTCTGCACCGGAGCCGCTTTTCGGCTCCGCCTGATTTCGTTTTGAAGCGGCGTCTTGCGCGTGGACTGCATCTGCGCAAGATGCCGCTTTTGCGGTTCTGCGGTAGAGGCAACTTCGCGCGACACATAGATTTTGCGGTAATTATGTCGCAAAACGTGTCAATTGTGCATATGACCTTACATTTATACTTGCAAAATGGTATCAATAGGATTGGAACAAATACTTGCTGCTACTTGCTGCGTTGATGTGAGTCTTGGATGCCGTGTACGCAGCACGCAGAAAAGTGCGCAAAATCACGAGAAAAATGTAGGGAGGAGACCATATGAGAAAACGACTTTTGAGCGAAGGGGTGTGCTAGCACTAGTGCAGGTTTATCGCTTGCTTTCGAATCCAACTCATTGAATTTTTAATTGATTGTATTTTTTGGCGAGTTTAACGCCTTAAAGTGCAGCGGAAAGGTGTGGTCAGAAACGTGAAACGTGTTATTTCGATTATCTTAATTATTTGCCTAATAGCAAGTTTTTCAATTACGGGGGCTTTTGCGGCTGGAGAAGACTATCGCGGATGGGCGCAGTCAGACTCGCGGTGGGGTAATCTCCCGGTGGGGTCATCAGGTTCAACAGTATCAAGTATTGGCTGCTGCGTCACATCTGTGACAAAGCTAATTATTCAGGCAGGACTGCGCAATTCAAATGATTTCAATGTTGGAACACTTGTCCGTTGGCTTAATAATAATGGCGGGTTCACTTCCGACGGAGGCTTATACTGGGGAAAGCCGGGAGAATGTGTTTCCGGTTGGTCAAACTATGGTGATGTTTTGGGATATGGGTCGTATTCATCGTCATCATATAATGACCAGATGATTGCGTGGATCCGCAAGGGATTACATATGTTGATCAACGTAAATTCTGGCGGTCACTGGGTTGCGGTCGATGAAGCAAAGTCGCTGGCGACCGGGCAAATATATATTATGGATTCCCTGAGCGGTGCGCAAAATACGGATTTAACACTTGCGAGTAGATACGCATCCTTTAATGCCATCCATGCATACACTGGTGGTTCCACGCCTAGCGGCGGAACAGTGACACCAGATCCGGGTCTGTCCGTGAAAGAAACGATCACCTGCAAGCGTACGATCAAGCTCCCGGAGCGCGTGGTCAATCTGTATAGCAATCCGACGGATACAACACGCCTGACGTATTTTGATTATGGCCCGACCGTGTATTCATCTCGCTATGCCGTTATGAGTGATGGCAGCATCATGTACGAGGTCGGTGCGACGAACCATCAGGGACAGGACATAAAAGTGTGGCTGAAGTATGAAAGTGACATGACCGTTACAAAGCAGCATACTTACGGCAGTACGCAATACGAATCTGCACATCCGCATCGCGGTTATCGGGTATGTGAGTGCGGAGACAAAACTTATACCGGGGAAACGACAACCAGAGACGACTGCAGTGAATGCGGTGGGGAAGTGAAATATGCTGTGGAAGGCGGCTATCTCACGTTCGATAAAAAGACAGGAACCGTTACCAATTGCGATCCGTCCGTTACCAAAGCCAATATTCCGCATACGATCAAAGGTGTGACCGTGACGAGCATTGGCGGGAGTGCTTTCCGATATTGTACATCTCTGACAAGCGTAACGATTCCGGACAGTGTAACAAGCATTGGTGGTTGGGCTTTCACTGATTGCGCATCTCTGACCAGCGTAACGATCCCGGACAGCGTGACGAGCATTGGCGATCATGCTTTCGAAGGCTGCACATCTCTGACGAGCGTGACGATCCCAAACAGCGTGACGAGCATTGGCATATGCGCTTTTGAGTATTGCTCATCTCTAACAGATGTGTACTACGCCGGGAGCGAGGCGCAATGGAAAGCGATCTCTATTTCTTCCAATGGAAATGATGACCTTTTGACCGCCAATATCCATTATTATTTCGTTGACCCGGGGGCCTATTCCTCCATCTACGGCGCGGATGCGCAGACGCGCGCGCTGACGGTCTACGGAAATCGGAACGACAGCACGACCATCGAAACGAACTATCAGGCGCTGCCGGGCGTGGAAGCGTCCGGCGGTGCGGACAAGCGGACGACCAGCAAGGACGGCAAGGTCACGCTCCAGAACGACGGCAGCAGCGTCACCTTCCACAAGGACGGCTATGTGGACCGGACGCTTTCGGCGGCGGCGCTGAACGTGTCCGCGGATGTGTATCTGCAAAAGGCATCGGACTACCCGGTGATCAATGCCGTGTGGCTCAACGATGTCAACGACGTCATGAACACGCGCTATCCCATGAACCTGGTCCAGTCGAAGCGCTACAAGGTGGAGGCGGAGATCAGCTGGGGCAGCAGTTCTGCCAAGCGGGTGATCCTGTATCAGGGCGACAAGAGCTATGACATCACGGCGGGTGCGAGCAGCCTTGTCCTGAGCGACCGGTTCGATCTCTCGAAGGATCTCTACATTGCGGCGACGGATCAGAAGAATCATACGACGGTCAAAAAACTGAAGCTGGAGTCCGGCTCTGCGGCAACGGCGGCGCTCGACGGGGCAAAGGTCGATTTCGGCGATTCGCTGAAATTCACGCTGCCAGACAGCATTCCGGTCATCGGCGGCGATTCCCTGAAGCTCGGCCTGTACAATAAGGTGCCGGTCAAGGCGGTCGTTGACAAGGGAAAGGTCTATGTTGCGATCGGTTATCAGGTCGACGCCGATGAGGACGGGGTCAAGTCCTTTGCCAACAGCGCCAAGAAGCTGCGCGACAATATGGCCAAGGCGAAAACCACGGCCCAGAAATGCAAGACCATGCAGGACGCGCAAAAGGAATTAGGAGGCAAGGCGGCAACGGTCAGCGGCTCGTGGGGCTTTGATGCCGGCTTTACGGTCATGGGCTTTGCCGAAGGCTGGTGTGATGATGACGCCAAAATTCACTTGACAGACGGCGGCATCACGCTGGGCGCGAATCTCGGCGTGGATTACAGTTATCCGTTTGCGATCGGCCCGGTGCCGTGCTATGCAGAGGTCGGCTTCACGGCGGATTTCCAGGCACAGCTGAATCTCCTCATGAATGCGGATGCGAAAAAGTTTATGCCGAGCGGCACGCTGAAGGGGGACATCGCTCTGGATATCGGCGCCGGCGCCGGCGTGAAGAAAGTGCTCACGGCCGGCGGCGGTGCAGAGGGCAAGCTGAGCCCGACAATGAACTTTGACGCAGAGAGACAGATGACATCTGCGGAAGCAAAGTTCAGTCTGGCCGGATATTTGAAGGTTACGGCACTTGATTTTACTTACAAACACCCCTTTGATCCGTGGGTCGATAAGCTGATCTGGCAGTACCCGGACCCGGCCGACAGCGCAGATCTGATGTCGGCGGATGGTCAGCCAAACTTCATTGATCAGATCTATAATGCGGCGAATTACACCGCGCCGGATCTGAGCTATCTGGAAAAGGGCTCTGAGTTCTTCGGCGCGAAAAAGCCGGGACTGTTCAAGCGGCTGTTTGCCCCTGCAGAATTTTTGAGCGAGACCGAAAACCCGGTGTTCCTCAGCAATGCTTACGAGCAGGCGCAGCCGGAACTGGTGACGTGGGACGACGGGACGATGCTGGCCGTCTGGAAAGGGTATGACAGCAAATACAGCGGCCTGAACGCACTGGCCCTCTATTATTCGTATTATAACGGCAGTAAGTGGAGCACCCCGGCGATCCTGGAGCAGGACGGCACTCTGGATGGTGCGTTCACGCTGCAGAAGATCAACGGCAGCGCCTACGTGCTCTGGCAGGACGCCGGTGAATCCGTCTCGGATGACATTACCCTCGACGAGCTGTCGCAGAAAATGGGCCTGAACGCAGCGTTGTTCAATGCCGCGCAGCAGACTTTTTCCGTGCAGACCGTGGCGGCCGCAAGCGGAGCGGTCAGCATGCTGCCGACCATCTGCGGTGATGCCGAGCATTTGACTGCCGTCTGGGCCACCAACACGGAGGGCGACGTCTTTGGCCAGAACAGCGCCAACGCCATTTGCACCAGCACTTACAGCAACGGCAGCTGGAGCGCAGCAGAAACCAGCTGCAGCGGCCTGAATTCGATCGACTCGCTGGCGGCTGCCTATGACGAAAGCGGCACGCTGCAGATCGCCTACAGCGTGGACGCGGATGGTGACCCCAAAACGATCGATGACATGGAAGCGTACCGAAACGGTACGGCGCTGACGGACAACGGCTCGGTCGACTCCGGCGTTGTGTACCGGAACGGGACGCTCTACTGGTTCAGCAACGGTGCGCTTATGGCGGAAGGCAAGACAGTTGTCAGCGCAGACCACGGGTTGATGACGGATCGTTATCGGATCGTGGATGAAAACGGTGTGAAGGCTGTGCTGTTTACGCAGAACAGCGGCCTGTATGCATCGCTGTACGGCATTTTCTACGACAGTGACAGCAGGGAATGGGGCCAGCCGGTCGCGCTGACGGACGGCAGTGATTTTGTTACTTCATTCTATGCGGGTGTTGCAAAAGACGGCAAGCTGAAAATTATGGCCAATCGTCAGCAGGTTACCGGAACCAGCTCGGATGAGAATCCGTATGGCGAGTCGTCGCTTCAGCTGCTGGAGATCGCACCCGGCTGCCAGCTCAAAATCACGGATACATATTATGATGGCGGCAATTACCTCGCAGGGGAAGACCTGCCTGTTACGCTGACGGTCACGAATGCGGGACAGGCGGCCGCCAACGGTGTGAAGGTGCAGTTTTACGATGGCAGCAAGCTGCTGTATGAGCAGACATTTGATGGCACGCTGCAGGCCGGCGCAATCACAACGATGACTGCGACACCGGCGTTTGACAAGGCGGAGCAGGATAAGGCACTGACTGTGAAAGTCATTCCGGCGGATGCGGAGAATGATAGCGCGCAGGGTGGCAGCACGACGATCACGCTGCACCAGAACGATCTAACCGTTGAGTATATTTCCTGGGGGCTGAATGAGAACGGAAAGGTCATGGTATATGCGGATGTTGTCAACCGCGGCTACAGCACGTCGAAAGGCGTGACGGTTTCCCTGCGCAAGGGTGCAGTAGACGGCGATGTGGTCGACAGCGTGGCTCTGGATACCTTGGGTACGTTGGGGCTGCAGCATGTTTCCTTTGAAACGGACGGCACAGACGGTGATCTGTTCTATATCACACTTGACGGTAAGGCGGCGGACGATAACGGCGCGAATGATGCGGATTTTGTCGTGATCCGAAAGGAGAAGGCGAATGCCTGCCAGCACAATTATGAGCAGACAACCATTGCCGCTGAGTGTGAAAGGCCTGGCTATATTATCATGACCTGTAGTTCCTGTGGCGACAGTTATGTTCAGAAAACGCTTGCCGAGCTCGGACATGACTACCTGAACGGGACGTGTACACGCTGCGGACAGAAGGAAGGAGAGAAGCCGCATAAGCATAGCTACAAAGACATCGTGACCGCTCCGACCTGCACCAAAAAGGGTTATACCACGCACACCTGCGCCTGCGGCGACAGCTATGTGGACACTTACACCGATGCGCTCGGCCACGCATGGGACAGCGGCACGGTGACCAAGCAGCCGACTGCGACGGAGACCGGCGTCAGAACCTATACCTGCACGCGCTGCAGCGCGACCAAGACGGAAACCATCCCGGCCACCGGTAGCGTTGACGTGACGCAGATGTTCACCGATGTGGAGAAAAACTGGGCGTATCCCGGCATCCAGTACTGCGTGACGCACGGCATCATGGGCGGCATGGGCGACGGCACGTTTGCCCCGACCGGCACGACGACGCGCGCGCAGATCGTGCAGATCCTCTATAACCTCGAGGGCACGCCGGCGGTGAGCGGCACGACACCGTTTACCGACCTCACCGCGAACTGGTACAAGCCAGCCATCCTCTGGGCATACCAGAACAATGTGGTCGCGGGCACATCGCCGACCACGTTCGACCCGGAGAGGCCCGTCACGCGCGAGCAGATCGCAGTCATCCTCACGCAGTACATGTTCCATGTCCTCAAGATGGAGCGCACGTGGACGCCCGCCGACCTGAGCACGTTCCCGGACGGCGCGCAGGTGAGCAGCTGGGCGAAGGAGGCCATGCAGGATGCGGTCGCGCTCGGCCTCATCAACGGCACCAAGGCGCCTGACGGCAAGGTCTATCTCGACCCGCAGGGCAGCGCCGCCCGCCAGCAGGTCGCAACGATCCTGATGAACTTCTGCCAGAATGTGAAGAAGTAAAGATAGGACCATTCTTAATCAGGCGGAACCGATTTTCGGTTCCGTCTGATTTTGTTTTGAAGCGGCATCCTGCGCTTGGACGGCACCTGCACGAGATGGCGCTTTTCGGTTGATGGCATAGACATTTTTGCGCGATGAACAAATATCATGGTAATTCTGTCGTTAAATGTGTCAATTATGCACGTGGCCTTTCATTTTACCTTTAAAAATGGTATCAATAGGATCGGGATAATTTTTTGCTGAATTGGTGGCGCTCCAAACGCCACACGCGCAGCAAAAGCGCGAAAATCGTAAACAGCAGGGAGGAGAACATATGAGAAAACGACTTTTGAGCTTCGTACTCGCGGTGCTGATGATCGCGTCGCTCCTGCCGGCCACGGCGCTGGCGGCGGATGAGACGGTCACGCGCATTGCGTGGGTGCAGAAGCTGGTCAAAACCTTCGACATGACCGTCGAAGCGGACAACTATCCGGACAATTACTACAGCGACATCGACAGCAGCGCAAGCTACTATAAGGACCTGATGATCGCAGTGGAGTTCGGCGTGATCGACCTCGAGGCGGGCAGCGCGTTCGAGCCGGACAAGCCGGCGACACGTGAATTTGCGGCGCACACGCTCAACTTCTGTCTGGGCTTCCAGCTTGACGAGGGCGTGGCGTACACCTATACGGACAAAGATGCGGTCACGTATCCCGAAGACGTGCAGGTGGCGGTCAACCGCGGCTGGTTCCAGCTATCCGGTGGAAAGTTCCTGCCGGAGCAGACTGTGACGAGCGCGGAAGCGGCCAACATGCTCGCCGACGCGGCCAAGGTGCGCAAGGGCGACACGGTGCAGGCGGGCTATGACAGCAAGTACGTCTTCACGGACGGCGTTGTTGTCGTGCCGTCGAGTGTCGCGGCCGAGATTGCGGACAACGGATCGGTCATCATTCCGGACACGACCGTGGCCCTCAAGGAGGGGGACACCTTTGTCGTCTTCGTGGAGGATTTCCCGCGCGCATTCAAGGCCGGCAGCATCGCCAACGACGGCAAACAGCTGACGGTGACGGGCGAGAAGGTCGACATCAACTCGGTCCTCGTGAGCATCGATGCACAGGGCGTTGTGAAGGGCGACCTCGCACAGATGCAGCCGAACGAAGGCACGCAGATCACCTATATTCTCAGCGACGACACCGAAACGCCGGATCTGATGGCGGCCCTGAATGGAGAAAAGCCGATCAAGTCCATTCATCTGAGCAGAACGATCAGCGGTGTGACCGTCGGCTGCGACATTACGAGCATTGTCGGCGAGTACAACATTCGCGCCAGCGGCGCCAAAAATATTGAGGCCTACGTGGCGGTGCGCGGCGATGCGACGGCGACCTGTACGATTCCGTTTTCTATGTCGGCCGCCGGCCTGCCGGATACCATTGAGCTCGGCTCTGTCCCCGTGGGCTTCCTCGGCTCCATCACGGTTTCCGCCAGAATTTCCGTTGATGGCTCCGTCACACTCAGCTACAACACGAGCTTCTGCGCCGGCGTCGAGTATACGTCCTCCGGCGGCTTCCGCGTGATCCGGGATTTCGCCAAAGGCAGCTTCACGGTCAGCGCGGATCTCACGCTGACCATGGGTGTGAACATCACGGCTGCGATCACGGAGCTGCCGGTCATTTCCGGCCGCTGCTTTGCTGAGATCGGCGCCAAGTGCAACTATCAGGCCGTCACGCATCCGGAGCCGGAACTGCCGAACCTGTGCATCGGCATCGCCTCCTGGATGTATGCCAAGGTCGGCTGCTCGGCCAACATTTCCTTCGGCCGCTGTGATGAGACCTATGGCAAAACGCTGGATATTTGGGACAGAAACAACAGCCCCGTCCGCTCCGTGAGCCATTTTGAGGACGATGTTCTGGTTCCGTCCTGCACCTGCGATACCACGGGCGTCTTCGGCAGCTACTTCACGCCGGTCAACTCGCGTTATTTCAATGCCGGCCGCGCGAACGTCGTCAACATGCCGGTCTACAAATATTCGCTCGATGAGGACGGCAACGCGACCATCACCGGCTACAGCGGCAGCGTGTCTGCGCTGGCCATCCCACAGACAATCGACGGGCATAAGGTCGTTGCGATTGGGGAAAGAGCATTTAAGGGCACTTGCCTCGTAAATGTGACGATTCCGGACACGGTGACAGAGATCGGCGATAGTACATTTGCGGAATGTAAGCAGTTATCCTCAGTACAGCTGTCAAATAATCTTACAATACTGGGAAAATTCGCCTTTGGAAACTGCACCAGTCTCACAAGCATCTGGATTCCCAAGAGCCTTAAAACAGCAGATACATCAGCTTTCAGTGGCAGCCCATTTGCAGGGTGTGTTGCGTTGCAGACAGCAGAACTGGAAACCGGCATGACCAGAATTCCGAATAATTTGTTCTCAGCTTGCTCTGGACTGAAGACTATCACAATCCCAGACACGGTTACAGAAATTGGCTCCGATGCATTTTCTGACTGCAAGCAGTTGTCCTCGGTACAGCTGTCAACTAACCTGACACGTATGGACAGCTATGCATTTGCGAACTGCACCAGCTTAACAAGCATTCGAATTCCAAAGAGTTTGGAAGTGTCAAACTGGCCGTTTGATGGATGTTCTGCTCTGCAAAATGTAGAGTTTGAGCAGGGAATAACCAGAATTCCTGACAATTTATTTTATAAATGCTCAGGGCTTACAACTGTGACGGTTCCGGACACGGTAACTGATATTGGTGATTATGCATTTTCCAGTTCTAGTTTGTCGTCGATTGTCATTCCGGATACAGTAACTGATATTGGTAATTATGCATTCAGCGACTGCACGGAGCTGAAAGATGTCACGCTGCCGAACATTCGCAAGAACATTGTGGCGGGAATGTTTGAAGGCTGTACCTCGCTCGAGAAGATCGTTCTGCCCGAGACGGTAACTGCAATCCGGGAAAGCGCATTTAAGAACTGCACTTCGCTCAAGGACATTACATGGAGCAAGGCGCCGGAGATCATTGAAAGTTACGCTTTCCAGAACTGCTCCGCACTTACGGATGTAACGATTCCGGATTCGGTAAAATCTATTGGCTATGGAGTGTTTTCCGACTGTAGTGCACTTTCCGCTGTGACGCTCCCCGGCGGGGTAAAGGAATTGGGCGGTCAATTATTTAACAACTGCGATGCGCTCACGACCGTCACGATCCCGGACAGCGTGACGAGCATTGGTAAGCAGGCGTTCTACGACTGCGACGCGCTCACGACAGTGAAGCTCGGCAGCGGTCTGACGGAAATTCCGGCATCCACATTTGAGCACTGCGACGTTCTGGAGAGTTTGCGCATTCCGCGCCGCGTGACGACCATCGGCGACAACGCCTTCAAGGACTGCGTGAAGCTGACCTCCATCACCATTCCGCGCAGTGTGACGAAGATTTCTTCTAACGCGTTCAGCTATCCCAAGATCCTGACGATCTACGGCGTGGCCGGCACCTATGCCGAGACCTTTGCCAAGGAAAACAGCATCAAGTTCGTCGATCAGCAGATCAAGGCCACGGCTGCGAGTCTGGACAAGACGGAGCTGACGATCAATAAGGGTGCGGCGGCTCAGCTGAACCTGAGCGTGACGCCGGAAAACTTTACGGACATTGTGGACTGGAAGTCCACGGACACGAACATTGTCACAGTGAGTGACAACGGCGTGGTGAAAGCCGTCGGCGTCGGCACGGCGACGGTCAAGGTCACGGTGGGCGATGTCAGCGCCAGCTGCAAGGTGACGGTTCTGCAGCCCGTGACTGGCATCAATCTGAATAAGAGCTCTCTGACCATGGACGCGCTCGGTACGTTCCAGATGACGGCGTCCGTCTATCCGGACAGCGCCAATGACAAGCGCATCACGTGGAGCAGCTCGGATCCCGCGATCGCATCCGTCGACGAAAATGGTCTCGTGACCGCGCTCAAGAAGGGCACGGCGACCATCACGGCCGCAGCCATGGACGGCAGCGGCGTGAAGAGCACCTGCAAGGTCACGGTCAGCAATACAGCTTATGTCTGCACCGACCCGGCGCAGCTTGAGAGCCCGCACAACTACGACAATAGCTGCACCGACGTCTGGAGCTACAGGCTCGACGGCGCTTCGTCCCTGAACGTGACGTTCGATGCCCGGACGGAGATGGAGGACGGCTTTGACTACCTCTACATCCTCGACGGCAGCGGTAAGGAAGTCGGCAAGTACACCGGTAAGGAACTTGCTGGCAAGACCGTCAGTGTTCCCGGCGATACGGTGCAGATCCGCATGGCCAGCGATGATGCAGGCAACGCCTGGGGCTTCAAGGTGACCTCCGTGAAGGCTGGCAGCGAGACCTGCCAGCACGTCTGGGACAACGGCAAAGTGACGAAGGAGCCGACGGAAACCGAGAGCGGCGTAAAGACCTTCACCTGCACCCGCTGCGGCGAGACGAAGACGGAAACCATCCCGAAGCTCACGCACGAGCACAGCTACAAGGCTGTTGTGACCGCGCCGACGTGCACGGAAAAGGGCTACACGACGCACACCTGCTCCTGCGGTGATAGCTACGTGGATACTTACACCGACGCGCTCGGCCATGCATGGGACAGCGGTAAGGTGACTAAGCAGCCGACCGCGACGGAGACAGGCATCCGGACCTATACCTGCACGCGCTGCAGCGCGACCAAG
>ERZ780139.2282-NODE-2282-length-14587-cov-2.796105_pt1 | contig 14587 bp, 10 predicted proteins | sample MGYA00511476_ERZ780139 | MGnify/ENA primary metagenome ERZ780139 (study PRJEB29588, sample SAMEA2158190) | human gut metagenome | biome: human gut; feature: human-associated habitat; material: faeces | place: Denmark | collected 2008/2010 ... | reverse complement strand
TCAACTATCAACAGTTGTTGTCAATGACAGTGTTACCAGAGAAGCAATAACCAGAAAACAGGAGAGAGCTTTACTTGAGTTTGTCAAGAATGATAAACATTTCAGCAGATATTATGAGGGCATTTATATTCTTTTCAAAACTGGACTGCGTATTTCAGAATTTGTTGGTCTGCAAAAGTCAGATATTGATTTTGAAAGTGGTACAATAAGGGTGGATCATCAGTTACAGAGAAAAAGAGATATGGAGTGTATTATTGAAGACACCAAAACTCCAGATGGCGTAAGATTTCTGCCAATGACAAAGGAAGTAAGAGAGTGCTTCGAATGTATTATTGCCAAGAGAAAAAGACCAAAGATAGAGCCTACGGTCAGGGATAAGAACGGAAAGCTGTATCATGGATTCCTTTATCTGGATAAAAATGATATGCCAATGGTAGCTCTGCATTGGGAAAAATATTTTGAACATATTATAACTAAATACAACAGCATCTATAAAGAGGAATTGCCAAAAGTAACACCTCATGTATGTAGGCATACTTACTGCAGCAATATGGCTAAGTCTGGAATGAACCCTAAGACACTTCAATACCTGATGGGACATGCAGATATAGGCGTAACATTGAATACATACACTCATGTAGGTCTTGATGATGTAAAAAACGAAATTGACCGAGTTACTGCATTATCGTGTGTGGAAGCATAGGAAATGTGTTACAATTAAGCAAAATCCTAAGTGGAAAAGTCTTTAGTAAAATGAGAAAATCGAGATGTTTTACTAAGATTTTTACTAAATTTGGATGAGAAAATATACCAATTTATGCCACTATATGCGAAGAAAAAGCGGAATACGTTCTGCCGGAGAATATCATAGAAGTGGCGTAAATACAGCGTTTTAAGGAGTTTTAGAGCATTGATTAAAGTATTATTCATCTGCCACGGCAACATCTGTCGTTCCCCCATGGCAGAATTTGTTATGAAAAAATTGGTATCCGACGCGAATCTCGCCGATCACTTCCAGATTGCTTCCGCTGCCACCAGCACGGAGGAGATCTGGAACGGCATCGGGAACCCGGTCTATCCGCCGGCGAAGGCGGAGCTTGCCAGGCACGGGATCTCCTGTGAGGGGAAGCGGGCCAGGCAGGTGACGAAGGCGGATTATGCGGAATATGATTATTTGATTGGTATGGATGGTGCGAATATCCGCAACATGCTGCGGATATTCGGCGGAGATCCGGATGGGAAAGTAGTCAGGCTTTTATCTTATGCCGGCTCGGAACGGGATATATCGGATCCATGGTACACGGGAGAGTTTGGGACGACCTACAATGATGTCCTGGAAGGCTGTACCGCATTTCTTCGATATTTACAACAAAACGGAAGAATCGACACGTAAGCTGACACTTCCAACATAGTACACATGACAGAAATGTCATGCCTGAAAAATTCACAGAATCACCACATTTTTCTCACAATTCCTTCGCAGATGACCTTTATCATAAGAGACAGATAAGGGGAAGTAAATATTCACAAGTTTTTTAAGGAATGAATGGAACAGGAGGAATGAGAATATGAGAAGATGGAATTTACCCCAGGTGAACACAAAAGTAATGTGCGCAGTGTTGACTGCTGCCATGGTGACGACCGGATTTACAGCATGCGGAGGAACAACATCTACGGGCACGGAGAGCGCAGCAAGTGAATCAGCAGAACAGAAGGAGACGATCGCACCGGAGGGCACGACGGAACAGAGCACGGTGGAGCAAAGTACGGAAACAGAATCAGGTGAAGAGAAGGTGGAATCTTATCTTGGTCAGATCACAGCCATTGACGGCAATGTGATCTCCATTGCACTGGCAGAGAAGCCGGAAACCCCGGATGGGGAAGCATCTATTGGAGAAGGCCCCAGCGGCGAAGCACCTAGAGGCGATAAGCCTGACGGACAGGCACCAGACGGCAACGGAGGCACTCCTAATGGAGATGCACCCGCTGGTGAGGTACCCAGTGGGGAAAAGTCTGATGCTCAGGCACCGGACGGCGAAAAACCTACTGGAGAAGCTCCGGACGGTCAGAAACCCGAGAAAGATATGTTAGATGAGATGACCTTAACCCTCAGCGGTGACACTATGACTATCACGGTCAATGATGATACGATCATCACGATTGACGGAACGGATGCCACGCTGGATGAGGATGACCTCCAGGTAGGTGATACCGTATCTTTCTTCCTGGATGGCGAGGTCGTGACTTCTTTAAGTGTAGGCATGCCGGAGCCGGCACAGCCGGGATGGTCTATGCAGGCTCCGGAGCAAAAGTAAGCTGACGTATAAGCATGTTTCCCAGAATCCCTGCCATTTCTTCCGGAGACTGGGGAGTGGCTTCTTTCAGCCAGGTCTCTACGACACCGACACAACCGGTAATGATGAAGGAACAGAGATATTCATAGTTAGCATCGGATTGCGCACTTTCCAGAAAGCGGAGAGTGCGCTTTTTGATCTGGTCCTTCAGGCGGTTAACGAAGGTGAGATCTCCATGAGGACCGATCATGACTCTGGCGAGATCTCTGTGGCGGTCTAAGAAGCGGAAGAACTCTAACAGAAGACCGTCAGAGGATAATGTGGAAGTACCTACTGGTTCCTGTTCCATGATCTCATTGAACTCCCGGAACATTTCATCTTCCACTTTATGGAGCATATCGTAGATATCATCATAATGCAGATAAAAGGTTCCGCGGTTGATATCCACCAGTTCGGTCAGCTCCTTGACGGAGATATCCTGAATATCATGGGTTTCTAACATTTTTACCAGCCCCTGTAATAAGAGAGCTCTTGTCTTGCGCACACGGCGATCCATTTTTTCCATACGTCAATCCTCCATCTTTTCCGAAAAATAAACAGAAATCACTTTTTATAGATAAGATCTAATACGTATCTAATGCAAATCTGAATTTTTTCTAAAACAATGAACACAAATCAATGCAATGTTCAAAAACAGACATATCAACACAATTTGTGGCTTGCTTTTTCTTCCCTATTATTATATTTTGCTTGTGTTAGAAAATCAACACAAGTTTATTAGATGACAGTAATACAATTTTTTATTTTTGTAGTAAGGCTTTACAGAAGCGGGAAAAACTCTTAAACTAAGAATAGAAAAATCAGATACATAAGGGTACAAAGAGAGACACAGCAGGAGGAAACTATGGCAGCAGACAACACAGAAAAAGACAAAAAAGATAACTCCTTTATGATGAAACTTGCCACACTTATCGTAGATAAACGAAAAGGATTCTATCTGATCTTTATTGTTTTATGCATATTTTGCGTATTATCCATGAATAAGGTCAAAGTAAATAATGACCTGACCACATATCTGCCGGATACGACAGAGACCAGAAGGGGACTGGATCTGATGGATTCGGAATTTACCACGTATGGCTCCGCCCGGATCCTGATCTGTAACGTGACGTTTGACGAGGCACAGAAACTGGCAGATCAGGTGGAGGAGATGGACGGTGTCAGCATGTTGGATTTCGATGACACCGAGGATCATTATCATGACATGGAGGCTTTATTGTCTGTCACTTTTGATGAGGAAGCAGACACGGAAGCTACACAGCAGCATCTGGATGAGGTATTGGATGCATTGTCCGATTATGATGTTTACTATTCTTCCGATATCGGTCAGGAAGAGCGTGATGCGGATGACCTGAATAATGATATGATCGTCATTCTGCTGTTGGCAGCTGTGGTTATCGTAGCCGTGCTGCTATTTACTTCCACAACTTATGCGGAGATCCCGGTATATCTGACCACATTTATCGTGGCAGCTATTTTGAACAAAGGTACGAACTACTGGTTCGGTACTATCAGCTTTGTGACGAACTCTATCGCAGTGGTGCTGCAGTTAGGTCTGGCAGTAGACTATGCCATCATTTTGGCACACCGTTTTATGGAGGAGCATGAGGACAAGGATGCCAGAGAGGCTGTAATCGTGGCTTTGAGTAAGGCAATCCCGGAGATTTCTTCCAGTTCCCTGACCACTATCTCCGGTATGGTAGCCATGATGTTCATGCAGTTTAGAATTGGTTATGATATGGGTATCATTCTGGCAAAATCCATTATTTTCAGTATGGTGGCCGTATTCTTCCTGATGCCCGGACTGCTTTTGACCTTTTCCAAGGCCATTGACAATACTCACCACAAGAGCTTCGTGCCGAAGATCACGGCGGTCGGTAAATTCTGTGTGGCTACCCGCTACATTATACCGCCTATTCTGATCGTAGGTGTTATTATAGCATTTTTCCTGTCCAATAAGGCAAACTACGTGTACGATACCAACACTCTGGAATCCAGTACTATGAGTGATAATAAATTTTCCGTCAGCATGGTAAATAAGGAATTCGGCATGGTGAACCAGCTGGCAGTCATTGTGCCCAACGGTGATTATGAAAAAGAGGCACAGACACTGAAAGCTCTGGAAAAGCTGGATGTGGTGAAATCCTGTCAGGGACTTGGCAATATCGAGGCCATGGACGGCTATATGCTGACGGATAAGCTGAATCCCAGACAGTTTGCGGAACTGATCGATCTGGATATTGAAGTGGCGGATATGTTGTATTCGGCATATGCACTGGATCAGAGTGATTATGGTGCGCTGGTCAGTGGCGTCAGTGAATACGAAGTTCCGTTTATTGATATGTTCCTGTTCATTTATGATCAGAAAGAAAGCGGCAACATCACACTGGACGATGATCTGGAAGAAACTCTGACGGATGCTTATTCCCAGATCTGTATTGCGAAAGATCAGCTGCTGGGCGAAGACAATTCCCGATTTGTTCTGGAATTGAATGTTCCTTATGAGGGAGAAGAGACCACAGCAGCACTGGATCAGATCCGTAATACCGTGGCAAAGTTCTATAATATAGATGACATTCTGCTGGTCGGTAACGCCACCAGTGATAAGGATCTGGGCGATTCCTTCGCAACGGATAATACGATCATCACGGTGCTGACAGCATTGTTTGTTATGATCATCCTGCTGTTTACCTTCCAGTCCGCCGGTCTGCCGGTACTGTTGGTTGTAACGATTCAGGGTAGTATCTGGATGAACTTCTCATTGCCGTATCTGTTGAATGAAAATGTATATTTCCTGGGATATCTGGTAGTATCTGCGATCCAGATGGGTGCAACGATCGACTACGCTATCGTTATCACCAGCCGTTACATGGATCTGAAGACCTATATGCCGATCAAGGAAGCCGCCATCGAAGCACTGAACCAGGCGTTCCCTACCATTGTTACCAGCGGATCCATGCTGGTATCTGCGGGATTTATTATCAGCTATGTATCTTCCAATGCAGCGGTAGCGGCCATCGGACTGGCTCTTGGTCGTGGTACTCTGACATCTATTTTGTTGGTACTGCTGGCATTGCCGCAGACACTGCTGATCGGAGATATCATTATTCAGAAGACAGCATTTACACTGAAACGGGATCTGGCAAAGCCCTTGCCCTCCGCCGGAAGAATCCGTATGAACGGTCACATCAAGGGTTATGTCAATGGTGTGTTGGAGGGTGATTTCATCGGTGTCATTGATGGTGAGATGGGTGCGGTGGTGCGTCCCAAGGATACCGTGACGATGGAGGAGCGGGACGATGCCCCGGAAGAAAGCTATCCCAGACTGGAAGCACAGGAGCTGCCGGAGGATGAGACAGCCGGACAGAAAGCAACCGGAGCAGATACAGAAGCTGCGGATAAGAAAGCTTCGGATAAAGAAAAAACAGCAGAAAGCGAGGGAACAGAAGATGAACAGTAAGAGATTATTATGTTTCCTGCTGGGAGCAGCATTGATCCTGCAGACACCGGCCACCGCCTATGCAGCAGAAACTTTGACCTATGAGCAGTACAGAGGCGGCAGCGGTTATAGCAGCACGATAAAGGAGCAGGATTATGCAGTCATAGAGATCAGCACGGAGGAGGATCTGCGGAAACTGGTGGAGAACTGTGTACTGGACAGTTGGTCCAGAGATAAAAAAGTAGTGTTGCAGAACGACATTGTTCTGAGCATGACAGGTGAACTCAGTATTCCTACGTTTGCAGGAATCTTTGACGGCAGCGGTTTTACTATTTCCAATGTGAAACTGACCGGAGACGGTTCGGCAGTGGGATTGTTCCGCTATGTGCAGGAGGGAGCAAAAGTCCGCAACCTTACGGTCACGGGGGAAGTATCTCCCTCTGGAAGTCAGGATCAGGTCGGCGGTATCGTCGGTGTGAACTATGGCAGCATTGAAAATTGTAAATTTACCGGAAATGTGGTCGGTGATACGGATGTCGGCGGTATTGCCGGAGTCAATGCCGAGAGCGGAGAGATCCGTCGGTGTGAATCCTCCGGAAATGTGATCGGCAATCATTCCGCAGGCGGTATTGTGGGCAACAACCACGGTATTCTGAATAACTGCAGCAACAATGGCAATATCAATACGTACAGCACGGAAGTGACTTATGATCTGGAAGATATCACCATGGACAATCTGGAGCAGATCAACAGTACCTCCAATGTGGCAGCTCATACGGACACCGGCGGTATCGCAGGTATTTCGGATGGTAAGATTTATTATTGCTCCAATTCCGGTGCCATCGGCTACCAGCACGTAGGCTACAATACCGGAGGTATCGTAGGCAGACTGCATCAGGGCTATCTGCAGAACTGCACCAACACCGGATATGTGCAGGGCAGAAAAGATGTGGGCGGTATCGTGGGTCAGATGGAGCCGTTCCTGGAAATCCAGTATCTCAGTGACAAGCTGAAGGAACTGGATACGGAGACAGACAAATTCCTGGATATGTTGGATGCCACCCAGAAAGATGTGAGCAGCTATAGCAAACAGGCATCCAGTATTGCTAAGAGTATCAGTTCGAACCTGAAGGATGCCAACAATGCGGGAAGTTCTCTGACCGGGACCGCTCATGATCTGTGGTATATTTACAATCAAGAGTTGAACGGCGTCAGCAACGATCTGAAAGTCCTGAATGACGATCTGAACAAGCAGGCGGATAATGACAAGAATAACGGCAACAGTCATGACGTTACCATCAGTGGAAATGATATTTGGAATGGTAACTGGGGTGGCGACGGCGATCATGACGTCAGTGGCGGAAACATTACCATCACCGTACCGGACGATACGGAGAGCTATAAATCGGCACTGAAAAAATTCGGAGAGAATGCCACCAAGCGTCTGGATAACATGACGAATGCTTTCACGGATCGCAGTGGCGGTATCAAAGATAATCTGGATACACTGACAGGCTCGACAAGGCTTTTGACCAGTTGGGTCAGTTGGGGGATGTACTGGAAGCCGGGACAGACAGCACCAGTGCCCACATGGATGAGCTGATGGATCAGGCCAGAGTTCTGCGGAATCTGGTCAGCGAAATCCGGGATGATCTCTTCCGGTATGAAGGAATTTCTGTAGAAGATACTTCGGATGAGTCAGCCAGCAAGGAAGAGGTGAACCCCGGAGATCCCGATGCGGAGGATGACACCGCAGAACCGGAAGGAACCGAAGAAGCGCGCTATGATACTTCCAGCTTCCAGAAGGGAAAGGTCACCTTATGTGTGAACCGCGGTACGGTGGAAGCCGATACGAATGTGGGCGGTATCGTTGGACAGGTGGCAACGGAATACGATTTTGACCCTGAGGACGATATCACTTTAACCGGAACGGAGAGTTTCGATGTGGAGCAGACGGTCAAGGCAGTCATCAGAGACAGCCGCAACCTTGGAGACGTGACCGGTAAAAAAGACTATGTCGGCGGTGTGGTCGGTAAAGCAGAATATGGCGCAGTCATTTCCTGTGAGTCTTATGCACCCGTAGAGAGTACCGGAGGCAGCTATGTGGGAGGAATTGCCGGATCTGCCAGCTATGCGATCCGCAGCTGTTACAGCATGGGCAGGATCACCGGTAAAAATAATATCGGCGGTATCGCCGGAGAAGGCTGCGATATTTTTTACAGTTATGCATACAATGATCTGGATATGTCCGGAGAAAATCAGGGCAGCATTGCAGGTAAAGTCAGTGATGACGGCAGCCTGTACGGCAATTATTATGTAGAAGGCGGTGTCGGCGGTGTAGACGGCATCGGTTACCAGGGCGGAGCGACCCCGTTGTCCTATCAGGAACTTTGCGCAAAGGATGGAGTTCCGGAAGCTTTTTCGCAGTTTACGATCACTTTCCTGGCAGATGGCGAGGAAGTGGCTTCCTATAAATGTAATTACGGAGACTATCTGTCTGCAGATCAGATTCCGGAGGTGCCGGAGAAGGAAGGCTATTACGGTGTATGGCCGGATTATGATTTCAGTTATATTACCGGTAATCGTGTACTGGAAGCGGAGTATCAGGAGTGGACCGCATCCATTGCTTCCGCAGAGAAAAATGATGCCAACAAACCTCTGGTCATGGCAGAGGGTAACTTCTATCCGAATGCGGCATTGCATCTGCAGATAGAGGGGGACACATATAAGGTCTCCATGACCAACTCCATGAAAGAAGACGCACCGGACTATACCGGAGAAGCAAGCTTACGTGTCTACTGTGAGGATGCCGACAATACTGTGGTCTGGGTAGAACAGGACGGCGAATACAGAGAAGTGGAATCCACGGTGATCGGCAGCTACAGACAGTTCACCATGGAGGTACCCGGCAGCTTCCGTATCGCGGAGGCAGAAGGCAGCCATACCCGGATGATCGTAATGTGCATCATCGGAGTAGCAGTAGGGATACTGTTGATCGTATTACTTGTGAAAAAGGTGGCAAAACGCAGGAAAAAGCGTAGACAGGAAAAAGCGGAGCACGCCGGGCAGGCGGATGATACAGAGGGACAGTTATGATCCGGGCAGTAATTTTTGACATGGACGGTACATTGATCGATACCGAAAAATATTACCGTATTTTCTGGCCGAAGGCACTGGCAGCCTGTGGGTATACCATGACAGATGAGCAGGCACTTACGATGCGCAGTCTGGGACGCCCCTTTGCCCCCAGACAGCTCAAGGACTGGTACGGTGAAGATTTTGACTATTATGTGGTGCGTGACAAACGAAAAGAGATGATGGAAGAAACACTGGACCGGGATGGCATCAAATGCAAGCCCGGTGCCGTGGAGCTTCTGGAAGATCTGAAAAAAAGGCATATCACCGCAGCGGTTGCCACAGCGACGGATCTGGAGCGGACGGAAAAATATCTGGCGATGGCAGGACTTCGGCCGTATTTTGAGAAACTGATTTCGGCCACTATGGTAGCAGAAGGTAAGCCGTCCCCGGATATTTATCTCTATGCCTGCAAGCAGCTGGGATTGGCACCGGAAGAGTGCATGGCCGTGGAGGATTCTCCCAACGGAGTCATGAGTGCTTACCGCGCCGGCTGTAAGGTCGTGATGGTGCCGGATCAGACACAGCCAGATGAAAAATTAAAAAAATGTCTGTACGCCTGCGTACCGACCCTGGCAGATATCAGCCACCTCATTTAGAGGTGGCTATATTTGTCATAGTAGCTTGATTTTTGTATTCCAGTGTGTTATTATTTTAACGATTAGAGTGACTATTCGGAAGACAATGAAATCAAGCGGGACTGCTTTGTCATGCTTGCATGTAAAAAGCAGTTTTGCTTGATTTTAGGTGACTCGAATAGAGTCACCGCCACACATATGAGCAAAAATAGCTGCGCAGCAGCGAAAGCACGATTTATCGTGCGATTTTGCGAATAATGTGTGGAATGTATTCATACTTGGAGCCCACGAGGGGCGGAAAGGAATGGAAGAAAATGAATTTTGATGACATCGTAGCAAAAGTAAAAGAGTGTGGGAAGAAGACCGTCGCAGTCTCCGTTGCACAAGACAGTGCAGTACTGGAAGCTGTACATGAGGCCAAGAGACTGGGCATTGCAGATGCAATCCTGGTAGGTGATGAGGCAAAGATCCGTGAGATTGCAGCCGGACTGAATATGGACCTCTCCGATTATGAGATCATCAATGAGCCGGATATGATCGAAGCTTCCCTGAAAGCTGTAAAGCTGGCACATGACGGCCGTGCAGATATGTATATGAAGGGTCTGATCGACTCTAAGAATTTCTTAAAGAGTGTACTGAACAAAGAAGTAGGTCTTCGTACCGGTGGAACCCTGTCTCATGTATGTGTATTTGAGATTCCCGGCATTGACAGACTTCTGTTCCTGACCGATGTTGCATTCATGACCTATCCTACACTGGAGGAGAAGGTTCAGATCATCAAGAACACCATTCCGGTATGTAATGCCTGCGGCGTTGCAGAGCCTAAGGTAGCACCTTTAGCAGCAGTTGAGGTTGTAAATCCCAAGATGCCCGTTACCGTAGATGCGGCAGAACTGACTAAGATGTGCGAAGAAGGACAGATCCCCGGCTGTATCGTAGACGGACCGCTGTCTCTTGACCTGGCGATCGATCCCGAGGCAGCCAAGCATAAGGGAGCTACCGACCGTAAGATCCAGGGTGATGCAGATGTATTGCTGTTCCCGGATATCCATGCCGGCAACCTGGTATACAAAGCAATCGTACATATGGTAAAAGTAAAGAACGGATGCATCCTGACCGGTACCAAGGTACCCGTAGTCCTGACCAGCCGTTCCGATACCTTCGAGACCAAGGTATACTCCCTGGCACTGGCTGCAGTTGTAGCAGAAGAGATGAAAAAGAATCAGAAATAAGCTATGGATATCGTGATCGAAGCCGCTGTGGAAGCTGCGGGAGAACTGCTGTCGGCAGGTATAGATGCTGTAGTGGACAAAGCGGTAAAGCATAAGAGCGAATATAAGAGTGAATATAGGAGGAAACACACAATGGCAATCAAGAGTCTGATCATCAACCCCGGTTCCACATCCACCAAGATCGGTGTATTTGAGGATGAGAACTTATTATTTGAAGAAACTCTGAGACATTCTACCGAGGAGATCTCCAAATACGATACTATTTTCGAACAGAAGGATTTCCGTAAGAAGATCATTACCGATCTGCTGGCAGAGAAGAACTGCGATCTGAAGAGCTTCAACGTGATCGTAGGACGTGGCGGTCTGTTAAAGCCCATCCCCAGTGGTACCTATGCGGTAACCGATGATCTGCTGGAGGATTTAAAAGTAGGTGTACAGGGTCAGCATGCTTCTAATTTAGGCGGTATTCTGGCAAGAGAGATCGGTGATGAGATCGGCGTTCCTTCTTACATCGTAGACCCTGTTGTAGTAGATGAGCTGATGCCCATCGCAAGATATTCCGGTCTGGAAGAGATCCCCAGAGGAAGTATCTTCCATGCCCTGAACCAGAAGGCAGTTGCCAAGAGATATGCAAAAGAGGCCGGCAAGTCTTATGAGTCCCTGCGTCTGATAGTAGTGCACATGGGCGGCGGCGTATCCGTAGGCGCACATGAGGACGGCAAGGTTGTAGACGTATTCAGTGCATTTGACGGTGATGGTGCATTCTCTCCGGAGCGTGCAGGCGGTGTGCCTTGTGCAGCACTGGTAAAAATGTGCTTCTCCGGAAAATATACCGAGAAGGAGATCAGTGCAAAGCTGATCGGCAAGGGCGGCCTGAATTCTTACCTGGGTACCAATGATATGCGTGAAGTTACCAAGCGTGCCAATGAAGGCGATGCCAAGGCAGCGGAGGTGAAGCAGGCATTCCTGTTACAGGTAGCCAAAGACATCGGTGCTATGGCCTGTGTGCTGAACGGCAAGGTAGACCAGATCGTTATCACCGGAGGCATTGCATATGGTGAGGATGTAGTGGCTAAGCTGAAAGAGAGATGCGGCTGGATCGCTCCTGTGACCGTATATCCCGGTGAGGACGAGCTGTTAGCTCTGGCTCAGGGTGCTCTCCGTGTCATGAACGGCGAAGAACAGGTGAAGCAGTACTAATTTAGAGTAAAAATATAGAACTCCCGGTGGAATGATTCCATCGGGAGTATTTTACTTTAGGGAATAGACTTTCTGTCAGCATTATGATTTTAACTAAAAATCAGTTTTGACAGAATCCCCAGTACCAGCATGTGTACCGGATAAAAGGCATAGCAGGCAAGCTGGATCTTACGGTTATGCGCGCCCTGGCGTCCATGGTAGCACCACAGAAGCGGCAGACACAACAGCGCCAGCCCCTGTTCTGAAATCTCGAAGGCATGACCGAAAAGCTGTAATGGAATCTGCATTCCTGCCAACAGCATGACATTGATCCAGTAGAGCCCGGCAAACTGTCCGGCAAGCTGCCACCAATTTTTCCCATGGAAGAGATAGAATACGATAACAGTCAGAACGCCTTCTCCATAATAGTCGAACATGAGGAGGGTTGCCAGCACGTAGCCCACTGCAGATAGCAGCAGGATCGACGGAATCCACAGCCAGACCGGACATTTTTTCCGTAGGGTATCTATTGCCCAGATACACAGGAAGCCTGTGAGCAGTGTCCAGATCACGTTCTGATGAAATGGGTAGAATAACAGCCCACTGTACATCAGATTGATGGGAAGCTCAGAAAGAATGGCCAGAAGAAGCAGGCGCATGCAATATTTTTTCCTATCATGGGTATGGAAGAAGCCTTCCACCAGGAAAAAGGCGAACATGGGAAATGCCAGTCTGCCGATGCCGGTCAGCCACCAGGCATCTCCGGCGAGGGTAGCCCACAGGTGATCACAGAACATGAACGCCATAGCGAGGATATGCAGCGTCAGAGCACTGAGATCCGGTGGGAAAATAGAACAATGGGATACTTTGTTTTGCAAAATAAAACTCCTTTCAAAATTCCTTACGGAAGGATATAGTTGCATTATATCTTGTTTATGCGCTATAGTAAAGATGATCATAATTCGTCATATAAATCCATAAACAGGAAAGGACAGGAATGAAACAATGTATACAGACGGACAGATATATATGGGCCTGGCAGATGGTCAGCGTGTGAATATGCCGCTGAATATGAGTAACCGCCATGGACTGATCGCAGGAGCCAGCGGCACCGGCAAGACCATTACGATGAAAGCTATGGCGGAATCATTTTCCGACGCGGGAGTTCCGGTATTTTTATGTGATGTCAAGGGAGATGTCTCCGGCATTGCCACGGCGGGTGTGGCTTCGGAGTCTATGGACAAGAGGATCGATAAATTCGGTATCCGCGACAGCTTTTCCTATAAGGCTTATCCGGTCTGCTTCTGGGATATCTATCAGGAGGGCGGACATCCCGTGAGAGCCACCATCTCCGATATGGGACCGGAGCTTTTATCTCGTATTCTGGGGCTCACTGCTGCGCAGGAAGGTGTATTGAATATTGTCTTCCGGATCGCGGATGACAAGGGACTTTTATTGATCGACTTAAAGGATCTGCGTATTCTGCTGAATTATGTGGCAGAACACAAGGATGACTATCTGACCACCTACGGAAGTATCTCCAGGCAGTCCGTGGGCGGTATTCTGCGGGCGTTACTGCCTCTGGAGAATCAGGGCGGAGATCTCTTTTTCGGAGAACCGGATCTGGATATTTATGACTGGATGCGTACGGATGTGTACGGCAAGGGTATCGTCAATGTGCTGAATTGTGTAAAGCTGGTGCAGAATCCTACGTTATATGCCAGCTTCCTGTTATGGATGATGTCGGAACTGTTCGAAAAGCTTCCCGAGGCGGGAGATCTGGAAAAGCCGAAGCTGGTATTTTTCTTCGATGAGGCACACCTGTTGTTTGCTGATGCACCGAAGATACTGGTGCAGAAGATCGAGCAGGTGGTAAAGCTGATCCGTTCCAAGGGCGTGGGTATCTATTTCGTGACCCAGAGCCCCAGTGATATTCCCGATTCCGTGCTGGCACAGTTAAGCAACCGGGTACAGCATGCCCTCCGGGCGTACACTCCGGTGGAGCAGAAAGCTGTCCGGGCAGCAGCACAGTCCCTGCGGGCCAATCCTGCCTTTAAGGCAGAAGAAGTCATCATGGAACTGGGCGTAGGTGAGGCACTGACTTCCTTTCTGGATGAGAACGGCGTGCCCGGCATTGCCCAGCGTACCTCCATCATCTGCCCCCAGAGCTTTATGGGACCTGTGGATGAGACGGAGCGCAGGAATCTGATGGCGAGAGACGGCATGGGACGCTACGATGAGGCGGTGGACAATATTTCTGCCTACGAAGTGTTGACAGATACCATGGAGCATGAGGCGAAAGCGGCGCAGCTGGCAGCAGAGCGGGCACAGCTGGAAAAAGATAAGGAAGCGCTGGCAAAGCAGCAGGCAAAACTGCAGGAATCCACCGTAAAGCAGAAGCAGAAGGAATGGGAAGCCGCACAGAAAAAGAAGGAAAAGGCAGCGGAACGCAGACAGGCCCAGATCGAGCGCCAGCTGATTAACACCGGTGCCCAGGTCATCAAGAGAGGCATTCTGAGCACGCTGTTTGGAAAATAATAGATTGCTAACTTGAGAGTTAGTGAAATAATTGTTCTAAAATCCACGCAGAAAGGACTGCCCGCCCTGGACTCAGATGCTAGCTACAACTGTGGATTTTCTAAAGGAAAGTGGCGAAGTGCTTCTCATCAT
>ERZ780139.2281-NODE-2281-length-14589-cov-3.404500_pt1 | contig 14589 bp, 13 predicted proteins | sample MGYA00511476_ERZ780139 | MGnify/ENA primary metagenome ERZ780139 (study PRJEB29588, sample SAMEA2158190) | human gut metagenome | biome: human gut; feature: human-associated habitat; material: faeces | place: Denmark | collected 2008/2010 ... | reverse complement strand
CGCAGGCTTGTTCGGCGAATGGGACTGTGTCCGCATCGCCATCCCGCCGGAGGGCTTCTCGTCCGTCCGCGCGCGGGATTTGGCGGACGGCGCGTGGACAGACGTTACCCGGCAGACTGTGCGGAAGGGGAGGCAGCTTGTCATTCCGGGCGATCTGATTGATCGGCTCTGCCGCTGCGACGATGAATCCGCACCCGGGCTGGAACTTCAGCTGGAAGGAGTATCAAATTGAGCATCGATAAAGCGTTATTCATGGACCCGCCTGCGCAATACCGCATGAACCCCATGATCCATATCTGGCCGGAGCATGACAGCCGGCTGTTCATGGAGGCATTGAAGGACTATGGCTTTGGCGGCGTTGTCACAAACGTATATCAGGAGGACGGCTTTACCTCCAACCCGAAAAATCTGCACCGGTTCAGCGCCATTGTGCAGGAACTGGAGCAGAGCGGGCTTCCTTACTGGGTCTATGACGAGAGCGGCTATCCAAGCGGCTCCGGCGGCGGTCTGGTGCTCCGGGAGCATCCGGAACTCGAGGCCAAGGGGCTGTACATGCACCGCATCATCACCTATATGCCCCGCGAGGTGCGCTACCGGCTGGACTGCGAATCTGACCGGATTGTCTGGGCGGCAAAATATCAGGTGGACGTTTCCATCCCACAGGACAGCATCGTCCGCTACGAAACCATGCAGCCTGTCCCGTTTTCAGACGACTCCATCCGCTGTGAACTGCAGGCCTGTGAGGTCCTGTATATCTTCTGCCAGAAGCCCGCGTACGAGGGTTCGCACTGCACGCACAATATTTGTTCCTACGACCGCTATATCAACGTCCTGAACCCGGACGCTGTCCGCAGATTTATCGACTTGTGCTACGAGCCGGTCGAGGCGGCCGTTCCCGGCGTTTATGCGCACGCGCAGGCCGTTTTTACAGATGAACCGGCACTGCAGACGTTCTATGTGCGTCCGTATGAGCAGTGGCCCTATGCGCTTTTGCCGTGGGAAGCGCGTCTGCCGGGGATCTTCCGTCAGATGTATGGCGAGGACCTCTATCCGCTGCTTCCCATGCTGTTTGAGGGAACAGAGGTCTGCTGGCCCGCACGCGTCAAATTCTATGAGATGATCGGCCATGTCATCGGTCAGAGTTACACCGCGCAGCTGCGGAACTGGTGCCGTGCGCACGGGGGACGCTTCTCCGGGCACTATTTCGGCGAGGAAATGCTCGTTGACCATGTCCGCAGCTATGGAAACATGCTTTCCGTGCAGCGGCAGAGCGATTATCCGGGCATGGACATTCTCGCCTGCTGGCCGGAGGGCTATTTCCCGCAGGACGCAAAATATGTCCAGATGGCCGCGCGCAAATGCGGCTCCAATGGATTCATGGCCGAGGTCTGCCCGTTTGACAACCCGGAGGAATTCGGCAAGGCGCCGTTTGACAATCTGCTGGCAACGATGGGCCTGAACTATATCTCCGGTGTCCGTACCACGCAGAGTTACGCGGAGGCGGATTTCAGCGCTTTCGGCGACGGCCGTTTCCGGGATTTTCTGCCGAGGAACCAGGACATGTTCGGGCAGGTGCGCAAATACTTTGACCGCGCGCAGATGCGGCAGCTCAACGCCTATGTCGGCAGAATGGGCCTGCTTTTGGACGGATTGCAGAACCAGTGTACAACCGTCCTCTACTTCGGCATTGAGGATGTACAGGCAAAATACACACCCAAGCATGACTGTGAGGTCGGCGCGCAGGCCATCGGCTGCGATCTGGCAACGCTGCGGCTGCTGCGGGCCATGCTGGACGAGGGGCGGGACTTCCTGTTTGCCGACGCGGAGGATTTGACCGAGATTGCCCGGACTGGCAGACTTGGCGGCGAGGAAATCCGCAGGATTCTCCTGCCGGGGCTCGATGTCATCCGACCGGAGGCGCTCGCCGCGCTGCGGCAGCTGAAAAAAGCCGGTGTCTGTGTCCTGTTTGCGGAAAAACTTCCGCATATCGACGCACTGAGCGGCCAGCAGCTGCAGCTGGCCGGGGAATTTGAGGCTGTGTCTGTCCAGGAGGCAGTGCAGATTCCGGATGCGCAGGAGCCGCAGTTCAAAACGCTGTCCGGCCCGATCGTCCGGCAGGCAAGATATCGCACAAGGGACAGTAAAAGCATGTTCTTCCTGCTCAATCCCGGCCGCACGGAATCTGTTGTGCGCCTGCCGGGTGCAGACGCGCGCAGATGCACGGCGCTTGACCCGTTTACCGGCACAATCACGCAGGAACGTCTGAACCGGGACTGGACAGTCCCGGCTGTACGCGGGATTTTTATCATCATTGAGGAATGAATTTATGAATATAACGGTGAATCAACACCAGTTTTTTGTTGATGATCGCGGAAAACGGATCATCCGGAGCCGTGACGGGCGCTGCTGCGCAGCGGCGTCTATCTGCGAATTTTCTATGCAGATTCAAAGCGGCGAGCAGCAATATGCGCTGACCCCGGAACAATTTTCAAAAACGCCGATGCCCGACGGCGCACGGTATGAAAACAGCATCCTGCAGGTGCAGCTCCGCTATGCACCGCGCGGCAGCGCCATTGCAAAGAAACTCTCCGTGACCGCGAAGCAGCCGCTGACGCTTCTGTACATGCAGACCGAATACAGCCGCTTTGACGAACCGCTGCGCGGCGGTGGTGAGGGCCAGCCTGTATTCGCAGCCAACGACTGTTTCGCCGCCAGTACGCTGCCGGTCGCGCTCACACGCGTGCTGGACGGCAGCTGCCTGTCGATCGAACAGAGCCCATGGAAGACGCTGCAGGCGGGAGAGACATTTTTGCTGCATGACGTGATTTTCGGCTTCGCCGAAGGCGCCGGCATTGAAGCAAGTTTTGTCGCGTGGCTCAGAAGCCAGCGGCGCAGGCCGGAAGGCCGCCGTATTTTCTGCGACTGGGGCGCGCATGATGAGTTGGCAGGCGAAGCGCAGCTTGATGAGGCGATGGCTATGCGTCTGGCGGGCCTTCTTGCACACGGGGCAGAGCACGGCATGGCATTCGACAGCTATCTGATGGATGCGTACTGGTTCGAGGAACATATCCCTGCCCCGGATTTTAAAAAGGCCGCCTGGCCGGATGGCCCGGGCCGGTTTCTGGAGCGGCTGCATGAAATGGGCGTTTCGTTCGGCCTCTGGTTCGATGTCGGCCTTGCCGCAAACAAGCTGAACGGCAGCTACCGCAGGCGTGACGACGGTGAAAGAACACTTTGCCTCGGCTGTGAGGAAAATGCACAGATGCTGTTTGACGGCATCCGCAAGCAGCTTGCCGCCACGAACGCCAGCCTGATTAAACTCGATTTTGCCGCATTCGACTGTGTCAGCGGTGCGCATACGCACGCCGCGGGCGGCGTGCGCTCAAAAGAGCCAGCGGTGCGGAATCTTCTTTCGCAGCTTCAGACGCTGCGCGCGGAATATCCGCAGCTGCTCGTACTTGCGTATAATACGTTCACAGTTGACGCAGCTGTGATCGCGCAGCTTGACGAGACGGATTCACGCGCTGTTGTCTCGGCGATGTGGTGTTTGTATCTGGATTATATTTATTGTGGCGATCCGCGCCCCGCAGAGCAGATTCCCGCCGGATTGCCGCAGTCGCTTCTAGCCTATACAGATGCGATGGAGCAGCGCTTCCTGCGCGCGTTCGTCCCGCCGGAGGCGATTGACGACCACGGAACCATGATCGGCAACACAAACACGATTTATTATCTGGGCAAGTCCGCTTTCCGCGACAGCTGGATTATGAATTTGTCGCACGGAAACCGCAAGCAAAACCTCTACGGCGAACTCTCGCTTCTGGATGACGCGGACTGGGACTTTCTCGCGCAGAGTGTCCCGCTGTTTGAGCGAACAATCGGCGAAAACTGGACGGTGCAGATGCACGGTGAGCCCATGCACGGCGGCGGCTACGCGTATTCGTGCTTTGACGAGGCGGGAGGCTTCCTGACACTGGTAAACCCGACTTCGACCGCGCAGACGCTCTGCGTGACGCCGTCGTGCTGGAAAGAGCAGGAACAGATGGAACTCTGCCTGTGTTATGCCGGCCACACCTTTCTCGAACAGACGCTCGGCCGCACGACGCGCGCGCTTGTCCGCACGCTTCAGCCGGGCAGCGTGGAACTGATTACATGGCGGCGCTGCGAGTCCGTGCCCCGGGCAGGACTTTTGGTCATCGACAGCGGCGCAAGCTTGTCCTTTACCGTGCCGGAGAACGCGCGGCGCATCGGCCTGCGTCTGACCGAAGAAAACGGTGCGCCGGTCCGCGCCTTCGGAACAGGTGCAGATGCACTCAGCATCTGCGGCGGTCTGGAGCGGCTGCTTACTGCGCCGGTCTGGAGCGGCTGCTCGTGGATGCTGTACGGCTGCAATGGCGGCGAGACGGTCTGCATCCGCAGCGGATTTGACCGCAGACTCCTGCTGCACTGGCAGGCGGATGCGGCCGCGCAGGCATAAACAGGAGGTATTTGCATGAAACAGGAAAAACGCCCGCCGAGGATTCTATACTGGAAATGGGATGACAGCCATATTGACTCCGGCAGCTACCGCGCCGGTATCGACGACCTCTGTGAAAGAAGCTGCTTTGATACCGTGTTTATCTGCACACACTGGTGCCGGGACGGGCTGAGCACGAAAAAAACACATGACGCTGTCCTTGACGCCTGCCGGCTGCTGCACGCGCGCGGCAAAAAGCTGATCCTGGAGATCGATGCACGCAGCGAGAAAGAGCGCTTCTGCACGGCGTATCCGGAGGCACGCACCGGTATCGTATACTGGAAAGAACTTCCGGCCGACGCAGAGCACGCGGATTTTTCAATCCGGCAGGCCAGCGGTGCGGATCTGTTTGCCGGTGACCGGCAATCCGGTGAGTTGCTCCTGTGTGTCTACCGTTACCGCAGAACGGAGCAGGGCTACGAGCCCGGGACGCTGCGTGAACTGACGCAGGACTGCGGTCTGACTCGCACCGGCCCGGACACCGTCCGTGTAAGCTTGCCAGGCGGCTCTGATGCAGCAGAGCACATATTCGCGGCAGTTGTCAGCTGGTACCAGGCAAACGATTTGGCTTCTGATGCGCACGAGGCATTCAACCGCGAACTTTTTGCTGCCTATGCGGATATTCCGCTCGACGGCGCGGCTGTGGACGAACTTTCCTACATGACCAGTCCGTTTTTTGACTTTACACCGGGCAGCTATCAAAAATGGGACGAGCATCCCTACTACAGCCACGCGCTGGACGCGCGCTATCAGGCGCAGTACCGGAGAAGTCTCCGACTGGATTATCTGAACCGCTTTATCGGAAATGCTGCCGATCCGAATGAACAGCTGGTCAGCATCAACTGCTATCACGCCTTTATCCGGCAGATTACCATAAACGCAGAGCAGACGTTCTATCAGAACGTCAAATCGACGTTTGGCAGCGGAGCCTTTGTCGGCGTGCATCCGACGTGGTTTGCGATTGAGGAAACGGACAATACGCCGGAGGTCTGGAAAAACGGGATCGACTGGTGGGGCGTCCCGCGCGATTACGGCTTTACGGACGAGATCATGCTCTATCCTGTACGGCTGGCGCTGACGCACAAGGCAGAGGCAAACGTCTTCTACAACATGTGGTACGGCGAGGGGGCCGGCTTCCTGACGAGTTTTTTCAAGGAAATTTACCGCAACGCGCGCTACGGCGGCAGAACCATTTCTCTTGCCTACGAATGCCGCTTTGAGCGCGTTGTGCAGCAGCTGTGCCGCCCTGGAGAGTTAGAAGCTGTCTCGCAGTGCGAGCAGCGGATCCGCGCGCTGGATCATGTGCAGCACGCGCCTGCGGCGTCGGATGTGCTGATCATCATGGGGGTTCCCGCAGCCTGCAATGCAAAATACAACCAGAACGTTCACGGAACGTGGGACACCTATGGCAGCGTCTTCAAGCGGGTCTTTTCGCTTGCACGCGGGCTCTGGGACGCGGGGTATAACTGCGACTTAGTCGGCAGCTACGAGATCGACTCCGGTGCAATCCGGCTTCTGCCGGACGGAACCGCACAATACGGCAGCCAGACGTTCCACTTTGTACTCTATGCCTATCCCCAATTCGCTACGCAGAGTGAACAGGTGTTTCTTCAGGAACTTGCCGGACGCAAACTCCCGGCGGCTGTCATCGGCGAACTTGATACGGGCTTTTCTGGCGAAGATCTCACGGCGCTTGGCGTGCAGCTGCGAAGCAGCCTTTTCTGGTGCTCGGACAATCCTGAGATTTCCGATCTGACTGCGCTGCTTGCTGCCAATCATATCCGGACGTATCGGCTTCCCTGCGGCTGCGTGCTGCAGGACGGCAGCATGATCTTCACCGCGCCGGACGCAGCTGCGCCGAGCGGCAACCCGCTTTTTACGGAATTATCCGTCGAAGGCCGCCAAATCCGGATCGACGCGCAGGACTTCGTTTTCCTGAAACTCGCCGCAGGCGGCATCCAGCGCCTTGAGGGGCCGGCAATCCGCTCCGTCCACATTGACGGCAAGCCGGTCGTCAGCTTTGCGTCGTATCAGCTGGTCAGTCTCCATACCCTGACGCTTGCATTTCTCGGCGACAGTGTCACGGAGGGCTGCTTTGAGACGTATGAAGCCCCAGATCACACATGGCAGTGCGTCATGGATCCGGACGCTGTCTATCACGCGCAGCTGCGTCCCATGCTGCAGGACTATCTGCGCGGGCACGGCAGCCATGCGGGTGTCCGCATCATCAACGCAGGCATAGGCGGCAATACGAGCAGGGAAGGGCTTGCGCGGCTTGAACCGGACGTGCTGCGTTACCGGCCGGATATCACGGTGGTGTGCTTCGGGCTGAATGACGTGCACGGCGGCGATGCCGGACTTGGCGCATACCAGGATTGTCTGCGGGAGATTTTCCGGGCACTGCGGCGCGCGGGCAGCATGCCGGTCTTTATGACGCCGAACATGATGTGCACAGGCACGACGGCGCGCTACGCCGCCTGCCCGCCGCTGCGGGAGATGCAGGCGCACTGCTGCGCGCTTCAGCTGAATGGGCAGGTTGACCGGTATATGCAGGCGGCAAGGGATGTCTGCGAAGAAGCACGCGTCCCGGTCTGCGACTGCTACGCGCTCTGGAAGGAGCGGTTTTCTGGCGGCGAAGATATTACAGCGCTTCTCAGCAACGAAATCAATCACCCCTCGCGGCCGCTGCACCGTCTGTTCGCTGAGCAGCTTCTGCATGTTCTGCTGCGGGAGGGACTGCTTGACCAGGCGCTTCAGGAGACAGACTAAACCACAAGGCGCGTACCCATGGGTTTTCACAGGCCCGGCGGTACGCGCCTTTTCGCGCGGCATAGTTCAGGGGCTCGATTGCCGAATGATAGGGGGCTTCTGATTATTTTGTGTCAGACGGATTGACAATTCATATTCATTGATATATAATCCGAATTATATATAACTCGGATTATATATGGAGGCGCAAATATGCCCGCAAAAGTGAAAGTCACAAAAGAAATGATCCTGGATGCGGCCTTTGCGGTTGCCCGCGAAACAGGCGCGGAAAACATCAACGCAAGGACGGTATCGGAGCGGCTGCATTGCTCCACACAGCCCGTCATGTATCATTTTGCAACGATTGAAGAACTGAAGCGGACAGTCTATGCGAAAGCTGACCAGTACCATTCGGACTATCTGATGAGGATCAAAAAGCCGCAGAAGGGCGCTGCGCTTGGAATTGGAATGAATTATATTCGTTTTGCAATCGAAGAGCCGCATTTGTTCCGGTTCCTGTTCCAGTCGGATTACTTTAACGGAAGCACCCTGCTCGAATTGATCGATGCCGAAGAACTTACCCCTGTTCTTTCGGCGATGCAGGGGGTATTGGGAATCGGCATGGAACAGACGAAACAGGTCTTTTTGACTGTTTTCCTGTTTGCGCACGGGTATGCAAGCATCATCGCCAACAATTCACTGAAATACGACGAGGAGACGATCAATTCCCAACTGCAGCAGGCGTATCGGGGCGCAATATTGGCAGCGCAGGAGGAAACGGCGTGAAACCGAAACCAGTCCGGCTTTGGATGTTTCTGCTGCTGGTCGCCGCGTTTTGGGCGTTCATCTTTTTGACCTTGCATTTCTGGCTGGAGCCGTATTCTACTGCGTATGCCGAAACGAGAAGGGGCGCAGCCGGAGTTGCCGTGAATTTCTCCCAAAGCGGCATATCTTGACAGGTTCGGTGAGGTGTGGTATAAATGGCAGAAACCCTGCAATCAAAATCAGATTGGCTTTGCTGCCCGAAATGCGGCGGCAAAACAAGGACACAGATACGACCGCGCACGGTATTAGAGGATTTTCCTCTGTTTTGCCCAAAGTGCAAATATACCTGTGTGATCTGCTTCCGAGACGGGAAAATGGAAGAAATCAAAATGCCAGACGCTTAGACGCAGTGCAGATCGGGGAATCGGTTTGTACTGCGTTTATTTGCGTTCGTGGCACGAACGAGCGTTTTAGGAGGAACCGATGAATTACATCCATATTACAAAAGAAAACATAGACAAAGAACACATCTGCTGCGCAATGTCCGGCAAGCAAAGCCTGGTAAAAAAGGAATGGCTCCGGCAGCGCTTTGACGAGGGGCTTGTTTTTTACCGCAGCGAGGAGCGCGGCAAGTGCTTTATCGAATACATTCCCGCAGAAAACGCATGGGTGCCCATTGAGGCAGAGGGATATCTCTATATCAACTGCCTGTGGATCGCAGGCGCAATGAAAGGGCATGGATATTCCAATGACCTTTTGAACGCGTGTATCCGGGACGCCAGGGCGCAGGCCAGGAGGGGCGTCTGCATCCTGTGCGCCGAGGGACGAAAGCGGGAATTTCTCGCTGATCCAAAGTTTCTGGCTTACAAGGGTTTCCAGACTGCAGACATATCTGACTGTGGAATCAGCCTGATGTATTTGCCCCTTGTGCCGAATGCCGAGCCGCCGAAATTCAGGCAATGCGCCAAGCATCCCAAGACAGCCGAGGACGGCTTTGTCCTTTATTATACCGACCAGTGCCCGTTCACCTGTTACTGGGTACCGAAGGTGCAGGAGATTGCCGAAGAACATGGCATTCCATTCAAGGCAATCCATATTACCGACAAAGAATCTGCGCAGAATGTCCCCGCGCCGGTCACGACCTACGCTCTGTTCCGGGACGGACAGTTCCTGACACAGAGTATTCAGTCAGACAAAAAGTTTCTGGCGCTGGCAGGCGTTCGAGGCTGAGCCGACGGAGATCGGAAGAAGAAATCTGTGGAGGAATATATGAAAAACAGCGCACTGGTCGTGATCGACCTTCAAAATGATATCACGAAAAACTACAGGGAAATCATTGAAAACGTCAATGAAGCGATTGATTGGGCCGTTAAAAAGGAACTGTGGGTTATTTACATACAGCACAACAACCTGTCTGCGGGAACGAGAACATTCAGGCCAGGAACTCGCGGCGCAGCGTTGGTGCCAGAGTTGAACGTCGTATCCGATCACATCTTTACAAAGTCAAAAAGCAATGCCCTGACCAGCGAGGCGTTCTCTGCTTTCCTTCAGGAGCGTGGCATTACCGAGGTTTATGAAGCGCCTCGGCTAACTCCCCAAAAACTTGTAAACTCAGTTTTGTGCTTCCGGTTTCAATATGACTCATGTGCGTGGTAGATATATCAACTTTTTCTGCCAGCTGTTCTTGGGAAAGCCCCTGTGTTTTCCGATAGTACCTGATTCTCTGGCCTATAGCATACAGACGGAACAAATGTAACGCTTACAAGTGACCAAATTAGCGGCGTACAGTACTGAGTTATGCGTTTACTGCTTATTTGATATTTTGGAGTATCTGTGTTATATTGTAAATATCAGCAAAATAATAGAAAGGAATTGATAAGATGTTAAGAAAGCTTTTTGCAATTCTTTTTACCAGCGCCGTTCTTACTGCTTCTATTTGCGGATGTACAGACTCTTTGGCCAATAGTACCCCAGTCAGTTCAACGAATCGTATCACTTCCAACACAAGCGGCAGCACGGTAACAACCCAAGAGAACACTTCGGCTTCGCGTCCATCATCTGCACCGTCAGATAGTGTATCTACCGGGAAAAAGAATGCGCTTAAATCTGCGGAACAATATCTCAATGTTATGGCTTTTTCCTATTCTGGACTGATTGATCAACTGGAATATGAAGGCTATACCGCAGAAGAAGCTGAATACGCTGCAAAGAATTGCGGCGCGGATTGGAATGAACAGGCTGTTTTATCTGCAAAGCAATACTTAAAAACGATGTCCTTTTCAAAAGATGGACTGATTGAACAATTAGAGTATGAAGGCTATTCGCACGAACAGGCTGTTTATGGGGCAGAACAAGCTTATTCCTCGGCTTCAGACACTGCTGCAGCTGCAAATTCTTCAAGTTCTGGATCGGCAACTGTTGGCGAGCAAAACGCGCTACAGTCTGCGCTGCAATACTTGAATAGTATGCCCTTTTCTTACACCGGACTTATAGGACAGCTTGAGTACGAAGGATATTCTGATTCTGAAGCAAAATATGCAGCAGATAATTGCGGCGCGAATTGGAACGAACAGGCGGTGAAATCTGCTGAGCAGTACCTAGCTACGATGTCTTTCTCTCGTCAAGGCCTAATCGAACAGCTTGAATATGAAGGCTTCACATACGAACAAGCTTCTTATGCCGCAACAGAAAATGGATATTGATACGGATGTCCAAACTTTATGAAGAACAGCGGTTGGGAATGCCAGATCGACAAATACGCCGACAGGAGAAACGAAAAAAAGCAGAACAGCATAGCTGGTCCTGCGAGGCGTTTCGTCATCGATTTTCTCCAACATCAATCACATGAAACAAGAAGGCAGAGGGTAATATCCCCTCTGCCTTTTGTGTGTAATTTTCAGTGTCTTATTCTTCCTGATCCCAGTTATGCCAGACGTTCTGCACGTCGTCGTCCTCTTCAAACAGGTCGAGCATTTTTTCCATGTTGTCGCGGTCTTCCTGCTTTTCGAGCTTCTGGTAGGTCTGGGGGACCATCTCGATCTGGGCGGAGTCGAATTTATAGCCCTTGTCCTCGAGCGCCTTGGCGACGTCGTTGATGGAATCGGGGTCGGTATAGACGGTGAAGCAGCCCTCTTCCGGCAGGAAATCGGCGGCGCCGGCGTCGAGCGCGTCCATCATGACGGTATCCTCGTCGAGCTCTTCGTCTTCATTGTCGATGACGATGACGCCCTTGCGGTCGAACGACCAGCTGACGCAGCCGTTGGTGCCGAGACTGCCGCCGTACTTATCGAAATGATGGCGGACGCTGCCCGCGGTACGGTTGCGGTTGTCGGTCATGGTCTCGACGATGACGGCGACGCCGCAGGGGCCATGGCCCTCGTAGGTGATGGTCTCGTAGTTGTCGCCGCTGCCGGACGCGGCTGCTTTTTCGAGCACGCGCTTGATGTTGTCGTTCGGCATGTTGGCGGCCTTGGCCTTGGTGATGACGGTGGCAAGGCGGGAGTTGTACGCCGGGTCGGCGATGCCGCCGCCCTCTTTGACGGCCACGATCATTTCCTTGGAGATCTTCGTGAAGGCAGCCGCGCGCTTGGCGTCCTGCGCGCCCTTGGTTTTCTGAATGTTATGCCACTTGGAATGTCCGGACATGAGGTGTTCTTCCCTTCGTTACAATATCTCTTGTCATTTTATCACAGATAACGGGCAGAGGTCAACTGTTTCATAGAAATTGCGTTTCATCTTTATGCGCTTTTGCCCGCAGAACGGTCAAGTTCGGCAGCGCTTCGCGCAGAATGCGCTCCAGAACGGCGCAGACGGGGTTTTCTGTCTCAAAATGGCCCGCGTCGATGAGATTGAGCCCGCGGTATTTTGCCTCTTCAAAGTGATTATATTTGAGGTCAGCGGTCACGAGCGTATCGCAGCCCGCTGCCAGCACGTCGTCAATCGCGCCGAGCGCCATCTGCACGCCCGCGCCGCATTCCAGAAGCAATGCCTTTGTATCGTGGTTCATGTGTGATTCCTCCAGTTCTCAATTTGCAATAGGTTGTGCAAAAGCGAAAAAAGTATGATATAGTAGATGCAGAAAACTGCGCCGCGCCGTGCGGCGGGAAGGAGACAGCATGATCTTTGAACGCACCGTCGCCGTAGACCATGACCTCCACATGCTTGCCGGTGGCGTCATACAGCTTCTTCTGAATGGCCTCCACCATGCTCTGGCAGTCGCGGGGGAACAGCTTCACCGTATCCTCGGTGGCCTTGTTGGTGCCCAGCAGGCCGTAGTTCTCGTTATAGCCGCTGCCGTTGACAGGGGGGGAGAACACCTTTTCCGCACCGGCGGCGATCAGGCGGCGCTTGGTGCGCTTGCGGGTGTGGATGTCGCAGTTGATGACATTCTTGGTATAGGGCAGGATGGCCTTGGCGTCATTGGCGAAGATGACCTCCGCCTCCGCGCCGCAGTCCCGGATCAGGTCCATGTAGTAGGCCACATAGTCCACGCCGGTGAAGGGGTGCACGGTGTAGCCGAACAGCTCCCGGTATTTTTCCAGGGTCAGCACGTCCCGGTAGGGGTCCACGCCCTTTTCGTCCATCACATCCGGGTCGATCAGGTGGTTGCCCACTTCGTCGGAGGGATAGCTCAGCATGAGGACGATCTTCTTCGCACCCTTGGCAATGCCCCGCAGGCAGACGGCGAAACGGTTGCGGCTGAGGATGGGGAAAATAACGCCCACCGTTTCACCGCCCAGCTTTTCCTTCACGTCGGCGGCAATATCGTCCACGGAAGCGTAGTTGCCCTGAGCGCGGGCCACGATGGCCTCGGTCATAGCCACTACGTCCCGATCCCGGATGGCAAAGCCATCCTCCGGCTGGGCGGCAGCCTCCAAAACGGACTTGGTGACGATCTCCACCAGATCGTCGCCGCTGCGGATAATAGGCGCCCGGACGCCCCGGGAAACAGTACCGACCATACGGCTCATAAATAACTCCAATCCGCCGCCACATGGCGGCACACATGATTTTAGCTTCAAGCACAGGACCTTTTGCCCCAGCTTATTCATTTTAACAGATAGGTTGACCTTTGTAAAATTAAAAAATGCACTTTCAGATATCAATTCTGCTTATATTTTTGCCTATCGTATCTGTTGGTTTTATGATTCGCTATCCAAAAACACGGTTCGGCCGTCGATCCGGTCGCCCTCTACCGTTAATATACCGTAGGTAGGCCGCAGGCCCTTGCCCACAGTTCCCGGATTCAGGAACAGCGTTCTGCCCCGCTTGTCCACCAAAGGCTTGTGGGTATGGCCAAACAGAAAGGCATCTAAATGGTCCTGCTCTGCCTTCAAGCCCGCCGTCAGCAGGGAGGTTTTCACGCCGCAGGTGTGGCCGTGGCAGATCAACACACGGCAGTCCCCTAAAAACAGCAGTTTTTCCGCCGGCTCCTCCGGACGGCAGTCACAATTTCCGGGAACGTGCTCCATGGGAATGTCCGGATACCGTTCCGCCAGGCGTTCCGCATCCCGCCAGCAGTCCCCCAGATGGAGGATCATGTCGGGCTTTTCCCGTTCAACCGCCTCCTCCATATTGGATATATTTCCGTGGGAATCCGAAAGCACCAGAATGTTCATGGCAGTCTCCTCTTGTGTGGCATATTCATAGTCAAAAACAGTATACCCTGTTTTTTTCGCCGGTGCAAGGGCCGTTGCGGAACCCGGTGAAGTATGCTATACTGCTGAGGAAAAAATCAGGACGCCGCAGAGCGGGAAAACGAGGTAATCATGGGACATTTCGATCATCTGAATGTGGCCTTCTTCACAAAAGCCGCTATTTACCCCGGCAGCATCGGCACCTTCCGCTACCGTTTTCAGCGGGAGGGCTGGACGGACGGAAAGGGCACTCTCACTGTCTGGGTCTACGAGAACACCAGCTTCGAGCTGGCCAAGGATGTGGAATCCCAGACCTTCCCGTGGACGGAGGAGGGCGTGGAGCAGGTGAAGGCGTGGCTGGAGGAAAAGTTGGCGGAACGGGGCAGCCAGCCCTATTCCATCCCCTACCCCGCCCCCAAAGCGGAATGATATGTACTGGAATGACCTGAACTCCCGGCTAAAGGCGGAATACGGCTGCAAGGTCTACAAGCTGGCCCTGTCCTCCGGGTGTTCCTGCCCCAACCGGGACGGGACGCTGGACACGCGCGGCTGCATTTTCTGCGACGGCGCAGGTGCGTTCGCGGAGGCCGGAGCCATCCCGGATCAACTAGCCGCCGCCAGACTGCGGGTAGCCGCCAAGGCCGGGACCGATGCGAAATACATCGCCTACTTCCAGTCCTTCACCAACACATACGGGGACGCGGATCGCCTGCGGGCCTCGTATCAGGCTGCCATGGCGCCGGAGGATGTGGTGATCTTATCTATCGCCACCAGGCCGGACTGTCTGGGGCCGGACATTCTGGGCCTATTGGAGGATCTGAATCGCGTCAAGCCGGTGTGGTTGGAGCTGGGCTTGCAGACGATCCACCCGGAAAGCGCCCGGTATCTCCGCCGGGGCTATGACCTGCCGGTATTCGACCGGGCGGT
>ERZ780139.2278-NODE-2278-length-14614-cov-144.778419_pt1 | contig 14614 bp, 14 predicted proteins | sample MGYA00511476_ERZ780139 | MGnify/ENA primary metagenome ERZ780139 (study PRJEB29588, sample SAMEA2158190) | human gut metagenome | biome: human gut; feature: human-associated habitat; material: faeces | place: Denmark | collected 2008/2010 ... | reverse complement strand
ATAAATTTTCTGTAGAATCAAAAAGTTTTTTCCCCTAAATATATCGGGTGAGCCCATATTCCTCCCACGACTGGTCCTCAAAGTCCTCCACATCGCTCAGTTGATCCAGATATTGCTGCCACGGTGTCGCAGCAGTTATCTCCTTCTGAGCCAGGACCATGACCGGCATCAGACATACGAACAAAAGCCAAATTGTCCTCTTCGTCATCTCTTTGGGCTTTTAGGTTGATATGTAGATTGTCATTATTGCTTAGGTGTGTACGAGAATGCTCTGTACTCCGGACAAAGGTACTGTGAAATAATGAAAAAGAAGAAGAAAATGGCAAATATTTTTCTTTAAATGCAAAAATATCGTTACTTTTGCGCACAGAATAAGAAATCATGAAAATGAGAAGACTTTTACCCATACTGTTTCCAGCTATCCTCGCCGCACACTCCGCGCCTGCCTTGGCGCAGAGCGACGATACTTCCACGCCTCATCCCGAAGACAGGGAGGTGGACATGGATACACCTACCTTCGACCCCATGGTGAAGGTGGGAAAGGTGCTGATTGGCAAAGACAGCGTACAGTATGTTGAGGTCAACAAAGTGTACGTCTATCCGGAACCCGAGTTCAAGGACGCCAAACAGCGCATGGCTTACAACCGCCTGGTTTACAACATAAAGAAAGTTTTGCCCATCGCCAAGGAAGTAAGACAGATTATTCTGGAAACAGGAGCTTATCTAGAAACGCTGCCCAACAAAAAGGCGAAAGACGAGCACATGAAACGAGTGGAGAAAGACATCAAGCGCGAGTACACGCCACGCATGAAGAAACTCACCTACGCCCAGGGCAAACTCTGCATCAAACTGGTTTACCGCGAGTGTAACTCATCTTCCTATCAGCTGATACAGGCTTTTCTTGGTCCTATCCGTGCAGGCTTCTATCAGGCTTTTGCCGCCCTCTTTGGTGCCAGCCTTACCAAGAAATACGACCCCAACGGCGTAGACCGACTTACCGAACGTGTGGTAAAACAGGTGGAATCGGGACAGATCTGACTTTTCTATGTATGGAAAGGTCATATACTGTAACATCTTGAAAAGTTAGTCATTTTAGTCATTAGTCATTAGTCATTTTGACACTTTGACACTTTGGAATCGTGGTTTCTTGACTTGCTTCATTTTCTCTTAATGACTAATGACTAAATGACTAAAAAACAGAGAAGAAGATGCTGAAATTCGGTCATTTTGTGTCATGGTCATTTTGTGTCATTTTCGTTTTTAAAGAGAAAAAGTGCTCTATATAACTGAGGTCTCTTAAGCCCCCACGGGGGGCATCTATTATAACCAAGGGAGGTCTTAATAGACGACCGGCGTCGGTCATCTATTAAGACCCAAAGGAGGCACAATACAGAGCTATGCAGCATGGTGAACAAATGCTACAATATCTCTGCTCAAGATGGAGCTTCCCAACATACGACGAGGAAACTATTCCTCGGTGTAAAGCACCTGAATGATAGTTTGACCCACAGCCTTGAGGGTGTTCTTGTCGAGATGAGCCATGTCGTCGTTCATGGTGTGCCAAGTAGGACCGAAACTGCTCTGCTGGCAGTCGGGATAATAGGGGATGATGTCGATGGTAGGAATCTTCGCCTTCTGGTTGACAGGAATGTGATCGTCGGTAATCATGCCTCCGTCGCTCTTGGGGAAGAAACTGCCATAACCTGCCTGACGGGCTGCACGCCACACCTTATGGACTACCGAAGAAGCATACTGCATGGACATGCCCTCACGATAGAACTGAGCGCCCTGTCCGCCCACCATATCGAGCAGAATGCCGTAACGGGGCTGATAATCAGAAGGTTTATTCTCGCTCCAGTATTGAGCGCCCAAAGCCCAGGAGTCGCCATCGTCCTGAACGTCAGCCCACTGTGGAGTTCCCCAGTCCTCAGTATCGAAGCACACAAAGTCGACTCCTATTTGTGGATTCAACTTTTTGTCGGCCTGCAACTGTCGGGCTATCTCCAACATCACGGCTATGCCGCTGGCTCCATCGTTGGCAGCCATGACCGGCTTGCGCCAGTTGGCACTGTCGGGATCATTGTCTGCCCATGGACGACTGTCCCAATGGGCACACAGAAGGATGCGTGTGGATGCCTGAGGATTGTAATGGGCTATGATGTTGGTGTTCTTGAGTATAGTGCCGTCGTAGCCCTTAAGATCGGCTTTCTGGGTTTCCACCTGACAGCCGAACTGACGGAACTTGCTGACGATCCATTCGCCACAACGCTCGTGCGCTTCGCTGTTCATTGTGCGCGGACCGAATTGACATTGCGCATCACAATAGGCGAAAGCAGAGTCGGCATTGAAGGCTGGACCCACGGGATTGAGTTTCTCGGCCTCTTCCACCTCCTGCACGTCGGGCGACACACTATGGCTATTGGTATAGGTGTAAGCCCCGGCAGCAATGGCTGCCGCAGCAACAAAGCCCAATATGATTTTCATCTTTTTTGTCATCGTTTAATATTTTCTTCTCTTACAACGTTCTACTTTCTTCATTCTTCACTTAACACTCTCCTGTACCTGCCGCATGACACGAAGCCAGTTGCCGCCCCAAATCTTGGCAATGTCTGTTTCGCTGTACTTGCGGCGCAACAGCTGCTGGGTGAAGAGAATGAGCTCTGAGGAATCGGCAAGTCCGCGAATGCCTCCATCACCATCAAAGTCGGTTCCCAAGCCCACGTGATCGATTCCCACAATGCTGATGGCATGCTCCAGATGGGCAATGGCGTCGAGAATGTCGGCCTCGCCATCCTTGCGCAGGAAACCATGATAGAGCGTAACTTGTGCCACACCTCCACGGGCTGCCAATGCACGAAGCTGATCGTCGGTAAGATTGCGTGGAACATCACAGAGAGCACGGCAACTGCTGTGACTGCACACGATAGGTGTGCTGCTTATCTGCAGAGCATCGTAGAAACTCTTCTCGGAGGCATGACTCAGGTCGACCATGAGGCCCAGACGGTTCATCTCGCGAATAACCTGCTCACCAAAGTCGCTTACTCCATGATGGGTGTTGTTGCCACGGGCACTGTCACAAATATCATTGTCGCCGTTGTGGCAAAGTGTGATATAGACGATGCCTCGCTGGGCAAAATGCTCCACATTGGCAAGGTCGTGATGAATTGCCAAACCGTTCTCTATGCCGAGCATGATGCTCTTGCGACCAGACTGCTTGTTGGCATACAATTGGGCTGGAGTGCGGGCAAATGCCAGATAATCGGAATTCTGAGCCACGATGTCGCCTATCTTGTCGAAGATGAGGTCGGCATACTGCACAGGCGTCTCTACATCAAACTCCACCTTGCTGCTGAAACTCTCACCGGGCTTGGGTTGCGGCAGATAAGCCACCATCGTAGTGGCGTCCTGCCGACCGTCGGTCATCTTGTGAAGGTCGACAAGGATGCGAGAGTCGCGATGGTCGAACCGGACACCCTGAGGAAAGAACATCGGAGTGTCGCAATGGGTGTCGAGAGTAAGATTGCGGGCATGAAACTGCTTGGCAGCATAGAACTCATCTGCCCTTTCTACCAGCCAACGGAAGATTTTCTGACCTTCCGCCTCGAGCCATTCTGGATGCCATTGCACACCGAGAATCGACTTGTACTCGCTGCTCTCTATGGCCTCGATGATGTTGTCGGCAGAACGGGCAATGACACGGAAGCGCTTGCCGGGCTGGCTCACAGCCTGATGATGAAACGAATTGACCATGATGCGCTCGCTGCCATATATATTATATAAGGTAGAGTCCTTGACCAAGCAGACGCTGTGGGTTGGCTCCGAACGGTCGGCATCCTGGCTGTGCTTCACCTGCTGTTCTATATCTTGTTCCACCTTTCCGCCAAGGGCTATCGCCAAGGTCTGTATGCCACGACAGATGCCCAACATAGGAATCTGACGATTGAAGGCAAGGCGAACGAGCAAGAGTTCGGCAAGATCGCGCTCACGATTGATGTTGTGCAGACGGGGCGAAGGCTCCTCGCCCATCCACAAAGGGTTATGGTCGCCACCGCCCGTCAGAATGAGTCCGTCCAACTGCTGGAGGGTATTGATGATGACGGCTGTGTCGGCCACTGGAGGAACGATGACCGGCACTCCGCCAGCCTCGACCACCTGCTTGTAATAACGTTCACGAAGCGTAGCGTCGATGCCCTCGTAATTGGCAGTAAGGCCTATGAGGGGACGATGCTTCGCTTCGGGAAAGGCGGAGTACACACCCTGCAGGTGCGACTCCAAATCAAAGTTTTCCATTTATTCGTCTTCCAAAATAACAGGTATCTCACGCTTGATGCTCTGCTCCAGAGAGATGAGAGTCTCGGTGGAAACGACACCAGGGATGGCCTGCAACTTATTATTGAGCAAATCCATGAGCTGCTCGTTATCGCGGGCATAGAGCTTAAGAAGCATGGTATAGGAACCAGTGGTGAAATGGCACTCCACGATTTCGGGGATGTTGAGCAGACGCTCCACCACCTTCTTGTACATGTTGCCTCGCTCGAGGTTGATACCGACATAGGTGCAGGTGGAATAACCCAAGCTCTTGGGGTTGACATCGAAACCGCTGCCGGTGATGTAACCATCCTCCACCAAGTGCTGCACACGCTGATGAATGGCTGCACGCGACACACCACACTCTGCTGCTACATCCTTGAAAGGTATGCGGGCATTCTTAGACAAGATGCCCAGGATTTTTCTGTCAAGATTATCAATTTTATCCATTCTTTATGTTTTTAATGTCGTTATTTCATCTTTGTGGCCATGATAATACAATATGGTCCAAGCACTTCTTACAATTTTTATTTATTCAGTTTCCAGGTTACACCATCCTTGGTGTCCTTCACCTCGAAACCTGCCTCAGCAAGGGCATCGCGAATCTGGTCGCTGGTAGCCCAGTCTTTGTCAGCCTTGGCCTTGGCACGCAGATTGAGCACCATGTCGACCACCTTGCCGTAAGCTTCCTCACGGGCATCGTTGTTGGCTCCCTTCTCGCTCTTCAGTCCCAGAAGGTCGAAGGTGAAAAGACGCATGGTGTCAGAAAGTTCCTTCAAGTCGTCGGCAGAGATATTGGCCTTATGGTCAAGGGCGGTATTGATGACATGACATGCCTCGAAGAGATAACTGATGACAAGTTGTGTCTGGAAGTCGTCGTTCATCGCATCATAGCAACGCTGGCGCAACTCGCCCACAAACTTCTTCACCTGCTCGTCACTCTGCTTGGCTACAGGCACACGCTCAAGGTCGTTCAAGCCATTCATCAGGCGCTCCAGTCCTTTCTGACTTGCCTTCAGGGCATCGTTGGAGAAATCGACGGTGCTGCGATAGTGGGCTGAGAGGATGAAGAAACGGATGGTCATAGGCGAATAAGCCTGCTCCAGGCTCTCATGGGCGCCAGTGAAGAACTGCTCAAGCGTAATGAAGTTGCCGAGGCTCTTGCCCATCTTCTGTCCGTTAATGGTAATCATGTTGTTGTGCATCCAGTAGTGAACCATCTGGTCGCCCTGCGAAGCCACAGCCTGCGCTATCTCGCACTCATGATGAGGGAAGATGAGGTCCATGCCGCCTCCGTGAATATCGAAATGGCTGCCCAGATATTTTCTGCCCATAGCAGTACACTCGCAGTGCCAGCCAGGGAAACCATCGCTCCAAGGACTTGGCCAGCGCATGATGTGCTCGGGCGAAGCCTTCTTCCAAAGGGCAAAGTCGGCCTGATTTTTCTTCTCGCCGATACCGGCAAGCTCACGGCTCTCGTTGATGACATTCTCTAAGTTGCGGCTCGAAAGAATGCCATACTTATGGTCTTTGTTATACTTCTCTATATCGAAATAGATAGAGCCATTGCTCTCGTAGGCATAACCGTTGTCGAGAATCTCCTGCACCAGCTTCTCCTGCTCGATGATATGACCCGTGGCATGAGGCTCGATGCTTGGGGGAAGCACATTGAGTGCCTCCATCGCATCGTGATAGCGGTTGGTGTAGTACTGGGCTATCTCCATTGGCTCCAACTGCTCCAGTCGTGCCTTCTTCTCTATCTTGTCGTCGCCCTCATCGGCATCGTGCTCCAGGTGTCCCACATCGGTAATGTTGCGCACATAGCGCACCTTGTATCCCAAATGCTTGAGATAACGAAAAAGAATATCGAAAGTAATGGCAGGACGCGCATGACCAAGATGCGGGTCGCCATACACAGTGGGGCCACAAACGTACATGCCTACATTGGGGGCATGAAGCGGTGTAAATCTCTCCTTTGTGCGGGTGAGGGTGTTATAGATCAATAGTTTCTGTTCCATATTTTATATAGCTTTTTCTTTTTTGTTTATTATGTTGCAAAGTTAGTGTTTTTTTTCGATTAATCAGTCAATTTGCTAACAAAATGTTGCTATAATCGTTAAAATCTTCTTAAACTGCCATAAAATACTCACCTAATGATAGTTTATCGCAAAAAGAATTAAAGCAATAAAGTTATAGGGAATGAAGCATACAATGATAATTTTACAGCACTTATTTTTGCATAAAGCAGAAAATAATCGTATATATATACAACAAAGATAACTAAATAACCTTTTATTTGCATAAAACTAACAAAAAGTTATTTTGTTTTAAAAGATTTGTGTAACTTTGCAACCCAAACATCAAAGATTTAAACATAAAGAAAAAATGGCATACACAAGGCTGACAGCTGCCGAAGCAGCAGCTATGATCAAGGATCAAGACAACATCGGACTGAGTGGATTTACACCTAACGGCGTACCAAAGGCTACTTTCCGAGAACTCTCTAAGAGAGCCATCGCCGAACACGAGGCTGGACGCCCGTTCCAGGTGGGAATCCTGACTGGTGCCTCTACATCGCAGAGCATCGAAGGCGACATGGCTGCAGCCAACGCCATCAAGTTCCGTGCGCCATTTTCGACCAATAAAGACTTCCGCACGCATACCAACATGGGCGAGATAGACTATGAGGATATGCACTTAGGGCACATGGCTGAGCGTCTGCGCCGCGGCTTCTATGGAGAAATAGACCTTGCCATCATCGAGGTTTCCGACCTGGAGGAGGGCGAAACTACCTGCAAGGCTTTCCTCACATCGGCTGGCGGCATCGTGCCCACCATCGTGCGTCTCGCCAAAAAGGTGCTCATCGAGAAGAATTCATTCCATAGCCCTGCATCTCGATTTCTGCACGACGTGTATGAAATTGCAGAATGCCCATTCCGCAAACCTATTCCAATACTGAATGTAGGCGACAGAATAGGAAAAGAGTATGTAGAAATAGACGCAAGAAAGATTGTGGGAGTGGTGGAATGCAATATTCCGGAAGAGGCACGAGCCTTCAAACCTCTCGACCCTGTGACAGAACAGATGGGACACAACGTTGCCGACTTCCTGGTATCAGACCTGAAGAAGGGGCATATTCCTCCACAGTTCCTGCCGCTGCAGAGCGGTGTGGGAGTCACTTCGAATGCTGTTCTGGAGGCATTAGGACAAAATCCGAACGTGCCGGTATTCAGCGTTTACACCGAAGTGGTACAGGATGCGGTGGTGAAATACATGCGTGAGGGAAGAATCAAGGACGCTTCATGCTCGTCGCTCACCGTGACCAACGATACATTGAAAGAAGTGTACGACGACATCGACTACTTCAAACAGCACCTCACCATCCGGCAGAGCGAGATAAGCAACTCGCCAGAGGTGATTCGCCGACTGGGAGTCATCGCCATGAACACCGCCATAGAATGCGACATTTATGGCAACGAGAACTCAAGCCACATCTGTGGAAGCAAGTTGATGAACGGAATCGGAGGAAGCTGCGACTACGAACGAAACGGATTCATATCGATCTTCACCACACAGAGCACTACCAAGAACGGCTGCATCTCAGCCATTGTGCCTATGTGCAGCCATGTGGACAGCACGGAGCACGATGTGGACGTCATTGTGACTGAACAGGGCGTTGCTGACCTGCGAGGAAAGGGTCCGCTGCGCAGAGCTAAAGAGATTATCGAGAATTGTGCTCATCCCGACTACCGACCCATGCTGCGCGAATACCTGAAGCTGGCAGAGAAGGGACACGAACCTCAGAGCATGAGGGCTGCGCTCGCCATGCACGACACCTTCCTAAAGAAGGGCGATATGCGACTCACCGACTTCGGGGAATATCTGAAATAAAACAGACAAAGCAGATGATGAAGATTTAAACAAAAAGAGCTTGATGAGCGGACCGATATCGGCCATTCATCAAGCTCTTTGCTTTATGCTTCTGTTTCTACAGAATTCTCTTAGTGAGGAATTTAAACCGTCACTTAGTTTACTTTCTTCTCTTGGCAACAGCCTTCTTGGCTCGAGTCAATTTCTTGGCAGAAACAACTTTCTTGGCTGCAGCTGTCTTGTCGCTCACTTCTGTGGCTGGCTGAGCTTCCTTAACCTCTGGCTTTACGATGCTTACTAACTCAAGGTCGAACACCAAAGTAGAATAAGGAGGAATCTGACCAGCACCACGCTCGCCATAAGCCAACTCCTGAGGAATGTAAATTTCCCACTTACTGCCTACAGGCATCATCGTCAAGGCTTCAGTCCAGCCCTTGATAAGACGGCCGGCATTAAACTTGTCTGTCTTGGCACCATGATGCTTGGAAGTGGCATCAAACACAGTGCCGTCGAGCATACGACCCTCATAGATGACCTCTACCTCATCGCTCGCCTTAGGGACTTCGCCATTGCCTTCCTTCAGCACCTTGTACTGCAAACCGCTTGGAGTAACCTTCACGCCTTCTTTCTTGGCATTCTCTGCCAACCAACGCTTGCCGGCACCCATCAGCACATCTTCTGTATACTCAGCTGCCTTGGCAGGAGTGAAGAAAGTGGTGTCCTTAGAAAGTGTGGCAACAAAACCCTGGTTGAACAAGTCGGCAACTATAGAATCCTTGCTCGACTTAAACTCCTTCTGTGTGGCAGGAAGAATACGGTTCTTCGCCATCTGAGCAATGAGAATACCTGCAGCATAAGCCACATCCTGAGGAGTATTGCCACGCTGGAAAGCCTCGCTGTAACCCTTCACAAAATCGCTCATATAGGCTGTATCAACCTGATAAGCCTGCTGAAGATAAGGTATCAAACCCTGATTGCTTGCTTTCATTCCGGCAGCATAGCTCAACGAGTCGGAAACTGAAGCCAACACTACTGCAGACGCGGCTGGCTTCTTGGCCTTGTCCTTTTTCTTACCCTTGCCTGCAGCACTCGCCGTAAACAAAGAAGCACTCGCCACGAGGACGAGCGCTGTCATTATCATTTTATTCATATTTCTCGAAAGTCCTCTTTATTATTGAGTCTCTTAAAGGATATTACTTGGCACCAAGTGAAACCAACTCTATCTTGAAGATAAGAGCAGAGAATGGCTTAATCTGAGCCTGCTCACGCTCGCCGTAAGCCAACTCCTGAGGAATGTAGACCTCCCAAACTGAACCTACAGGCATGCGAACCAAAGCCTCTGTCCAGCCCTTGATAACCTGATTAGCACGAAGGGTAACAGCATCGCCACGCTTATAAGAAGAATCGAATACCTTGCCATCGATGGTCTTGCCCTCATAATTTACCTTTACCAAAGAAGTGTCCTTAGGCATTGGACCATTTCCCTCCTTGATTACCTTGTACTGAAGACCTGAAGGAAGTGTTACCACACCCGGCTTCTTCTTGTTGGCAGCGAGGAATTTCTCACCAGCCTGCTTGTTAGGACCATACTGCTTCTCCATAGCCTTAGCCTTGATAGCCATCATCTTGGCCTGAGCCACCTGCTGAGCCTGCTCTACTGTCATCAAGCCCTTCTTGCCTGTAGTACCAGTGATAAAACCAGCCATGAAGTTCTTCAAAGAGATTGTCTGGGTTGAGTCATTGCCAAACACTTCATGGTTAATACCCTTTACCATCTGGTTGCTAATCTGCTGACCAATCTGAATACCAGCATAGTAAGCTGCCTTCTTCTTGTCGTCGCCAGCATTGGCACCATCATTCAGACCCTTGATAAAATCGTCCATGTAAGCTGTATCCACGCCCATGCGTTCTACCAAGAACTCCTTCAAGCCCTGAGTTTGAGACATACCCATGGCATAACTCATTGTGTCGACATCGTTCTTGAGGTCTGCCTTAGGAGTTGAGTTGCCGCAAGCTACAAATGTAGCTGCTGCACAAGCCACAACGGCTCCGAAAAATAACTTTTTCATTGTTTTCTTTATGTTTTAATCTTAATTCTCGTTTACTTTACTGCTACAAGCTCTACATCAAAAATCAATGCTGAGAATGGAGGAATAGCAGCACCTGCGCCACGCTCGCCATAACCCAACTGATAAGGAATGAAGAAGCGGTACTTGGCACCCTCGGTCATGAGCTGAAGGCCCTCGGTCCAACCTGCGATAACCTGATTCAATGGGAAGGTGGCAGTCTGACCGCGGTCATAAGAGCTGTCAAACTTGGTTCCGTCGATGAGAGTTCCCTCATAGTGGCACTCCACCTGATCGGTAGCCTTAGGAGCCTTGCCGTTTCCTTCACGCAAAACCTGATATTGCAAACCACTCTTGGTGGTGATGATGCCTTCCTTCTTACCATTCTCGGCGAGGAACTTTTCACCAGCTTCCTTGGCTACTTTGCCCTTCTCGGCTGCTGCTGCCTGAGCCTTAGCCTCCTGAGCGGCGAAGAAATTCTGAACCAACTCCTGTGCCTCCTGCTCGCTAATCTGCAACTTGCCAGCAATGGCGTCCTTGACCGCCTGAGCAAAATCATCGATGTTTAATGTCTCTGCACCCATCGATGCCAACTGGCGACCAATGCCAATACCCAAAGCGTAACTTACTTTGTCCATAAATCTATCTATAAAAGTTTTTTGTTATTAATATTCTTATTTTACTTTAAAACGAGTGCAAAGATAACATTTTTCTTACTCATAACGATGCTATTTGCAGAAAAATTGCTATTTTTGTGCATTCTTAATAAAAGATTTATGAAGAAACTCGTATTTTTAACAGGTGCCGGCATGTCGGTGGAAAGCGGATTCAAGACTTTCCGGGGCAATGATGGATTGTGGGAGAACTATCCTGTGGAACAGATAGCCACCCACGAAGGCTGGGAGGCCGACCCAACCTTAGTGACCAACTTCTATAATATGCTGCGCAAGAAACTGTACGCGGCAAAGCCCAACGAGGGACATAAGCTCATCAAGGAGCTGGAGAATAACTTCGAGGTGACCGTGATTACGCAGAACGTGGACAACCTGCACGAGAAGGCTGGCTCAAGCCATGTCATACATCTGCATGGAGAACTGAGTAAGGTTTGTTCTGCACAAAATCCATACGATCCTCGATATATTCAGGAACTGCCCGAAGACAACTGCGAAATCAAACCTGGCACACTGGCTGGAGACGGAAGTCTGCTGCGACCCTTCATTGTCTTTTTCGGAGAGAGCGTGCCAATGATAGAACCTGCAGCCAAAGCTGTACAGCAAGCAGACATTTTCGTCATCATCGGAACTTCGCTCAATGTCTATCCTGCTGCGGGATTGATTTCATACACCAAGCCCAACATACCGATTTACTTGATTGACCCAGGCGCTGTCAGCACAAACGGATACTACAAGATTGAGCATATCATGAAGGGGGCTTCCGAAGGAATGAAAGATTTAAAGGACATATTGCTGAAATAGTGACAACAAAACTACTTTGAGCATCAGTTCCTAAAACTCTATACCTTAAACATCCCCCTAATTATTAAAACACCCCCTTAACTATTAAAATAAGAAAAACTATGGGAAAAGGAAAAAAAGGAGGCAAAAGAATGAACAAGGCACAGCTTACTGAGAAGCTGCACGATTTCTTTGCCAGTCAGCCAGGCGTCACTCTCAGTTTCAAGGAAATTTTCCGTGCCCTGCATCTTGATACACATCCTCTGAAGATGTTGGCTATCGACATCATGGAGGAAATGGCCTGGGACGATTATCTTGCCAAAGTAAGTGACAACTCATACAGGCTCAACCAGAGCATTCAGGTCATGGAGGGAAAGTTTGTGCGAAAACCAAATGGTAAGAACTCAGTAATACCTGAAGGAAGCGAGAAACCGATCTTTGTGTCGGAACGAAACTCAATGGGTGCTCTCAGCGGCGACATGGTGGAATTTACGTTCCTCGCACGACGCAAGAACCATATCAAGGAGGCACAGGTCAACAGAATCATAGAACGTGCCAAGGACAGCTTCGTGGGACGACTGAAAGTAGATAAGGATATCGCTTATCTGGTAACACCAAGTGATGTGTTTGCTCACAACATCATCATTCCTAAACGAAAGTTGAAAGGTGGAAAAACTGACGACAAGGCTGTGGTACGCATCATAGAATGGCCAGACGGAGAAAACAAAAGCCCCATCGGAGAAGTGGTGGATGTGCTGGGACAGAAGGGCGACAACGATGTGGAGATGAACTCTATCTTAGCCCAATACGGATTGCCATACAAGTATCCTAAAAACGTAGAGGATGCTGCCAACAAAATTACTGGCGAAATCACAGAGCAAGATTATAAGGAAAGAGAAGACTTCAGGGATGTGTTCACTTGCACAATAGACCCTAAGGACGCAAAAGACTTCGACGACGCACTCAGTATACAGAAACTGGACAACGGAAACTGGCAGGTGGGTGTGCATATTGCTGACGTTTCACACTACGTCACAGAAGGAAGTATCATAGACAAGGAAGCTGTGAAGCGTGCCACATCTGTCTATCTCGTTGACCGCACCATCCCTATGTTGCCAGAACGACTCTGCAACTTCATCTGCTCTCTGCGACCCGACGAGGAGAAACTGGCTTACAGTGTTATTTTCGAACTCGACAATAATGCAGAAATAAAGAACTACCGAATCGTTCATACTGTCATCAAGAGTAACCGACGCTATAAATATGAAGAGGTTCAGGAATTACTGGAAGCCAATGGAGTTGTCGACGGAACTGGAGAACCGGCACCAGCAGAAACCAAGCAACATCCTTATCAGGGAGAAAATGCGCTGCAGCTCATCACACTCGACAGACTGGCTAAGAAACTCCGTGCAGCACGATTCAAGAACGGAGCCGTGAAGTTCGACCGCGAGGAATTGCACTTCGATGTTGACGAAAAGGGAAAACCTATAAGCTGCTATTTCAAACGCTCTAAGGATGCCAACAAACTTGTAGAGGAATTCATGCTCCTTGCCAACCGCACAGTGGCAGAAAGCATCGGAAAGACAAAGAAAGGTAAGAAGTCTAAAACCCTGCCTTACCGTATACACGACAATCCGGATCCACAGAAACTGGAAACACTGCGCGAGTTTGTCGTAAAGTTCGGCTATAAGATGAAAACGGAAGGAACAAAGGGAGCCACGGCAAAGAGCCTGAACAAACTGATGGCCGACTGTGAGGGGAAACCCGAAAACAACCTTATTCAGATGGTTGCTCTGCGAGCCATGATGAAGGCAAAATACTCAGTACACAACATCGGACACTTTGGTTTGGCTTTTGAGTATTACACGCACTTTACTTCTCCTATACGCCGTTATCCCGACACGATGGTGCATCGTTTACTGACCAAGTATGCTGCTGGTGGAAGAAGCGCCAACGAGAAGCATTACGAAGAACTCTGCGAACATTGCTCTGAAATGGAACAGATTGCACAGAATGCGGAACGAGACAGCATCAAATACAAAATGGTAGAATTTATGGGCGATAAGCTCGGAGAGGAATTTGATGCCCACATTAGTGGAATAACAAGCTATGGTATCTATGCAACAATAGACGAAAACCACTGCGAAGGTATGATTCCTATGCGAGACATCGCAGACGACTATTACGACTTCGACGAAAGAAACTTCTGCTTGGTAGGGCGTCGCCATCACAATAAATATCAGTTAGGTGATGAAATCCGCATCAAGGTAGCACAAGCCAACCTCGAAAAGAAACAGCTCGACTTCACTCTGGCTGGAGATTCTGCTCCTGTTCGCAAAGAAAAGCCTGCGGCAAGCTCATCATCTAAAAGAACTAAGAAGTCTAAGCAGAAGACACACAATCATCGTAAAAACAAATAATCTCTCAATATTCATACTGGGCTAACCTTCATGGTTAGTCCAGTTTTTTATTAATCCCGTACCAATCATCAAGGAACGCACAAAATTCTGCGTAATCAAGGACCGAACTAGTCTAAATCTGTGATATTAAATATCCCCATAAAATTTATATTAAAGAATGAAACAGTACCATTAGTGAATGCAGGAAAAAGAAAAAGCGACGAAATAAGATCTACGGGAGCTACAACATCATTAAGAATTGTGTCTTCAGCATGATTTATCAGAAGAGCCAGCAAAAGCTGCATCAGCAAATGGAAATGCATCAACAAGAGCAACATTATCAGCAAGAACTGCATTATCAACAAGAGCTGCTTCATTATCGTGAATTACAGCATCAGCATGATCAGTATGGGAAAAACGAAAAAGCCTCAGGAATCTTTCGAAACCTGAGGCCTTGATGAAAAAAGGAGGCGGCTACCTACTCTCCCGCATTGCATTGCAGTACCATCGGCGCAAG
>ERZ780139.2274-NODE-2274-length-14641-cov-2.856643_pt1 | contig 14641 bp, 9 predicted proteins | sample MGYA00511476_ERZ780139 | MGnify/ENA primary metagenome ERZ780139 (study PRJEB29588, sample SAMEA2158190) | human gut metagenome | biome: human gut; feature: human-associated habitat; material: faeces | place: Denmark | collected 2008/2010 ... | reverse complement strand
GGATCGATCCGGCAAAAGAATTGCAGGGAGCACCGTGGGTGCAGGCATCTCTTCAGGAATCACTTGGTTCTTTCGGGCCGATCTTTATTACAGTTGCAATGGTATTTTTTGCATTTACAACTCTGCTCGGAAACTGTTTCTATTGTGACAATCTTTTAATCTACATTCACAAAAAACAGCCGGAAAAAGCTTTTATGAAAGGCTTCAGACTGGTATCGGCACTTGCAATCTTTCTGGGCGCAGGAATGGAGATGTCTCTTTTGTGGGATCTTTCCGATGTACTGATGGGGGTTATGGCGCTCATTAACATTCCGGTTATCCTGATTTTATCAGGGATTGCATTTCAAGCGATCCAAGATTATGAAGTGCAGTTAAAACAGGGAATCAACCCGGTTTTTAAAAGTGCAGACATCGGTCTTAGACAAAAAACAGATTTTTGGAGATAAAACAGAATAATGGGGGAGACTGTCCGAACCATCGGATAATCTCCCCCAATTTCTACATCCTCTATTTTATAACTAAGACTTTCTGTGTTTTAATGGATAGCTTTTTACTTTTTGTTACTGTGGTATTTTTTATAGAAATAAATATAGGATACTCCACCTGGAATACTAATCCAGATAAGCATTGTTACAACAGACACAATCTCAAAATCAGAAATTGTTAATGCACAGGCTATATACAGCAATACCATCGGAAATGAAATAAATCCTAAAATTCTATGTGCAATCTTCCAGGTATCTTCATCACGCACAGTCCATGGCAAACGAAGGCCGGTATGTCTGTTATATGGCAACTTCGGCGATACAATACCTATAAAAACCATTATGCAAGACAATAATACCATAGCAAATAGTTTCTCTCCATTTTCCGAAAAATTAATGACATCAACTGCACTCAGAAAAGCAAAAACAATACCAATGATTAAAATGCTAATATTGCAAAGTGTGGTAACACGGAAAATACCAAGCCTTAAATCGTCAGTTGTTAGACTTGTAAACAAGGCCAAATTACGATACAGTACGATACCTGCAATCAGCATACATATTCCTGCCATTAGAATTGATACGACTTCATTTTTCACACTCATTGTAATCATCATAGATAAAAATGAAACAAACAGAATCAGACCTCTTTTCTGGTTTGCCTGATACAACAACTTTTCTTTTTGCTTTTTTCTTGCCAGCTGTTCATTTAGTTCCGCCAATTCTTCCGCCAAATTCCCATTACTATGGATACTCTCCTCAATTCCAAGCAATTGACTAACCGATACATCAAGCAAATTTGCCATTTCAATCAAAACATCTGCATCCGGAATGGATAATCCCTTTTCCCATTTTGAAACTGTCTGCCGAACAACATTTAACTTTACTGCCATTTCTTCCTGGCTCATTCCCCTTGTTTTTCGGAAATGCTTTATATTCTCATTAATCATAATTTCATATCCCTTCTATTCGATATGTACATGTACATTATAAATTATACGAATATGCTGTTTCCGATACAAGCAATGGAAATTAACATTGGCTATTTTTTCTTTACACTTAAAAGTTAATTTGTGAATACTCGATAATTTTCTTCCTTATCGTAACCCTTGTGATTCCATCATCCTCATACATCGTATAACTGCTGTTTTTATATCCGATAAGCTGCAGATGTTCGGTATCAATATCTTTCACACACTCTGCTGCTTCTGCAACCGGGATGCATTTACCACTTCGAATGAAGAGCGGTACTTCATTTGATGCCACATCTACATAATGGATACCTTTCGCGAGAATCTCTTCCGAAATGCTTCCATCCGGCAGAAACTTGACAAATTTCATTTCTTCCGGCAGATAAACATAACGGCCTCTTGCGTTCTGCTCGTAGACCGGAGCGATCATGATCTCGTTTCCAAGCATCAGCTGATCCTCTATCCTGATTGCTCTCTTGTCATCCGGATAAACAAACCCTAACGGCTTAAAATACATGTCATCACTCAGCGCAGCTTTCATGTACTCGCTGTACAGATACGGCACAAGACGATATCTAGTGTTAATGACAGCACGGAAATCCTCGATATTTTCGAATTGATAACACTCCTGCTCTCTTGTTCCCGTCGCCGAATGATTACGCATCAGTGGTGTGAATACACCAAGTGCAAGAAAACGAAGCAACAGTTCTCTTGTCGTATCACTGCCAAATCCTCCAAGGTCAGCACCTGTATACAGGAAACCGCACATATTCAGAGACGGCAGCATCTTCAGGTTAAGAAGGATATGCGACCACCAGGATTTATTATCGCCTGTCCAGATTCCGCCATAACGGTGCATTCCGATATAAGAAGATCTGGAAAACATCAGAAAACGTTTTTCCGGGTCAATGCGTTCAAAAGCTTCTCCTGCTGCTCTTGTCATATTGTAGCCAAAAAGATTATGTACTTTGTCATGACGGATCTTTTTGCCATCGACATTGTGATAAAATCTTTTATAATCTTCCGGATTATTTGCAATACTGAGCATCTTGTCCTGCATTTCCCAGGGATGGGTCTTGCCTTCGGTATCCTTTGCAAACGCTCCGGCAAGTTCTTTTGCCTCTGCAAGGCCTTCGGAAGAATAAAAGATCGCAGGCTCGTTCATATCATTCCAGAAACCTTCTATTCCCTGTTCGATCAGAAAACGATATTTGTCCCCGAACCATTTTCTGGCTTCCGGATTCAGCATATCCGGAAAATGGGTATCTCCCGGCCATACAGCTGCAACAAAATCACTTCCGTCTTCTCTCTTGCAGAAATAGTTGTTTTTGACACCTTCCTCGTAAATCTCATATCCCGGCTCAACCTTGACACCGGCATCAATGATCGGAATCAGGCGAATACTCTGGTCATTCATTTCCTGTACGAATTCCGGAAAATCCGGGAAATTTTCTTCACTCACTGTGAAATCTTTGAATGACTGCATATAGTCAATATCCATGTAAATCATGTCGATCGGAATATGATTCTCCCGATATCCTTTTGCGACAGTACGGAAATCTTCTTTCGTCGTATAACCCCAGCGGCTCTGTCCGAAACCAAAAGCAAACTTCGGCGGGATATAGCTGCGTCCGATTACGTGACGGAACTGTTTTACGATATCATAAGCATTCTCACCTTCAAGCACGTAGATATCCAAGTCAGCATTTTCGCAAGATACCTTAAGGGTATCCTCTCTGTCATATCCAATATCAAAGGTCAGTTTTGAGGGATAGTCGAAAAACAATCCAAACGTGCTCTTTCCGCTCACAACAATGAAGTTGTGGGCTCCGTACAGAGAACGCTTGTCCTCTGTATGTACCGGATCATCTGTGCAATTACTGATATAACAATATCCTCTCTTGTTGATTCCACGATTGGCTTCACCCAGACCATAGACAATGTCATCTTCATCCATGATATAAGTAAAAACAAATCCTTCCTCCTGACTGACCTCTCCATATGGGAGAATGCCCTCAGTTGTTTCAATTTTTTCAGTCAGTGCCTCCGTATCAAACGGAGTTCCATATCTATATTTTCTAATCATTTCTCTGTCACCTGATGTTTATAATATAATACGAATGCTTCATATGGGTTCAGAATAATTTTTCCGTCAAATTCTTTTCTTCCAAGGTTTGTGATCAGACACTCTGCGCCTTTGAATTCTTCCGGCACTTCTACTTCTGCATTCTTGTCACTGAAGTTGCAGACAGTCAGAAGTTTTTCCTGATCCTGTTTTCTTGTGTACGCAAAAATCTGTTCATCCTCACGGTAAAGCGGCTCAAATTCGCCATAAACAATAATGTCTTTCTCTTTACGCAATCGGATCAGTTTCTGATAGTAGTGGAAAACAGAATCCGGATCTTCAAGCTGCTGTGCTGCATTGATCTTCTTGTAGTTCGGATTCACTTTGATCCACGGCTCGCCCTCTGTGAATCCAGCCTGTTTACTGTCGTCCCACTGCATCGGAGTTCTCGCATTGTCACGGCTTCTCAGCATCAGACATTTCATCATGTGTTCCGGAGTCATAAGACCTGATTCCGTAAACTCTTCAAAGTAATTAATACTTTCAATATCACGGTAATCTTCCAGTTTGTCAAAGTAAATGTTTGTCATACCAAGCTCTTCACCCTGATATACATATGGCGTTCCCTGCATCATGTGAATACAGGTAGCCAGCATTTTTGCAGATGTTTCTCTGTATACCGGATTGTCATTTCCAAAACGGCTGACGCTTCTCGGTTGATCATGATTACCTAAAAACAAACTGTTCCATGCTTTACCCTGGAGTTTCTCCTGCCATTTGATCATGATGCTTTTAAACTCTTTAAAATCATATTTTTGAGTTGTCCACTTTCCATAATCTCCGCATCCACTCTCCACATGCTCAAATTGGAATACCATATTCAGTTCATTTCTGTCTTCACCCGCATATTTCTGTGCTTCTTCAATTGTAACTCCAGCTGTTTCACCAACTGTCATGATATCATATTTTGAAAGGACTTCATGATTCATTTCCTGAAGAAATTCATGGACTCTTGGACCATGTACGCTATATGGTCCAAAATCTCCATAAAGTCCATTATTCATTTCTCCATCCGGAAATCTCTGATCTTTGGAAATCATACTGATAACATCCATACGGAAGCCATCGATTCCTTTTTCACACCAGAATTTCATCATATCGTAAACTTCCTGGCGTACTTTTTCATTTTCCCAATTGAGATCCGGCTGTTTTTTTGAAAACAGATGCAGATAATACATCTGAGTTTGCGGATCATATTCCCATGCAGAACCGCCGAATGCTCCGCCCCAGTTATTAGGTTCTTTTCCGTTTACCGGGTCTTTCCAGATATAATAATCACGATATGGATTATCTTTTGATTTACGGCTTTCAATAAACCAGTTATGTTCATCTGAAGTATGGTTGACTACGAGATCCATCAGAATCCTGATGGATCTTTTGTGTGCTTCACACAACAATTCCTCATAATCCTCCATAGTTCCATATTCTTCATAAATTCTACGGTAATCAGAAATATCGTAACCATTATCGTCCTGAGGTGATTCCAGCATCGGAGAAATCCATAACACATTTACCCCAAGTTCTTTAAGGTAATCGAGTTTCTGTATGATTCCTTTGATATCTCCCACGCCATCACCGTTACTGTCTTTAAAACTCTTTGGATATATCTGATATACTACACTTTCTTTCCACCATTTTTTCTCCATGCCAAGTCTCCTCATTTCTAATTATTTGACCGCTCCTGCAACCACACCATTCATTATACTCACCTCATCCTTGCAGTATCAAGAAGTTTCTCGCGAAACTACAAAAGGTAACAAAGTTTATTTCCTGCTTATTTGTACTCAGATACTTTCGTTTCTGCAAAAGTCATTTTCGCTTATATCAAATTTATAATATCATAGGCAGTTAGGTTTGTCACATAAAGGTTTGCAATTTCAAACTGCAAGACCGCTGTAATTGCGACTGATAAAATTAACCATTGTCTCCATGAATATATTAGAGATATAATATAAATACTGGTATCTGATTTTTCTGAATACTAAGTATCTAAAAATGGGGAATGATAAATGAACAAACAAGAGAAACAGATTTTCACATCAGACAATTTGAAAGAAACAGCCATCATGACGATAGCAGTGGGCATTATCGCCGCGGCCGTATATTTCTTTTTGATTCCGAGTATGACCTCGATCAGCAGTATATCCGCGCTGGCAATTGTTATGTCGCATTATATACCGTTGCATGTATCAACGATCACAATGATATTGAACGTTGTCCTGCTGCTGATAGGCTTTGTGACATGCGGAAAAGAATTCGGAGCAAAGACTGTTTACACAAGCATCCTGCTGCCGGTGTATCTTGCAGTATTTGAACGCATATTTCCGAATTTTACCTCGCTGACAAACAGCAGTGAACTGGATGTAATATGCTATATCCTGGTCGTAAGTATCGGGCTCAGCATTTTGTTTAACATGAATGCATCTTCTGGCGGACTGGATATCGTAGCGAAGATCATGAATAAATATCTGCACATAGAATTAGGAAAAGCAATGTCCATCTCGGGCATGTGTGTGGCACTTTCTTCCGCTCTGATCTATGACAAGAAAGCTGTCGTTTTAAGTGTGCTTGGAACCTATTTTAATGGTATTGTGCTGGATCATTTTATCTTTGGCCAGAATCTGAAACGGCGTGTATGTATTATTACAAAATACGAAGAAGAAGTCCGTCAGTTTATCTTGCATGAACTGCATAGCGGAGCAACATTCTACGAGGCGACAGGCGCATACAATATGCAGAAACACAGAGAGATCATTACGATCGTGGACAAAAGTGAATATCAGAAACTGATGAATTATATTATCAAGAAGGATCCGGAAGCATTCGTAACAGTGTATACAGTGTCTGATATGAGATACCGTCCAAAGGTAAGATCCTTTTAGGCGGGAAGAAGCTCTACAGAACACTTTACGCAGCTGCTTGAATATCTGAACAGAAAAGAGTCGCAGCCTGTTCCATCAGGGAACAACTGTGACTCTTTTTATTTTGTCTTCCATTTTGTGATATTACTTCACAATATCCAACTGCCCGACAATTCCGATATATCCATCTGTTTTTATTGATGACCATAATGTGTGCAGTTTCAGATCACACATCTGTCTTTCACCTCTTACTTTTAACATTACTTTCATTGAAACTTCTTTGTTTTTACTTGATACTGAATCCAGCGAATCTTTTACGCGCTGAATATCCTCTTCGCTTATATCATATGCTCCATATAAATCAAATCCCGAAAGATCTCTCTGATACTCTTTCTGCGATTCTCCGTCTGTTAAAACCAGGTTTCCTGAAATCGCATTATACTCCATTGAAATCTTACCGCTATTCTCCTTAAAGAACTTTATCTTTTCCTGCATGATCTCAATAACACGCTGGGAATAATCCTTGCGTGGCAATGCATTTTGCCTCAGTATTTCTTCTGAGATCCTCTGCGCTTCATAATACTCTCTGTTGTCATCCTTTTCTTTCTTAAATGTTCTGGACAACTGAGGACTGATCTCTTTCAGGCATTCCAGAAGAAGCGGATTAAACTGTCCGCACTGACCTTCCAGAATCATCTGGATTGCCGTATCATGATCATATGCATTCTTATAGCACCGTACACTTGTAAGCGCATCATACACATCAGCAATTGACACGATCTGCGCAGAGATTGGTATTTCTTCCCCTTTTAGTCCATCCGGATATCCTCTTCCGTCCCATCGTTCATGGTGCCACCGACAGATTTCCCATGCAATGTGTACCAGTGGCTTGTCCTGTGGAAAATCCATATCCCGGATCATAGATGCTCCAATCTCACTGTGGCTTTTCATGATCTTGAATTCTTCATCTGTCAGTCTGCCTGGTTTATTGAGGATTTCTTCCGGAATGCTGACCTTTCCAATGTCATGAAGGGAAGATGCTGTTATGATCAGAGCAATATCCGCTTCTGTCAGATGATACGCATCTGTTTTCCTGATCAATTCTCTCAACAGCATCTCCGTTGCGATACGGATGTGTAATATATGTTCGCTGCTTTCACTGTTATGAGAGCCTAATACATTGCTCAGGATTCCAATCATAATCGTGTTATTTTCTTCTTTCTCATAGACCTGATCTACAACCACATTGATCAGTCGTTTCTGGTTTGCATAAAGTCCCAATGTATTCTGGACTCTTTTCTTTACGATAACTGCATCAAACGGTCGGCTGATATAGTCTGTGATCCCCAGATCATACGCTTTTCGCATAATTTCGACAGATTCTTCTGATGAAATCATGACAATCGGAACTTCATCAATCCACTGTAACTCCCTCATATGTTCCAACACCTGGAATCCATTCATCTGCGGCATATTGATATCCAGAAGCATCAGGTCGATCTCTGGATGCACTTCCAGAATCTGGATTGCCTGAGTTCCATTTTCAGCTTCCAGATAATCATAACTGCTGCCAAGAATCTCCTTTAATATATCTCTGTTAAGTTCTGAATCATCTACAATAAATAGTTTTTGTTTCTCACTCATCCTTTATCCTCACAATTTTTATTTTTTCCTGCTAATTCAGCAATAATCTTCACTAATAGTTTCATATCGATCGGTTTTGAGACATGCTCATTCATTCCCGCTTCTTTTGACTTTATCCGGTCCTCAACAAAGGCGTTCGCAGTCATTGCGATGATCGGAATTTTCTTTGCATCACTTCTGTCCATTGAACGGATCATCTTTGTTGCCTCATATCCGTTCATAACCGGCATCATGACGTCCATAAGAATTACGTCGAATTCACCGGAAGCACTTTTCTCAAAAGCTTCCACTGCCTCCTGACCGTTCCATGCCTTTACCACAGAAGCTCCTTCGCTTTGAATGATGAATTCTGCGATCTCCATGTTCAATTCATTATCTTCTACGAGCAGAATGTTTAATCCTCTGATAGAAGCCGTTACTTCCTCCTGCTTCTCTTCGTCTCTCGCTGCATCTTCATTTATTTTAAATGGAATTGTGATCACAAAAGTAGTACCTATGCCCTGCTCACTTATAAAGGTGATTGTTCCACCCATTTTTTCCACAAGACTCTTTGTGATCGGCATTCCCAGACCGGTACCGCCAAACTTGGATGCTCCGCCTTTCTGCTCCTGCGCAAATGGCTCAAACAGATGTTTTTGGAATTCCTCACTCATACCAATTCCCGTATCCTGACATATGAACTCCAGCATTACAACTCCATCCTGATCGGAAGGAATCTCCCTGCTGCTCAAATAAATCTTTCCATAATCTTTATTGTACTTTACGGCATTACTCAGGATATTCATCAGAAGACGCTTTAGATGGATTGGGCTGCCTATAAGATCTTTATGAATGATCTCTGGTGTTTTGTGTTCCACCTTGATTTCTCTTTCATCAGCCATCTTTCCGACTACATCTATCACTTCATTTATTATTTGATAGATATTAAACGGTTTCTCTTCCAGATAAATTTCTCCTGACTCCAGTTTGCTCATATCAAGGACTTCATTAACCAGTTCCTTGAGAATATTGGAAGCCTCACGGATTTTCCCTCTGCATTCAGTCTGTCTCGACAGATCATCACGATAATAATCGCCCACATCAAGCATTCCGCAGATTCCATTGATCGGTGTCCGGATATCATGGCTCATCCTCTGCAGGAATTCTGTCTTCGCCCGGTTCGCCGCATCAGCCTTTTCCGCTGCTTCCAAAAGGCTCTTTTGATACTTCTGTTCTTTTTCCCTTTCTATTTTGAGAATATTTTTCTGTAATTTTCTGTAAATCATCCAGATTAGTGCTACAACAATCAGATAAATGAACAGGCACATGATCACATTTTGCAGAAGTGTCTGAAATATGATCGAATCCGGAACGTAAGCATAGATGTAATGGTCACTCTGCTTCAGCATAACACCGTGACACCGGACTCCATTGATCGTTAAGCCCATCATATGCTTACTGTCTGCATGATCTTTTAACTCCTGGATTGCTTCATAGTCTGTTGTGCTTTGTCCGGTCAGCCCGGTATTGTTTGAAGCAATGATCACGCCTTCATCTGCTACGATAATTGTCCCATCCCGGTCCTTCCGATAGCCATTCAACAAACTTTGTATCGTAAGTGTATAATTCGTTGCATACTCTGCGGAAGTATAATAGTAAGTCACTACAACTCCCGGTGCATCCTTTCTTGTGCAGGCAGCCATATCAATATAAGCCCCGTCATTATGATTGATTCTCTTGGCATACACCTTTTCATCGTAAATTGCTGTATCCAGTACGATTTCTTTCTCTGCACATTCTTTTATTTCCGGCAATAAACTTTCGTTCGTACTGTATTCACATACTATATTTCCATCTATATCTAGAATTGCTATTCCCGTCAGCCATAACTGCTCTGCACTTTCTTTCAATAGCTGATCATCCAGTGTTTTTTCATTTTCTATTTCTGCGGCTATATTTTTGCTGACCTGCCGGGTTCCTTCAATGGCACGAAGCAGACTTTTGGATTCTGATGATTCATTATAATGTGTATATGTGGAACATTGTACTTTTACATAATTTACCGTGTCTAAAAGATCAGCCTCTTTCTTTTCTTTGTCTGCATTGCTGAAAAAACATACAGACAGCACGACAAGACATATCCCAACAGCTATACTGATGATCCAGAATTTCTTTTCTGTTGGGACAGATTTTTTATTCTTCTTCAAGCTGGTCCACCTCCAGATATTTTTCTGGGTCATCAAGATATTTTCCTATGATTTTTGCAGAAGTTCCGTCCTCTCTCATTTCATCCAGAGTCTGCTCCAGTTTCTCCGGCAGATCCCGAGTTTCATTTTTTGAGAAAGCGACTCCGATTCCGACTGTCATAAGTGGTTCATCCAGAATTCGGAATTTCGCATCATAATCTTTCATATACTGTATAACCGATTCCTCATGTGCACCTATTGCATCTGCATATCCCTTTCCAAGGAATGTATAGATCAGTTCCCTATGTTCCAGACTAATCAGATTACCAAGCTTTGGAATCCTGCTGTCTGTTCTTTTCAGAAAAATTTCTTCCGGTTTTGTTGTAGATTGTACAGCAAGTGTCTTTCCTTCCAGATCACTCAGGGTATAGATATCACTGTTCTCATTGACTGCAACCACCTGGTTACTGACCATATACGGACCGGCCCATTTATAATCATCCAATCGTCCTTTCATGGAGAAGCAGACCATAATACAATCAATATCACCGTTCTCTACCAGCTCTTGCTTCTTCTCCCAGTCAATATTGACAATTTCTACGTCATAACCCATTCGTCCAAATGCTTCCGTTGCCAGTTCAACATCGATTCCTGTTGGTACACCATCTTCATTCAGATAATTATATGGGGGATAACTGTCGCTTCCAAGCTTTATAACCGAGCGTTCCGCTGTGTCAGATACTTGATCTGTTTTTCCACATCCGGAAAGCCCTGTTACCAGACATGTCAGCACAAGACATGCACTTAGCACTTTCTTTATCTTCATATACCTTTTTTCCTTTTGAAATCAAAAATATGATTCTATTATATCTTGATATTATTCTGCGTACAAGAAAAACCTTGCTGTCCACCATATTGTTACTGTTCACACGATATGCGACCAGCAACGCATCTCGCCATTCATATTGACATTCCTTTCACAGGGTGTCATAATACTTGCGGAGATAGTATTTGGAATACTACAAAACTATACTCTGACTGAATCACAACAATTTCATATTGAACAGTTACCCCGCCGGAAATGGCGGAAAGCGAGCTTATATTTATTTAAGACATAAAATAAGACTCAGGGAATACGAAGAATAGCAAAAGCATTTGCAGGGACCAGTATGCCTTGACGAATGCTTTTTTTGTAAGGAGACCAATAAGAAATGACAGTTGAGATGTTAAAAGGAAAGATTCATCGTGCTACAGTAGTACAGGCCGAACTTGACTATGTTGGAAGTATTACTGTTGATGAAGACCTGCTGGAAGCGGCAGGAATTATGGAATATGAGAAAGTTCAGATCGTGGACGTAAATAACGGAAGCCGATTTGAAACTTATACGATCTGCGGCAAGCGCGGAAGCGGAATGATCTGCTTAAATGGTGCTGCGGCAAGATGCGTAAGTACTGGTGACAAAATTATTATCATGTGTTATGCACATTATGATTCTGAAGAAGCCAAAGAACATAAACCACAGGTTGTTTTTGTAGATGATGAGAATAAGATCAGCCGTGTTACAAACTATGAGAAACACGGATTGCTGAAAGATATGGCATAACTGCAAAAGTGATTGTAACCTATAAATGAAAATGAAATTTGTTGAATTCAGAACAAGAGGCTATCTCCTAATTTAGTTTTAAAAGGAGAACACCATGAAGGTAACAAAAACAGTAAAGGAAACAAGAGATTTAATTAAGAACTGGAAAAGAGAAGGGAAAACAATCGGTCTTGTACCGACAATGGGATTCCTGCACGAAGGACACGCAAGCCTGATCAAAAGATGCCGCAAAGAAAATGATATCGTTGTTGTATCTGATTTTGTAAACCCGACACAGTTTGGACCGACAGAAGATCTGGAAGCATATCCAAGAGATTTCAAACGCGACAGCGAACTCTGCGAGAGCCTTGGAGCTGATGTCATCTTTCATCCGGAACCGAAAGATATGTACCATGATCCACATGCCTTTGTAAGTATTGATACTTTATCAGATACACTGTGCGGTAAGACAAGACCAATCCACTTTAAAGGTGTATGCACCGTTGTTTCTAAGTTATTTAACATTGTAACACCGGACAGGGCATATTTCGGTCAGAAAGATGCACAACAGCTGGCAATCATCCGCAAAATGGTACAGGATCTGAATTTTGATATCCAGATCGTAGGATGCCCTATCATCCGTGAGGAAGACGGACTTGCGAAATCATCCAGAAATACATATTTAAGTGAAGAAGAAAGAAAAGCCGCACTTTGTCTTTCAAGAGCTGTAAAAGCCGGTCAGAATATGATCTGCAAGGGAAGCAAAGCTGAAGAAGTATTAACAAAGATGCGCGAGATTATCGAAGCTGAACCTCTGGCAAAGATTGATTATGTATCTATGGTAGATGCACTGGATATGCAACCGGTAGAAATCGTAGAAAAAGATGTTCTGGTCGCTATGGCAGTTTACATCGGAAAAACCAGACTGATCGACAACTTTAGCTACGAGGTATAGCATATGGAAAATGTGATGAAAAAAGTAGGAAAAGCCAGTTCTTTTCTTACAAAATATATTGGAATTATTATCATCTGCTTCTCTGTGATCGCATTTTTCTGGCGCGATGGATTCGCGTGGACAACCAATTATACATCCATCTTCTTAGGTGTTGCCATGTTTGGCATGGGGCTTACAATCAAGATGGACGATTTTAAGAGAGTTTTTTCAAGACCAAAAGAAATCGTGATCGGATTTGTTGCACAATATACAATCATGCCTGTTGTGGCATGGGGATTATGCCAGCTGATGCATCTTCCGACAGATCTTGCACTTGGCGTTATTCTGGTCGGATGTTGTCCCGGCGGAACAGCAAGTAATGTAATTACATATATTGCCGGAGGTGATGTGGCACTCTCTGTTGGAATGACGATCACTTCCACGCTTGCGGCCCCACTGATGACACCATTATTAGTGTATTTGCTTGCCGGTGCCTGGGTAGAAGTATCTTTCCTTGCAATGGTAATTTCTGTTGTGAAAGTTGTACTGATTCCGGTGCTTCTTGGTATTTTGATCAACTGGATCTTTGGAAAGCAGATTCAGAAAATATCAGAAGTACTTCCACTGATTTCTGTTGTATCCATCGTAATGATCATCAGTGGAATCGTATCTGTCAATGCAGAAAAAATCTTAAGCTGTGGTCTGCTCGTACTTGGAGTTGTGGCACTTCACAATCTCTGCGGAATGGGCATCGGGCTTGGCGCAGCAAAACTTTTACATATCGAATATGATAAAGCTACTGCGATTGCGATCGAAGTCGGAATGCAGAACAGCGGCCTTGCGATTTCTCTTGCAACAGCTAATTTTGCAGCCAATCCACTGGCAACGCTTCCGGGAGCGATCTTCAGTGTATGGCATAATATATCAGGCTCTTTATTCGCCGGGATCCGCCGTGGCGGAACTGGTACGAAAGAAGCTTGCCTGGAAGTAACTGAATAGATAGAAAAAAAACTCCTGTGATTTGAATCTACAAAATCACAGGAGTTTTTCCTTTTCACCTATTATGCTATCTTTCCACTTATTATGCTATGCCTGTTGATCTCTGGCAATCGTTTCTTTCGTTAATTTCCTAATACTACTGCTATCTTGATCTCTTTCTCTGTCTCACTAAAATCGAATGTTCCTCCATCCTCTACTGTAACATGTACTTCATACAAGGTATCTTCCGACAACTTCTCTGGTGTCTTTCCATCTTCTGTCTGAATCTTCCACAGATCTTCCGGAACCTCTGTCAGCTTACCGTCTTTTCCATAAGCATACAGCTTAAATTCATCCGTTTTGCCTGCAAGCCCCTTCATTCGTATCGCCACAGTCGTACTCGGATGTACATTTTCTACCGTTATCGTATTCAGCCATCCTGCGACATTGCCCTTACCTCCGTCTTCCGTAAATTCTTCCTGCGTTAATATATTTCGCATTGCCTTGTCCAAATCTACTTTTCGGTAAGGCATTTCCGGAAGATATACGAACCGATCCTGCAGTCTGAGGAGTTCAAGATATCCGGTTGGACAATAGAGGGCATTTCCACTGTTTCCTGCATACATGCCAATCGCCATGTTATTATATCCAGGTTTATTTGATACATTCATCGTGAACACAGTCTCACCGGTCTCAAAATCTATCATAATAAACTGCCACATGCCACTGTCCAAGTCCTGAACATAACCGTAAATGTATCCTGTTGCGGTTGAAAGCTTCATCATCGATGTATCCCGGATATCATCTCTGCACCAGATACTCTTCATTTCATATCCGTCATCTGTCTTGATCGTATCAACGCGCTCAACTCCCGGCATGACCATTTTATTTCCTT
>ERZ780139.2271-NODE-2271-length-14664-cov-4.004928_pt1 | contig 14664 bp, 9 predicted proteins | sample MGYA00511476_ERZ780139 | MGnify/ENA primary metagenome ERZ780139 (study PRJEB29588, sample SAMEA2158190) | human gut metagenome | biome: human gut; feature: human-associated habitat; material: faeces | place: Denmark | collected 2008/2010 ... | reverse complement strand
ATCCAGCTGTCTTTAAGATTTAGTCCGCCCTCACGGATTGATTTTACTTCGGTTCCTGTCAGCTCTATTCCTGCCTCGTAACTTTCAAGTACAAAATAATCGTGACGTGCCTTTCTGTTGTCCGCTATCGTTTTAAGTGCTGTTTTTTCCACTGTAATCCCTCTTTTCTTATATATAAGGTATAAACCGTTTCATTCCCGATCGAACAGTACACCGGTGTTCGCTATCATAAATAAGGTATAGATATTATTTTACTATAAAACCGATATTTTTGCAAGCTTATTTGCAAGTACATTGTAAAAAATTCCTGCATTTTGCAATAACATAAATCAAAACTTGCGTAAATATGCGGTGAAACAGGTTATTATTGTGCTTTTTTGAGTTTTTTAAACTTTTTTATGAAAATTTTAAAAAAACTATTGCAAATTTTGCGTATATGTGATATACTTTTTCTTGCAGTTAAAAAACACTTACGGCTTTAGTTCATAAGAATGTACTAAAACTTACCGATAGAGTCGGTTTTCTCACAAATTACTTTCTGAAAAACGCAGAAAAACCGGGCTTATCCGTAAAAATGCGGTATATCGCACTTGAGCCGAAAATATTCAGGAGGATTTAACAATGGCGTTAAAAAATCAGTATCTTATCGACCTGCTTGAAACAGTTAAGAAAAGAAATGCAGGCGAGCCCGAATTCATTCAGGCAGTAACAGAAGTTTTCGAGAGCCTTCAGCCCGTAGTTGAAAAGAGACAGGATCTCGTTGACGCAGGCGTATTTGAGAGAATCGTTGAGCCTGAAAGACAGATCATGTTCCGTGTACCTTGGGTAGACGACAATGGCAAGACACAGGTCAACAGAGGTTTCAGAATTCAGTTCAACTCAGCTATCGGACCTTACAAGGGCGGTATCAGACTTCACCCCTCCGTATATCTCGGTATCATCAAGTTCCTCGGCTTTGAGCAGATCTTCAAGAACAGCCTTACAACACTGCCTATGGGCGGCGGCAAGGGCGGTTCTGACTTTGACCCCAAGGGCAAGAGCGACGGAGAGATTATGCGTTTCTGCCAGAGCTTTATGACAGAGCTTTGCAGACATATAGGTCCTGACTGCGATGTTCCCGCAGGCGACATCGGTACAGGCGGACGTGAGATCGGTTATATGTTCGGTCAGTACAAGAGAATCAGAAACGAATTCTCAGGCGTTCTCACAGGTAAGGGCTTAACATTCGGCGGTTCACTTGCAAGAACAGAAGCTACAGGCTATGGTCTTTGCTACTTCACAAACGAAATGCTCAAGGCTAACGGCAAGAGCTTCGACGGCAAGACAGTTGTTATCTCAGGTTCAGGTAACGTTGCTATCTACGCTACAGAAAAGGCTACACAGTACGGCGCTAAGGTAGTTGCACTTTCTGACTCAAACGGCTATATCCACGATCCCGACGGTATCGAGCTTGATGTTGTAAAGCAGATCAAGGAAGTTGAGAGAAAGCGTATCAAGGAATACGTTAACAGAACATCACACAAGAACGTTACATACACAGAGGGTTGCTCAGGTATCTGGACAATCAAGTGCGACATAGCACTCCCCTGCGCTACACAGAACGAAATCAACGGCGAGTCTGCTCAGGCTCTCGTAAACAACGGTTGCTTCGCAGTTGCCGAAGGTGCTAATATGCCTTCAACTCCCGATGCTATTGAAGTTTACCTTTCAAACGGTCTTCTTTACGGTCCTGCGAAGGCTGCTAATGCCGGCGGTGTTGCTACATCAGGTCTTGAAATGAGCCAGAACTCAATGCGTTACAGCTGGACATTTGAAGAAGTTGACGCTAAGCTCCACGACATTATGAAGGAAATCTTCAAGCAGTGTGACACAGCCGCTAAGGAATACGGCTTAGAGGGCAACTACATGGCAGGCGCTAACATAGCAGGCTTCTTAAAGGTTGCTGAAGCTATGAAGGCTCAGGGTTGTGTATAATATCCGATTTCGCTAAAACTACTCCCTTAAAGGAGGGCTTTATATGAAACACGGTACTTTATCTCAGGGCAAGAAGAGTACGGTTGACCCGAAAACATCTCTTGTAAGGAATGACGGAAGCGTCAAGCGCACCGATGACCTATCAAGCACAGGATTGGAATTTCACAAGCCGTTTACTCACGGCAAGCCCGATAAGGATAACAAGTAAATAAAATGACCTCCGCATCTGTTATGGTGCGGAGGTTTTTTTATGTGCGATACTATAATAGAACCGCCCTGTGTGTTACTGCGCACAAGGCGGTTTTCGTATTATATCAGAAATTTTCCGTAATGCTCTTAGCAAGCTGCCTTATTTCGGGGCAGTGAGCCGCTTCCCACAGTCTTATACTGCAATGTAAAACGCCGTTCTTCTTATATAGCATACCAAGGCGATGACAACGCTCGGTTCCGCATCTTATAAGAACCAAAAACGGCGAGAAGATATATATCAATAAACCGTTCTTCCGTATAGGTAAGGAAAAGAGTTATGTGGATTATTTCATAGGCGACAATACCGCCGTAAGCCGAAGCCACGCAAATATTGTCACCAATAACGATAAATTCTTCATTGTTGATACAAATTCGACCAACCATACATTTGTAAACGGAAGTATGATACAGAGCAATATAGAAACTCCTATCAGTCATGGCGACAAGATTCGCTTTGGCAACGAAGAATTTGAGTTCAGACTTTATTGATATTATGTGTATTGCGGCACGGATAAAGAGGTGTATATATGAATTTTATAATCTCCACGGCAACGGATATCGGTACAACTAAAAGCACAAATCAGGACAGTTTTAACGCCTGTGTATATAATACGTCAATCGGTAAAATTGCATTTGCGGTATTGTGCGACGGCATGGGCGGTCTTTCAAAAGGCGAAGTGGCGAGTGCTTCTCTCGTAAACGCTTTCAGAAAATGGGGAGATAACCGACTTCCTGTTCTTTGCGCAAACGGTATGAACGAAAATGATATCCGTACAGAATGGACAGGCATAGTTACTGAGTACAACGAGAAAATCAAAGTGTACGGAAAGAAATGCGGACTTACAAGCGGACTTGGTACTACTGTTACCGCACTGCTTCTTACCGGTACGAGATATTACATAATAAATGTCGGAGATACCAGAGCGTATGAGATATCCGACGGTGTAAGAGTACTTACAAAAGACCAGACTGTAGTGGCTCGTGAAGTTGAGCTTGGTAATCTTACGCCCGAACAGGCTGAAAACGATTCAAGACGCAGTGTTCTTTTGCAATGTGTAGGCGCATCTGACGAAGTATATCCTGACTTGTTCTTCGGCAATATAAAGACTAACGCAATATATATGCTTTGCAGCGACGGATTCAGACACGAGATTACTCAGGGAGAAATATATAATTTCCTAAACCCCGCTGTAATGACCGATGCCGAAAAGATGAAACAGAATATACAGACGCTGATAGATATAAATAAACAGCGCCATGAACGCGATAACATTTCGGTAGTAACTATAAGAACATTCTGAAATCGGAGGAGAAGAAATGCTTGATATCGGATCACTCGTAGACGGCAAATACAAGATACTCAGCAAAGTCGGTCAGGGCGGTATGAGTGTCGTGTATATGGCAATCAATGAGAAAGCAAATAAGACCTGGGCGGTCAAAGAAGTCCGTAAGGATGGCGTGCTTGATTTTGAAGCGGTAAAACAAGGACTGGTAGCCGAAACTGATATACTGAAAAAACTCAATCATCCCAATCTGCCCAGCATTATTGACGTAATAGATACAGAAGATTCGTTCATTATAATAATGGACTATATCGAGGGTAACTCGCTGAATAGGGCGCTCGAAGAATACGGCGCACAACCGCAGGAATTTGTCATAAAGTGGGCAAAGCAGCTATGTGACGTTCTGGGATATCTTCATTCGCGTCAGCCACCCATAATATATCGTGATATGAAGCCTGCAAATATTATGCTGAAGCCGGACGGCAATGTTACGCTCATCGATTTCGGTACGGCGAGAGAGTTCAAGGCGAAGAATCTGGCAGACACAACCTGTCTTGGCACGGTCGGTTACGCCGCACCTGAACAGTTCGGCGGAATGGGTCAGACAGATGCGAGAACCGACATATATTGTCTTGGTGCAACCTTATATCATCTTGTGACAGGCTGTAATCCCAGCGAGCCGCCTTATGAAATGAAACCGATAAGGCAGATAAACCCCGGACTGTCGGGCGGACTTGAGCGGATAATTCTGAAATGTACTCAGCGCAACCCTGCAGACAGATATCAGTCTGCGGCGGAACTTATGTATGCACTTGACCATTATGAAGAAATAGACGACCGTTATAAGAAAAAGCAGAAAAGAAAGCTTGGCGGCTTTATATCGGCACTTGCGGCATCAATTGTGTTTGCGGCAGGCGGCATAGTGCTGAATGTTGTTGCAACACAGAAAGCGACCGATACCTATCAGACTCTGCTGAATCAGGCAACGATCAATACTGATTACATTGAAAAAGTAAATATTTATTGTCAGTGTATAGAAGTGCCAAATATGGCAGGTGAAAAAGAGGCATATCTCGGACTTATCAAGACGTTTAAGGAAGATGATTATGTTTTCACAAAAGATGAATCTGATATGCTTATAAAGTATATGACAAACAACGCTGATGCTCTTCAGGCTGATAAAAGCGGTTATGCAACGATATGTTTTGAACTTGGAAAGCTCTACTGGTACTACTATGAAGCACCTGAAGAGAGAGCAACAAGGTCAAAGTCATGGTTCCAGAAAGTTATTGAAAACGCTCCTGAAGACTATGAAAATCTGAATATGGCAAAGACCTATGCAAGCATAGGAGAATTCAGAGCCAAGCAGAAGAACGGTAACAACGCCGAGGGTATCAGCAATACAGAATTTATGGATTATTTCAATAATCTTAAGGAGTTGTTGAATACGGTTGCCACAAACGCAAATGAGCAGGAAATCGTAAGACTTGAATTGCTGGAAATGGCAAGAGGAATGCTTCAGCAGTATCCGACAACATTCAAGGGACTGGGAATATCCGAGGATGAACTTATGCAGGTCTACGATCTTATAGCGAAAACTACGGAAAGTATCACACCTATTTCAGATGTAACCGAAAAGAAGAAAGCGGCAATACTTGAAAATATGGCTGATACCAAGCAGTACATAGAAACGGCTTACAATACGAAAGCGGAGGTAAAAGAATAATGTCGGTTGAATTATTACAAACGTTATCTCTCATTTCATTTATTGTGGCAGGCGTTGCACTGCTTGTAGCCATAGCGCTCTTCTTCCTGCTGGATATCAGAAAGGTCGTAGGCAACTTGTCAGGAGCGACAGCTCGCAAAGCTATCAGAAATATACGTCTGCAAAATGAAAATGCCGCCGATAATGATTACAGTGCGGCAACAGACAGAATAACAAGGTCCGGACGAATAGAGCGACAGGCGGCAGGTAAGGCCGGCGCACCGCAGACCGAAAAGTTTGCAACAACGGAGCTTGCAATGTCAGCACAGGAAACAACTGTTCTGGGGCCGGCGGCAAACGAAACCACAATACTTATGCCTGCCACAGCCGAAACCACAATTCTGAATGCCGGAAGCGGAGCGACACAGCCTCTTCAGTCGATTCTGCCCGCATCTGCAAAGCAACCCGCTTATGCGGTAACAGATCCTGCGTCAGCGGCGGTGTTTGTCAAGGAAATTGAAATGGGCTTTACAGACAGCACAGAAATAATTGAGTAAGTGGTGATGGTATGAAGATAACGTCAGGAAAAAAGAATACTATGCTTATAAATTTTGTTACTGCGTTGTTTATGATGTCGATGTCGCTTATTCTGATGTCGTTCTGCGGCACGGAAAACGAATCAAACAGAGTGCTTACGATAGTTACAGGCATTTTTTTCTGGTGCGGTTTCATAGGAACGATAACAGCATTTATTTTTATGAATATAGCGCGCAGGAAAAACGATAAATCTGCGTCTGAAAAAAACGGTATACTGAATATAGGTTTGTTCCGCTTTTTCAGCAATACCTGTGCCGGAGTGTTTGATGTTATTATGATATTATCGTTGTGCGCATTTATAGTCGTGTTGGTAGCAGCAGACAACATATCTGTGCAGTTGATAATAATGGCAATATTTGTTTTCTCGTTCGGTATGCACTGTATTCTGAACGGAATCAATTATAAATATATAATCAGTAAAGACAGGAGAGTAAAAAAATGATTAAAGCAAAGCCTAAAATCTGTGATAGAATTTTAGCGTTGTTTATGGCATTTGCTATGCTTATTGCGGTTTTATCCGACAATATGTTGCGTACATATGCCACACCCGCAGACACATTCACAATCACAGTTGTTGACCAAAACAACAACGCTGTATCAGGCGCAACGGTAGCTTATGAAGTAACTGTTGACGGCGCAAGTTCCACACAGAGGACCGTTGAAACAGGTGACGACGGAAGGGTAGAAATATCCGAAATAGCGGATATTGATTTTACAGCTCAACCAACACCCGTTGTAAAGCTGTCGGCTACCATAACGAAGGCAGATTATAAGCAGAGCGTCCTTACCGACACAGCCGTAACAAGCACAACAGACAATGTTAATGTTAAGCTTGAGGAAAAGGCAGTAGACGCAGATTTCGGATTTGCTGATCCGAATCCCGTAATAAATTACGATCAAAATAATACCGGATTTACAAACCCGCTTACAAAAGGCAACGGCAATGGTAATATCACTTTTGAAATAGAAGGCGGTAAATCTGATGTGGCAAGCATCGATGCCACAAACGGTGAGCTTACTATAAACAAAACGGGTACTGTCACCGTAACGGCAAAGAAAGCCGCAGATGAAAATTATAAGGCGGCACAGGCGTCATATACATTGACTGTAAAAGACGTAATCAAGTTTGATAAAGAAACTCCCGAATTGGATTTTGATCCTGAAAAAGAAAACACCTATACTCAGGAAGTTACAATAGGCGCAATCTCAGGTGTTGTCAAGTATAAGATTGAAGAAAGTACACCTTCGGACGCGGCAAGTATAGATGAAAGCTCAGGTAAGGTTACAATAACCAAGCCAGGCAAAATCAAGGTCGGTGCGGATCTGACTATAAGAGAAGGCGGAAATCCCGGCAAAACATTTTCTGCGTCCTACATACTGACCGTGAATAAGGCAGATCAGACAAACTTTGCTTTTGAAAAGCAGAATCCCAGAGCAATAACATACGATCCGAAAAACAATACGTTCAGCAATAAAGCAAGTAGCGATCAGGGCGAAGACAATGTTACTTACGAGATAACAAGTGACAACGGTGTTGCAAGTATAGACAGCACAACAGGCATACTTACCATTCTTAAAGCCGGCGATGTTACGGTAAAGGCAACAAGAGCGGCAGACGATAAGTATAACGAAGTAACAGCCGAGTACACCCTCACAATCTATAAGGCAGATCAGACAGGTTTTGTGTTTGAGAAAACACAGCACGAAATAACATATGAACCTGATCTGACGTTTGACAACGCCGCAACAGGCGGACAGAGCACAGGCAATGTTACTTATACGATAACAAGCGGCAACGATGTTGCAACTATTGACAGCAAAACAGGTACGCTAAAGATTAACAAAGCCGGCACGGTTACAGTAAAGGCTGTAAGAGCAGGTGATGATTGCTATAATGATTCCTCTGAAATAAGCTACACGCTGAAAATCAACAGGGCAGATCAGACAGGCTTTGAATTTGAACAGTATGATAATGATACATACAAAATTACTTATAATACCGGTATGTCGTTTAAGAATGCGGCGTCGGGCGGACAGAGCACAGGCAATATAACCTATTCGCTTTCATCTGACATTGTAAGCATTTATAACGACGGTAATATAACGTTCAAAGACGGACAAGTTGGTACAGTTACAGTAACGGCAACAAGAGCGGCAGACGATAAGTATAACGAAGTATCGACCAAGTACACACTTAACATATCGTATCTCGTTACTCCCGAAAATTCTTATGTATTATCGGGTGCTAAGCTTGACAACAATAGCAAATGGTATACGGGAGATATTACAATAACACCTGCCGACGGTTATAAAATCAGTTGGTCTAATAAACTTTCAAATAATGAATGGTCTGATTATCTGACCGTAAGCACAGAAGGAAACGAAAACGCCAAAACTGTTTATCTGAAAAATGATGAGGGTATCACAGCCGGAATTGATATCGGCGATGAAAAGCTGATGATAGACAGAACTGCTCCTGCTGTTTCAGTAAAATATGATAACAACAGCGCAGACAGCGATAAGTATTTTGATAAGGATCGTACCGCGACAATTACGATCACGGAGCATAACTTTGACCCGGCAAAGGTTGAAGCTATTGTTACCGTAAACGGTACAGTATCTGATAAGTTCAATGCAGATCTTAAAAAGGCGGAAAGTTGGAAAAGTGAGGGCGATGTACACACCGCCAAAATAACATTCTCCGACAACGCCGACTATACATTCAGCATAAACTGTACCGACAAAGCGGGTCATGTTACGGAAAACAATTCTGTAACATTTGCCGAAGGTTCGGTTGCAACCGGTGATTTCACTGTTGATAAGACAGCACCGAAAATAGAAGTTGCTTACGACAATAACTCTGTCAAGAACGGTAAGTATTTCAAGGCAGACCGTACAGCAACGATCACGATTACGGAGCATAACTTTGACGTATCAAGAGTTAAAGCACTAATCACAGACAAGAACGCAACTGATACAGTAAGCGATTATGCCGCTTATCTCAGCGATCTGAAGAACTGGACCGCTGACGGCGATAAGCACACGGCAACTATAACATTCTCAGTTGATGCAGACTATACATTCAGCATAAGCTGTACCGACAAGGCGGGAAATGCAAACAAAGCCGTTAATTACGGTGAATCAGAAGTTCCCAAAAAGTTTACCGTTGACAAAACAAACCCCGAAAATCTTGTAATAAGCTACAGTGAAAGCGTACTCGATATCGTTCTGAGAACAATATCGTTCGGATTCTTCAATCCGGATATAACGGTTACTGTTAAGGCTGATGATACGACATCGGGCATTGATTACTTTACCTACAGCACGGACGGCAACAAGACTGTTACTGCCGCTCAGGCAAAAGATGTGAAGTATGATAAAGACGGCAAAGCGTATATCACATTCAGAATAGCTCCGCAGTACAGAGGCAAGATATCCTTTAAAGCCTTTGACCGTGCAGGCAACAGTACAGGTATGAGCGATGACAAGACAGTAGTAGCCGACAACATCAAACCTGTTATAAGCGTAGAATACGATAATAACAAGCACGATAACAATAACACTACTTTCTACACCGCGAAGAGAACCGCAACGATCAAAATAACCGAAGCAAACTTCTTCACAGAAGCTTTCGATAAGAATTATCTTAAAATCACGGTTGTAAGAACCGATGACAACGGCAAGAAAACCACCACTGTACTGAAGAACGCAGACCTTACAACTCCGTTTGAAGACAGTAACGGCAATGTGCATACCGCAAAGCTTGACTTTGTTGAGGATGGCGACTACACGTTCACGATTGATTATACCGATTTCTCGGGTAATAAGGCGAGAACGTACAGCACATCGTTCACCATTGACAAGACAAGACCGACAATAGATGTTTCTTATGATAATAACTCTGCCAAGAACAGTAAGTATTTCAAGACAGACCGTACAGCAACGATAACGATAAACGAGCATAATTTTGATGCTTCAAGGGTTGTCGCAAAAGTAACGAACAAGAATGCAACAGGTACAGTTGGCGATTATGCCGCTTATCTGAAAAATGCGAAGAACTGGAAGACAAACGGCAATACACATACCGCAACCATCAGATTCACGACCGAGGCGGATTACACATTCAATATATCTTACAGTGACAAGGCGGGCAATAAAAACAAGGCTGTAAATTACGGCAAGTCAGTAGCCCCCGGTGAGTTTACGATCGATAAAACGGCACCGACAAAAGCAGATATCAGAATTAACAATGAGTCTGTAAAAGCAACAAAGGGTGTTGCTTTTGAAAAGTTCTATCGTAACAGCGTGACTGTAAAGTACAGTGTAAACTGTGACATAAGCGGTCTTGACAACATCACATATCAGAAGGTTCACGATGTGGCAGGTTATTCTGCCGACGGCAGCTGGACAGCTTATGCAAACACCGGTGTAAAAGTATCGCCGAGTGAAAAGTTTGTAATCTATTTCAGAGCTGAAGACAAGGCGGGCAATGTCACAATAATAAATTCTACAGGTATTGTTGTTGACAGCAAAGCGCCGACAGGCGAAACCTACGCACCGGAGATCGATATCAAGCCCGAAGCGGCTAACAAGAACGGACTTCACAATAAGGACGTGTCTGTTGACCTTAATGTAATTGATCCTGCATACAGCGGAAATAACGCTGACAGCAACGGTTATTATTCAGGCATTAACAGAATAACCTATCGTATTTCAACTACCGATACACAGGCTGAGGAAACAGGCGTGCTCTTTGATGTAAACGAAGGCATAACAAGCGGCTCAGTTTATGACAATGACAGCCTTGTAAGCAGTTGGACAGGCAGAATTAATATTGATGCTGCAACTTTCAACAGCAATAACGTAGTAGTTGAAATTACAGCAACGGATAATGCGGGCAATACAAGAGTAACAACCAACGAAATGATAAACGTTCCGATAGCAATCGATGTTACAAAGCCCGAAATTAACATTTCGTACAATAATAACTCTGTTGACAGCGAGTCGCTGTTCAAGGCTGACAGAGTGGCAACCATAGCTGTTACCGAACGTAATTTCAAATCTGACAATGTCAAGATAAAGATAACAAATACCGACGGAGTGATACCTGCTGTATCAGGTTGGAAAAAAACAGGCGGCACAGGTAATCTCGATGACACAATATGGACTGCCACAATTCCTTATACAGCAGACGGTGATTACGAGTTCAGTATCGAGTATACCGACCTTGCAGACAACAGAAGCGATGGTGCAGTATATGCGGCAGGTACACAAGTACCTGAAAAGTTCACTGTCGATAAGACGTTGCCCGTAATTGATGTTTCTTATGATAACAATTCAGCCTCAAACGGCAATTATTACAACGCAGGACGTACAGCAACTATAGTTATTACAGAGCACAACTTTGATGCAAGCCGTGTTACGGTAACACTTACTGCGACAGATGACGACACCGTCGCAGCACTTCCCATAGTAAGCGGCTGGACTGATAACGGAGACAGACACACTGCTACCGTATCCTACAGCAATGACAGTCTTTATACTTTTGATATAGCTGTTAAGGATAAGGCAGGCAACGATGCAGCTGACTTCGCAAAACAGACATTCTATGTTGACAAGACAGCTCCGAGTCTGACAATCAGCGGTGTTGCAGATCTTTCAGCAAACAGCGGTGAAATTATCCCGGTTATCTCATATACGGATACTAACTATGATGACGCAAATGTAAGTATAACGCTCACCGGTGCAGAAAGAAAAGCTGTTGCACTTGACGGCGCATATTCCGATCAGCACAACGGAAAGATATTTACCTTCAACAACTTCCCTGAGAAAAAAGAGGTTGATGATATCTACACGCTGACTGCCACGCTTACGGATAAGGCAGGTAATACTACAACCAAGTCGATCAGATTCTCTGCCAACCGTTTCGGCTCAACATATGCTCTTCCGAAGGCTACAGAAGAGCTTAACGGCTCATATACGCAGAGCGGTAAAGATGTTGTAGTGACAGAAACCAATGCAAACCAGCTTAAAAACATCAAGGTGATCCTCTTCAAGAACGGTGAAACCATAACGCTCAAGGAAGACGACGATTACAGGATTGATGTAAAGGGCGGCAACGGTCAGTGGTATGAATACACTTACACTGTATATTCGGCAAATTTCGCCGATGACGGTGTATACAGACTGTCATTCAGCTCGGAAGACGATGCAGGAAATAAGGCTGAAAATACTCTTGATACAAAGAACAAGGAAATTTCGTTCAGTGTAGATAAGACAAAGCCCGATATTGTTGTGACAAATATCGAAAACGGTTCGACATATCCTGTTGATAAGTTGACAGTAACAATGTCAGCAAGCGATAATATCCTTCTTAAAACGATGTCGGTATACCTTGACGATTATGACAAGGAATACAAGACATGGACAGCTGAGGATATCGCAAAAACAATAGATGCTGACGGAAACTTTACCTTTGATATTGATGGAAACTCAACAGGCGCACATAAGGTAAAGGTTGTCTGCACCGATGCAGCAGGAAATGAGCAGACGGTTGAAATTACAGATTTCTATGTAACAACCAACCTGTTTGTACGTTTCTACAACAACAAGGTTCTTTTCTTCGGCACGATTGGCGGCGTCATTGTGATAGCTGCCGCAATAGTAGTGCTGTTAGTTCTTAAAAAAAGAAAGCAAAACACCGGTGAAGACGAATAAATGATTTTTCTGCCGGGAGAAAATACAGCCGGCAGAAAATTTATGTTGTTTTTAATGACAAACATCTTTTGATCCGCTATATTACGGGTTGATTTTGCTCGAGAAAAATATTATAATTATATCAGGATTTTGTCGCACTTTAACTTTATTCAGTGCGATACCGAAAAAATTCCATAGTCTATGGAAAGTTGACAAAGGAGATCATTAATATGAAAATATGTCCTAATTGTAAATCACAGCTGGATGACAGCGCATTATTCTGCACAACTTGCGGAACACAGTTTGGCAACACACAGCCCCAGGGCACAGTGCCCCCTCAGGGAATGTATGCGGCAGCTCCCGCATATGATCCTTACGATCATACGGCAGAATTTGATCCCAAAGATATTTCCGATAACAAGGTACTTGCAATGCTTTGCTACCTTATGGGTATATTCGGAATAATAATTGCCCTTCTTGCAAGCAACTCATCAAAGTATGCAATGTTCCATGTAAGACAGGCGCTTAAGTTTGAAGTTGCAAACATACTCATGCTTATCTGTACGATTATTCTGTTATGGACAATTATAGTACCTATTGCTTATGGTATTATGTCAACTGTTCTGTGGGTAATCAAAATTATAGCCTTCTTCCAGATCTGCTCAGGTAAGGCTAAAGAACCCGCTATTATTCGTAGCCTCAAGTTCTTACGCTAAGCTTCATAAGAATAGATGCCCGTATCGCCTTTCAAAAGGTGATACGGGCTTTTTTTATTGACTCTATAATAAATGTTGGTGAAACCGGGTGTCAAACGGAAAAAGAAAACTGATATATGTTCAGTTATGCCGCCGCAACAGAAACAATATATGATCAGCAGATATCATAGCAAAATTAGCCGATATCTGCACATACAAAAGTGTATCTGGAAAAGCAGATATACCAACAACCTCAATGCAAATATTTTTTAATAATTTGAATTATCCTCACATAAGTGAAACACTCATCAGACCTTTTAACAGTAGCAAGCAAACAAAGCCGTGAATATTATGCTCTTGTATTCGGCGGATATTATGGGCGCACACTGTCTGAAAGAAAATTTTTCACTGCTTTGCGTAGCAGTGCCGAACAGGCTGAAGCAGTGCTGTCAGAGTGAATACATATTGCCGAAATAAGTTTGATTAAAGATTTTCGGTATTGCGCCCGAACACTGAAATCGTGATTTGACGGCATTATCAGTTCATTTGCTTACAGTTACACCAACAGCTTTACCTAGAGCTATAACAAAGTCAAAGTTTTAAAGAGAAACGCTTACGGTTACAGAAATTTCAGAAGATTCCGTAACCGTATTCTCCATGTTTTTTCTCATCAAAAATTATCGCGGATTCTTGATCCAACCCGCTGACGCAATTTTCTATTTTTCGTACCTAAACTATTGACAAAGAGCCGTTTTCCGCCACCGCGGCACTACTCTGCCTTTGCCGCCGACTTCGCAGTTCAGTGTTAAGCATGTTTTGCAAAACAAAAAAGCACTGCGATTGCAGTGCTTGAATGGCTCCCCCTGTTGGACTTGAACCAACGGCATCGTGATTAACAGTCACGCGCTCTACCGACTGAGCTAAGGAGGAATATATAAAGAAAGCACAGGAACTGTGCTTTCTTCTTTATGTCGGCATCTATCTATCTTCCCGGGCAGTCACCCGCCAAGTATTTTCGACGTAAATGAGCTTAACTACTGTGTTCGGAATGGGAACAGGTGGAACCTCATCACAATCAACACCGACTTTTAAGGGATATTCCCTCAAAATTGAATAACGAACCAAAAACAAAACATATATTCTCATTAGGTTTAAGCCCTCGACCGATTAGTATCTGCTGGCTAAATTGCTCACACAACTTACACCTTAGACCTATCAACCTCGTAGTCTACAAGGGGTCTTAACTTAAAAGTGGGATATCTTATCTTAAGGACGGCTTCACGCTTAGATGCTTTCAGCGTTTATCCGATCCGCACTTAGCTGCCCAGCTGTGCCACTGGCGTGACAACTGGTGCACCAGAGGTGCGTCCATCCCGGTCCTCTCGTACTAGGGACAGCTCCTTTCAAATATCCTGCGCCCACGACAGATAGGGACCGAACTGTCTCACGACGTTCTGAACCCAGC
>ERZ780139.2264-NODE-2264-length-14702-cov-3.051615_pt1 | contig 14702 bp, 10 predicted proteins | sample MGYA00511476_ERZ780139 | MGnify/ENA primary metagenome ERZ780139 (study PRJEB29588, sample SAMEA2158190) | human gut metagenome | biome: human gut; feature: human-associated habitat; material: faeces | place: Denmark | collected 2008/2010 ... | reverse complement strand
CGTTGGTAGGCAATCTGGCTTCCGTGTTTTCCGTCAATGCCGCCATGCTGGTCGTCGCGCGATTCGTCGCCGGCCTGCCGCACGGCGCGTTCTTCGGCACGGCCACGCTCATTGCCAAGACTCTGGCGGAGAAAGGCAAGGAAGCGCAGGCCGTATCCGTGATGGTCACCGGACAGACCGTGGCCAATATGCTCGGCGTACCGGCGGGCACCTTGATGGCCGAGTTCCTTTCCTGGCGTCTTGCCTTCGGCATTTTGGCCGCTTGGGCGGCAATGACGATTGTGCTGGCGTTGGCGTGGATTCCGTACGTTGCACCGATCAAGGACGCAGGCATCGCCGGTCAGTTCAAGTTCCTCACCCGCCGTGGCCCGTGGGTGATTTTGGCCGCCGTGTTCACCGGCAATGCCGGTGTGTTCTGCTGGTGGAGCTACGTCTCCCCTTGGCTGCAGAAAACCGGCGGATGGTCGTCTTCCCTGGTGCCGATGCTGATGATGCTTGCCGGCTTTGGTATGGTCATCGGCGGTCTGCTTGGAGGTCGTCTGACCGACCATTGGAGGCATGCCGGCGCGGCCGCAATAGGTCAGTCCATCTCCTGCCTCGGCTTGTTGCTGGTGCTTATCACTCCGGGTAATCAGCCGATGACCGCTGTACTGACGTTCTGGATCGCCGTCGGATTGTTCTTTACTTCCGCTCCACAGCAATTGCTGATGACCGAAGCCGGCCAAGGCGGCGGCGAGCTCATCGCCGGCGCAGCCGTGCAGGTGGCCTTCAACTTCGGCAATGCCATCGGCTCGATTGTCGGCGGCGCGATGCTCACCACCTTCTCGATGAACTATCGCTATACCGGCCTGGGCGGTATGCCGCTGGCTCTGCTTGCCGTAGGGCTGCTGGCCTTCTACTCGTGGCGCTGCGAAACCGATACCGACGCCATTCACCGCTTGCGCGAAACCAAGGTGGACTGAGACCAAGCTCACAGCAAACTCCCTGACGCGTTTGTTCACAGTATTAATAGACTGAAATCAGACACGATTCAGGGAGGTCTGGCGGTATGGACGAGGAAGCACTGCTCAAACAATTCGCCGCACAATTCGCGCATGGTCCAGACGATGCCGACGACACCGATGCGGCGGCCGCAGCGCAAGGTGCCGATTCTACTGCGAACCAGGCCACGGACGATGCCGATCAATCGCCCGCAACCTTTGATACCCAACAATTCCTGAACGGACTGGACGCGATTTTCGATCGCCACGCGGCAGCCACCGAAGCCGGTCCGTACTTGGAACAGGCGATGGTGGACGCGGAAAACGCCGGCGACGAGGCCGGACTGCTCACCGTACTCAACGAAACGATGGGCTTCTATCGCTCGCAGGGCCGGCACAAGGAGAATCAGTGGATTGTGCAGCGGGCGTTGGAACTGGCCGCTCGTATGGGCTTGACCACCGGCACATCCGAGGCGTGGGCCACCACGCTAATCAATTGCGCCACCTCGATGCGCGCGGCCAAACAATACGATCAGGCCGAGGATTTGTATCATCAGGCGCAGAGTGTCTGCCGGCATTCGCTGGCACCCACCGACCGTAGGCTCGCAGCACTGCACAACAATCTGTCGATGCTCTACAGCGAGACGAATCGGCCCGACAAGGCGGAACTGGAGTTGCGTGAAGCGCTGCGCATTATCGAAGCCTCGAGCGTGAACCCGGACGCGGATATCGACGTGTCCAGCTCGCACACGAATCTGGCGTTGACCCTGCTGACCGAACACAAGTTGGAGGGCGCGCATTGGCATGCAGCCAAGGCGCTGGAAATCTATCGCACCGGCCATCTGGAACATTCCGCGCATTATGCCTCCGCACTGGCGGGCTTCGCGCAGGTGTGCTTTGCCGAGAGACGGTATGCGGATGCGGTTACTGGATACCGGCATGCGCTGGCCGTGATCGAGGAATGTTACGGCAAGGACACCGATTACTGGCGTATCACCGCCGACAATCTGCGGCAGGCCGAGGAAGAGGCGGCGAAGGCCGGGGTGACGGTTGACAATGCGGGTGTTGCCGGCGATGCAGGCACGCCGCCCCAGTCCGGATCGCGGCTGTCGAACAGCCCGGCACAGGGCAAGACCGGTGCGAACGCGGCATCTTCCCCATCCACCGTTTCGGTGTCGACCGGTTCTGCGGGCGCGGCCGAGGCCGTTTCCGCATGCCCGGTGTCCGGACTGAAGCTGGCCCGCGCGTTCTGGACGCAGATGGGCAAGCCGATGATTGCGGCGAAGTATCCGCAGTATGCCGGGCGTATCGCCGCCGGTCTGGTGGGTCATGGCTCGGAATGCTACGGATTCGATGATGCGTATTCGCAGGACCACGATTTCGGCCCGCGCTTCTGCCTGTGGCTTACGGATGAGGATTACGCGGCGATCGGCGAGCAACTTGAGGTCGATTACGAGGCACTGCCGCGCAAGTTCAGCGTGGATGCGCAAGGCCGCGTGACGTTCGAGGCGCATGCCAGGTCCGATGCTTCCGGGGCATTCCCCTCCGCAGGTGCAGGCTCCACCGTCATACCCGATGCGGCAAACGCACCCACCCCCGGCACCGCTACGCACGATACCGCCACTGCCGAGTCAGGCGCGGCGTCCTCTGATGTGGCGGAAGCGATGACGACTCCGATTGATGCACCGCTCTCCCCCGTCACGCCGCGCGCACAGGGCGCGAATCGCCGTGACGGCGTGTTCCGCATCGGTGACTTCTTTGAGTCGATCACCGGGTATCGCACTGCGCCGGCGCAGACCGCGCCGCATGAGTGGCTGATGCTTCAGGAATCGACCTTGGCCGCCGCCACCAATGGCGAGGTGTTCGCCGATCCCACCGGTCTGTTTTCCAAGACGCGCCAAGGGTTCAAAAACATGCCAGACGATGTGCGGCTCGCGCTGATCTCCAAGCGACTCGGCATGATCGCCCAGGCCGGTCAATATAATCTGCCGCGTTCGTTGAAGCGCGGCGACGGCGCGGCCGCATGGCTGTCCATCCACGAGTTCGTGCAGGCCACCGCCTCGTTGGTGTTCCTGGTTAACGTGCCGATGGTGGTGGGCTATATGCCGTATTACAAGTGGCAGTTCGCAGCATTGCGCAAGCTGTCTGGCTCGATGTTCGCGCTGTTGCCGAACGTGGGCGAACAGTTGGAAACCGTGATGCGATTGAGTTCGACAGCCTGCTATGGCGGGGCCGGATTCGGCGAAGGCGGCAAGGGCGCGGCTCCAGCAATCGAGAAAATCAACGATATTGTGGAGCAGATTGCGGTGGATATCGTCAAGGAACTCAAACGCGAACACCTGACCACGTCCGGCGAGACCTTCCTCGAATGGCAGCGCCCGTATGTCGAGGACCACATCGCCTCTGATGATCCGGTGCTTAAAAGTTTGTAGATTCAAGCTCCCTCTGCCACGGCTTCGCCGTGCCACCTCCCTCATCAGAGGGAGGTATCAGTGAAAGGAACGTCGATGACCAACGAACTGACTGATGATGAACTGCGCGAGGCTATTGTGCGTCATGAATGGGATCAGTTCCAGCGCACCAACAATGAGGGTGGACGCGCGGCATGCCAAGGCAACTGGCCGGTGTTCCACCAGATGCGGTTGGCCCAGTTCCTCACATGGGAACGGCCATTACTCACCAGCTATGCCGCTGATCTTGACGCGGCCGACCACGTGGGCCGCAACCTCGTGACCGAAAAATACGGCCGCATGATGGCCTCCACCGCGCCGGAAGATTTCACGAAGAACATAGAGCCGTATATTCCGCGTCTCTCTGAAGAGCGCGCGGCCCGTCAGGAACAGGTCATCGCCCAGCAGGTCGCCTGGGCCAAGGATTTCCGCGAGCGCTACCCCAAGCTCGGCGAGGCGATGCGCGTACTCACCACCACCGACGACACACCATCTGCCACCTCATTCGAAACCTATCTGCGCGGCGAGCTTGGTACGTATTCCGACCAGACCTTCGAACGTTACGAAGCGATGATTGGCGAGCGCGCCGCAGCCAGCCCGCAACGCAATATCACTGAGGAAACCTTGTTGCACACAGTCCAGCTCGGCGGTTTCGACACCTTAGAGGAGGCCGAAGCCTCCCAAGCGTAATACTCAGCCATTCACTGTGTATCGGACACCCCGACTGATGTACGCCGGCCGGCCACACCCAGGCCAGCGCAATCTGCCGATCGCCCCACACCCAGACCACCAACGCAGCCTGCCCGCCAGGCCCCATTTACCAGCGCACATCGGCAGAATTACAGCGAGAATAGGCCCCAGAATGCCAGTGTCATCAGTGTGGTGAGAGTGCCGAGCGCTACCATCACGCATATGACGCGCCGTACACCGACGATATCGGCGCGGCAATACCAGACACGTTCCATTTCCCAAGCAAACAGCACCACCAACAGCATGGTCGCTATTCGCAGCACCACCCATCCGACGGCAAACAACTGCGGTTGAGGCATAACCAATACAGCCGATACGCCTACGGCGCTCATATAGCCGTACAACAGCCCAGTAATCACCATCACCGCTGTGCCGATACCGGCAGATAAGCCGGCAATGCCGTGCAACGTACGCTGTTGGGCGGCTCCCAGCCCACTCGGCGTCGCATGCATGGCACGCACAGTCGCCACACTACGTCGCCCGGCCAGCAACGTCTGTAGCCAAGAAAACACAGTCAAGCCAATACCTAATATCGCCGCCATCACGATCAGCACGGGCCCTGCCACCATCAGACCGGCCAGCACGCCAAGCGAGCCGACGATACCGGATCTGGTACGTTGCGACGCGGCGAAGCGCTGGTGAGGTGTTGCACCGGCGACTTGAGGCGTTGCCCATCCATCGGCTTTGGTTCCGGCAGTCACACCGTTCACCCAATTTTCCAGCGCTTGCGTATAGCCTTCGGCCAATGGCAGGTTCGGGGTGAATAAGCCCTCACCAGCCCGCATCTGATGGTTGCCGGCAAAATAGCGTACGGTGACGTTCTCGTTGCCGGACTTGTTGGCCGTGGCGATGATCCGCTGCGCCCCCTGTTCGATGGGCATGGCCGTATCGTAGGTGCCGTAGTTCACCAGCACCGGCATGGTGAGGGATTTCAGATACCGGTCGGCATCAAAGTCGGCATAGGCTAGATCAAATGGCGCGTAGTCCAGCGACATCAATTTGGCCATGTCTTTGACCACGGGCTTGGGCGCGCCGGCCTCATGCGTATAGGCGCTGACAGCCATGGCCATTTGCTCACGTCCATTGAACACCGGTGCGGATGTAAGTATGGCAAAGGCAATGTCTTGCCGTTTCGAGGTTAGAATCGTGGCAATCCAGGTGCCTTCGGATTCGGCGTAGATGCCGGTTTTGGCGGGGTCCACGCCGATTCTGCCACGCAACACGTCGAGCGAACGCCCGTATTCGCGAGCAAAACGCGGGTAGTCGCGATGCAGCACGGTGTAGTTGTCGTTGCGCTTGGCCGGCACCAAGGTCACGATGCCGGCAGAGGCCATGGCGTTGGCGATATCGCCGAAATCCTCGGCACCACTGGTACCGGACCCGTGAATGAACAGACAAGCCGGGCGTGGCCCGGGAGCGTCGACCGGTTCACGTAGTACGGCGGGTAGCGTGACGCCGTCGCCGGTCTTGATGGATAGTCGGGTTTCACGCGTACGATATCGCCCCTCGTGGGGAATGTTCGCATGGGCAGGGGTGATGGTGGTGTCGGCAGAAGCGATAGCGATGTGCTTGGTGTAGGGCCGTGTGTTCCATTGCGGCATCATCGCCCAGCCAAGTGTGGCGAATACCAGCGTCATCGCCATCGCGGTGGCGATGACGCTCGCTACCCGCCGCGCCGAAATCCGCTTCATAGTTACTATGCCTCCCCCCCCATCAGCATAGAACGGTCGGCTCCCGTCATAATGTGCTTCTACTGGGACCGTAATGCAATGGTTGTAACGCTATTTTCTCTTCTTGACGGCACCGACTATGGCCCATACAACGGCCACTATTACCAGAATAAGTCCCACTACGGCGCAGATAATAGCCGTCAGCAATTGCGGATTCGGCGAGAACAGCGAAATCATCCGATCCGGAGATATGCACCCGAAAACCAGCGCGATCACGCCGATAATCACGCCTAATAGTCCGAATACCACAGTAGGCGCGCTGGTGCTCTGTTTCTGGATGTTCTTGGCACTCTTGACATCCTTAGCATTCTGGACGTTCTTGGCGCTCTGGACGTTCTTGGCGCTCCCCCCAGGCTGGCATGGTTTGCCGGCGGTCTGAGACTGCCCATAGGGAGGTCGTGCTGAAGATGCTGCGTACATCGGCACATCATCGGCAGATGGAATCGGCCCACCATCTCCCTCCACGGCATCGGCAACTGTTTCCAGGGCAATCCGATCTGTGGTTGGTTCGATGGGCGATGGAGAGGCAGCTGTTGCCTGCGTATCCACATCCGAGACCGGCGCATCCGCATGATCGTCGGGGACGGGTAGCACAGCCGTTTTGTCATCATCCGCTGCGGATGGCAGCACCGTGGTATCGGTTCGGTCATCGACGGTCACCATGGTTGTGGTCGCGGTGGTCGCGTCGGTTTCGGAAGGTATGGCCGTGGTCGGTGTCGCATCCTCGATGGAGGCGAATTCCTTGGTTTCATCAGTCATGATTCCATCTCCTGGTTGTAACGGCTTGATCATTCCGATTGTTCGGTTGTGTTCTTGCTTGTACTGTTGCCGTCGTATATATCGGCAAGCGGCTGGAACGTGGAGCCTTTCCAATCGGAGGCGTACACCACGTTGACGCGTGCTTCCACCGCATAGGGAATATTGATTTTTAGTTCTGGGCCGTTGTCCGGCATGGCGGATTCCTTATACAACCATTCGTGATCAGGCCCATTGGTGGCACTTTCAGCTTCGAAGAAAACAAAGCTTGGACCCATGTAGTTGTTGTATACCATCTCGTATTTGCCGCCAACGTCACTCGAAGTGGAGTAGTAGGAGTCGGCGGTGCCGAAGGCGTAAGTGCAGGAATCCGGCAGAACGATATGCACTTGCGCCTGTGTTGCGGCTATGGTGATGGTACCGACCGGGCAATTACTGATGAAAGTTTTGCCATCCAGCATCTTCACCGTGTGCGGTCCATGTGTCTTGTCCCAATCGGACCAATCAATGATTGCCTGATCGGTGTTGTAGTTTTCACCGCTGAACGCCACACCTTGCTGCAATGTTTCGAACGTGGCATCGCTGGCATCGGCAACGAAGATGCCATCCTTTTGCACATCGTTCATACCATCGCTGTTTCTCGCACTGACAGATTGGCTCAGTGAAACAACAGTATTGATGCCGCTGGCACCAAAATCACGGTAGTACACGCCATACGTGCCTGAAACGATGGTCATGCAGAGCGCGCATCCACCGGCAACCAGTCCGAGAGGAATCAGACCACCGGTACGCCGCCCTCTGAATCCGAGAATGATGACCACCAGCCCCATCACTATGCATACTGCGGCAATCCAGATGGCGCTCAGACGCATAATGCCGATAATGCCCATGTCGTTTACCCAAATCAGTCCCATCAGACCGGCAAAGGAGAGGAAGGTAAGGCCCAGTATGCTCAAGACCACGATTGGGCCCGCCGGCTTGCGGCGCTTGGACTCGGTGGGGGCATAGGCCGTCGCATTCATACGGTCGGGGGCAAACGGCCCGTTGGGTACTGTGCCGGGCATCGCGCTGGGCACTGTGCCCGGCATCACGCTGGGCATCGACTGATAGACAGGCTGTGAAACAGGTTGTGAAACACTAGGCGCGGTTTGTGAAACAGATTGTGAAACAGGTTGCGGAGCTGAATACAAAGGAGATTGAGGGACCGGTTGCGCGGCTGGATATGAGACAGGCTGTGGAGCTGGATATGACACAGGCTGTGAAACCGGTCGCGGCGCAGATGCCCTGAATCCGTACCCTTCCTGCTGGCGAATGCCGCTTTTGGCCAACAACCAAAGCGCTAAGGCGGCGAGCGCAATACAAACCCACCCCGCACCTGGAATCACGATTGCCACGGCGAGGAACAGGAAGCATCCCAGACAATTCCAGTCCCATTGGCCGGCAATGAGGTCCTCGGCCAAGATGTGCCCATCGCGTACATCCGGCATCAGAAACCAGCCGAGTGCGTACAGAGCTGCGCCAAAACCGAAGAACAATGTACATACAATCACCAACGCACGTACTAATGTGGGGCTCCAGCCAAGCCGTAAAGCGATGCCACTGCATACGCCGCCGATCCACCGGTCGTCGCCGCGAACCAGTCCACTGGATCGCACCCAAGTGAAGAAGCGTCGCGATGTCTTGTTTTTTTGCGGACCAGGCTGCGGCTGTGGCTGATATGGATTCGCGTTTGGATTGCTCATGATTCCATTACACCGCCCGACCACTGCCACAACGCTCGGGGAACACCCTGATTGTTCCCTGAACACCGGGTAAAACCCCGGCCGCAACGCCCTGAGCGCGGCACAATAGGAGTATGACGTCATCTCCCGAACCATTGCTGCCTGCGCGCATGCCGTTGATGCGCCCCCGGCAGGGCCGTTGGCTCACCGGTGTGTGCAAGGGCATCGCCCTGCACTTGGGCATCGGCGTGGCATGGATTCGGATTGCGTTCATCGCACTGACCTTCCTCTACGGCGCAGGCATCATCGCTTATGTATTCCTGTGGGTGTTCATGCCCGCCGGAGACCCGGTGACGGCTGCAGCTCGCACAGTGCCCGTTGATCAGGCGCCGCTTGCGCGAGGCAATCAGTCACTTGCCGCTCATGACGACGAATCGGCTGCCGCACCGGAATCATTGTCCGAGGCCATCCAACGTGCTCCGAAACCGGCCGTCGTGGCATTGGCCGGTTTCGCGTTGATGGCCACCGGACTGCTGCTCACCAGCACCGGTGCGGATGTCCAGATTGTGCTTCCGCTGCTGGTAGGGTTGGGCGGCATCGCACTGGCATGGATGAATCTTAGTCCGCGAGGCACGCAGCTGTTGTCTATGTTGGGCGGCATCGCACTGATTTTCATGGGATGGGCATTGTATGTGCATAATGTCAGCATTCCCGGGTGGGGCAGCTCTCCTCGACGCATTGTTGCCAGCGGATTCATGATGATCGTCGGTATCGTGGTGGCGGTGATGCCGTGGGCGAACGCGATGCTGCAACGACTCACCCACGAGCAGGCATTGAAGGAGCGCGAAGAGGAGCGCGCGGACATGACCGCCCATCTGCATGATGGCGTGCTGCAAACGTTGGCGCTGATTCAGCTGCACTCCGAGGAACCGACCACCGTATTCGCCCTGGCGCGTAGCCAAGAGCGCGAGCTGCGCGAGTGGCTGTATCAGGAACGTTCCACATCGGATCGTTCGGTGGGAGCCGGATTGAAGCAGATCGCCGCCGAAGTGGAGGACGAGCACGGCAAGCCGATTGAGGTGGTCACCGTGGGCGACGCGCGGCCGAGTGCCCAGACCGATGCGCTGCTGGACGCCACCCGTCAGGCGTTGGTCAATGCGGTCACGCATGGCGGCGAGCCGGTGTCTTTGTATTGCGAGGCCAGCGACACGATGGTTGAAGTGTTCGTGCGCGACCATGGCGAAGGCTTCGATATGGACGCCATTCCGCCCGACCGGCTGGGCATCCGCGAATCGATTATCGGCCGCATCAAACGGCGCGGCGGTACAGTGGAGATAGTGTCCAGGGCCGGCTGGGGCACCGAGGTCAGAATGCATATGCCGATCGCGCTGAAAGCGGCGCAGGGAGAACATCGATGAGCGAGAACGAGACAGCCAAGATTCGTGTGGCCGTGGTCGATGACCATGAGATGTTCCGTGCGGGCGTAATCGCCACGTTGCGTGATTCCTTCGATATCGTCGGCCAAGCGGCGGACGTGCCCGGTTCGGTGGCGATGATCGCACAGACCAAGCCGCAGGTGGTGTTGCTGGATGTGCACGTGCCCGGCGGTGAAGGTGGCGGCGGTGCCGAGATCCTCGCCAAATCGCGGCCCTACTCCCCCACTACCGTGTTTCTGGCGTTGTCGGTTTCGGATGCGCCGCAGGATGTGGGGGCGGTGATTCGCGCCGGCGCCCAGGGCTATGTGACCAAGACGATCACCGGCGCTGATTTGATTTCATCCATCAAGCAGGTGCATGAGGGCTATGCCGTGTTCTCGCCAAAACTGGCCGGTTTTGTGCTTTCGGCCTTCCAGGGTGTGCCGGCGGCGGGGTCTGATGGCGGCGCTGATGGTGCGGCACGGGCTCATGATGAGGAGCTGGACCGGCTGTCCGCCCGCGAGCAGGAGGTCATGCGGCTGATCGCGCGTGGTTACACGTATAAAGAGGTGGCGGCCGAACTGTTCATTTCGATCAAGACGGTCGAAACGCACGTGAGCTCGGTGCTGCGAAAGCTTCAGCTTTCGAATCGCACCGAGCTCACCCGCTGGGCCGCCGATAGGCGCATTGTGTGATGAAACGACAATGAGCTCCCTCATCAGAGGGAGCTCATCTGCTCATATCACTCCGCGTCGCGGAAACCGTTGGGGTTCTTGGTCTGCCAGTTGAGGGAGGAGGCGGCCATGTCGTCGATGGTCAGCTCGGCCTTCCAGCCAAGCTCCTTCTCCGCCTTGGAAGCGTCGGCGTAGCAGGCGGCGATGTCGCCGGGGCGACGCGGCTTGATCGTGTACGGAATCGGATGGCCGGCGGCCTTCTCGTAAGCCTTGATGACCTCAAGCACGGAGTAGCCGTGGCCGGTGCCCAGGTTGTAGACGAACACGCCTTCCTTGTCGATGTGGTCAATGACGGCCACGTGACCCTTGGCCAGGTCGACCACGTGGATGTAGTCACGCACACCAGTGCCGTCAGGCGTGTCGTAGTCGTCGCCGTAGACCTGGACTTCCTTGAGCTCGCCGACCGCGACCTTGGCCACGTACGGGGTGAGGTTCGCCGGAATACCCTTCGGATCTTCGCCCAGCAGGCCGGACTCGTGTGCGCCGACCGGGTTGAAGTAGCGCAGCAGCACGATGGTCCAGGAGGGGTCGGCCACATGTACGTCGCGCAGAATCTGCTCCTGGAACAGCTTGGAGGTGCCGTACGGGTTGGTGGTGCCGCCGGTCGGCGTCTCCTCGGTAATCGGCAGTTCCTTCGGCGTGCCGTACACGGTGGCGGAGGAGGAGAAGATGATCTTCTTAACGTTATGCTTCTTCATCACCTTGAGCAGCACAAGCGTGGAGTACAGGTTGTTGTCGTAGTATTCGATCGGCTTGGCCACGGACTCGCCCACGGCCTTGAGACCGGCGAAGTGAATGACCCAATCGATGTTGTTTTCGGTGAAGACGCGTTCCATAAGCGCCTCATCGCGCACGTCACCGTCGTAACGCTTGACCGGCTTGCCGGTGATCTGCTCGACGCGCTCAAGCGCCACGGGAGACGAGTTGCCATAGTTATCTACGGAAATAACGTCGTAGCCCTTGTCGAGCAGTTCGATGTCGGTGTGGGTGGCGATGAATCCAGCACCGCCCGTAACCAGAACAGTAGTCATATCTCCTCCTTTGGAAGGACTTGCCTTCGGTTTTCCTTCAGTATTGAGCTTACTTCACTTGACCTGTTTCACCTAGCGGCAAAACCAAGACTTTCGAGGAATGTTTGCGTGGTGGCTTTCTGCTTGAAGACGGCCGTGTTGCCGAGGATGCGGTAGCAGACGCTGCCGAGCTCGTCACGTACGGCTTGGTGGATGGCCTCGCGGTCGCGGTTTCCGGCCAATGTTTCAGCGAGTTCGCCCCATTCGAGACTGAATTCGCTGACTTCATCGGGCAAATCGCGGCCTTCGGCGAGCGCCTCCTCGACGATGCCGAGCTGGTCGACGAGCCGTCCGGGCAGGATGAACAGGCCTTGGGCTTCGATCAGTCCAATCGGCTCCTGCTTGACCGGCCAGTATTCGGGGTGTGCATGGAAAATACCTTCCGGGTACTCGTCGCTGATCGCATTGTTGCGGAAGATGAGACTCATCTCATAGCCACGTTCAGTGATGATCGCGCTGGGCGAGAGGGCGGATTGGCGGTTGCCGTCCGCGTCATGGCTGGCGATGCCGTTCGCCGCGTCGTCATAACCGACCCATGCCTCGCGGATGATGTCGGATACGTCGATGATGCTCTGGCGGTTTTTCGACACCACACGCACGGCGGTACCGGGCCAGTCGAGGATTTCGACCACGGCGTCCGGATAGTCGGCAAGTGTGAAGGCGGCCCAAGTGGCGGCCTTGTGCATCGGCAGCAGTTCGCCGCCGCCCTGGTAATGGTCATGGGCGAGCACCGAGCCGCCGATGCGAGGCAGCGCGGCGTTGCATCCGAGGAAGTATCCGGGGAAGCGGTCCACGAAGTCGAGCAGATGGCCGAAGGTGTCGCGGTCCACATGCATCGGCGTGTGGTCGGTGTTCACGCAGATGCCGTGCTGGTCGAAGTAGCCGTAGGGCGAGAACTGCCAGAACCATGACTCGCCGCCGAGCGTGACCGGCAAGGTGCGCAGCGTGCGCTTGTCACGTCCGGCGAAGCCCTCGTTCTCATGGCAGATCGTGCACTTCGGGTAGCCGCCGGACACGGCGTTGCCGGCCGCCGCCTTCTTCATGTTCTTGAATTCGGGTTTGGCGAGGTTGATGGTCACCGTCAGCCCGTGCGAGTCGAAGCGCGGGTTCCGGTCGAGCTGGGCACGCTTGACATAATTGTTGGCCACACAGTAGTCGTAGAACCATTGCATGGCGGCCATGCCGCCGTCCCTGTGCTCGATGAGCAGGAACCGGTCGTCGAGATCGGCGGGGTTGGCGGAGAGGATGCCCATGATGGTGTCGGCGTAGGCCGGGCCTTCCTCCGGATCGAAGAGGCCGGCGGTTGTGGCGGCGGCGCGGAAGGCGGCGAGTAGGGGGTCGGGGGTCTTTTCGTCAGAGGGGGCCTGGCTTCGGCTGCCGACAATGTCTTGGACTGCGTCTGACACTGACGCCGCCGACGTTGTGGTTTTGGGTCCGGGGTAGGAATCCAGGTGGAAGAGGGCGAAGATTTGGTTGCGGGTCCAGTCTGCGTTGCGTGGATCGAGGTCGAGATGATCCAAGGCGTAATCGACTAGGGCGTCGATGCTGGCGTATACCTCGGTCAGCTGATCGCTCATTGCTCGGCCCCCATCATGCTGGTTCGGGTATGGTTCGACTGACGGCTCACTTGGCAGCCTCCATGATGTCGGCTACGATGGCGTGGGTTTCACTGGCCTTCTGCTCCATCTCCTGCACGAGTTTGATCTGGGTGCGGGTGCGCACCAGATTGTGCTCGGGGTACTTGGTGGCAAAGTAGATATCGCCTTCCAAGTAGTCGGCGAGAAAGCGCATGCCGCATTCCATGGTGAGCAGGTTGCCGCTGAACGGCAGCAGTTCGGCCTCGCGCGCGGTGATGCTGCCACGTAGTTCGCCCACGAATCCTTCCGTGTAGGCACGGAACAGCTCGGTGCTGAAATGCACCTTGCTGAGGTCCTTTTCGTCTTCCAGAGCAGTGGACGCACCAAAGCGTATGGAATCGCCGAAGTCGAACAGCATGGAGCCGGGCATGATGGTGTCGAGATCGATGATCGCACGCGCCTTGCCGGTGGTGGCGTCCATGAGGATGTTGTTGAGCTTGGTGTCGTTGTGGGTCACGCGCAACGGAATCGAACCATCCCTGAGCCCATCCATCACGACGGCATACTGGTCGGCGTGGCTCAGATAGAAGTCGATTTCCGGCTGGCATGCGGCGGCGCGGCCGAGCTTGTCCGCGGCGAGGGCGGCCTTGAAGTCCTCGAAACGATGCGGGGTGTCGTGGAAGTGGGCGATGGTTTCGGTCAGCTGGCTGGCGTCGAATTCGGACAGGAAGTTCTGGAAGTCGCCGAATGCGCTGCCGGCCTCGCGGAACACGTCCGGGTTCGGCACGAGGTTGTACGACACGGTGTGTTCGATGAACTTGTAGACGCGCCATGCGCCGCCATCGATCTCGGCCCAGGTGGCGCCTGAGGTGGTGGGCACAATGTCCAGCGTCTCTTTGCCCTGAGCCTTGAGAGTGGAGGTGACCAGTTCGACATTGCGCATCAGATTCACCGTATCGGGGAAGATGCTGGTGTTCATCTGTTGGAGGATGTAGCGGGGGCCGTCCGTGGTCACCAGATAGGTGGTGTTGATATGGCCGTCTCCGTAAGGTTCGATGCCGGTCACGGCACCTTCCAGCGCAAAATGCGAGGCGATGCCGAATAAAACTTCATTGCTTTCGGTCATGATGGGTCCGTTCTCCAAAACGTGGGATCAGGCTTCACGCCAGGCGATACCGCTGTCAGGCAGGTCGAAGTCCTCGGTGGTGCCGTCGGCCAAAGTCACCGTGGTCTTCTGCGGCTGATCGGTGTTGTTGATTACGCAATACAGCCCTTGCTCGGGGAAGTGCGCCACCTCGCACTCCGGGTTGGACGAGCTCCAAGCCGCATACTTGTCTTCGTTGTGGGAGGCGTAGAACAGCACGCGTTCCAGCAGTCGGGCGTTGGCCGCCGAATAGGGCAGGCCGGAGATGTACACGCCGCGGCCCTTGCCATAATCGTTGGTCGCGAGCTGTACCTGGCCGCCGTCCGCGCGCAGATGATCGACGCGGACCCGCTCTACGTCAATTTCACCAGCGGC
>ERZ780139.2256-NODE-2256-length-14735-cov-2.568665_pt1 | contig 14735 bp, 10 predicted proteins | sample MGYA00511476_ERZ780139 | MGnify/ENA primary metagenome ERZ780139 (study PRJEB29588, sample SAMEA2158190) | human gut metagenome | biome: human gut; feature: human-associated habitat; material: faeces | place: Denmark | collected 2008/2010 ... | reverse complement strand
GCCGCCAAAGCTATCTCCGAACTGGACGGCGCCGAATTCTTCGGTCGTCAGATGGTGGTAAAAGAAGCAAGACCTCCGAAATACTAATCATATAGATTAAAGGAGAAAATAAGAAAGACCGTCTTGGACGGTCTTTTTTTATTGTTATAGGCTTATTGTTATATGCTGCTGCAAAAACTGGCTCTACCCCATAAAGTCCTTGCGGCGAAGCACAAAACTGTTACTCAAATACTTTTCGCGTACAATCTTATTCTCGGCAAGTTCTTCGGGCGTACCTTGAAACAGGATTTTTCCTTCAAACAGCAGATAAGCACGGTCGGTGATGCTCAAGGTTTCCTGCACATTGTGGTCGGTTATCAGAATACCGATATTCCGGTCTTTCAACTTCCAGACAATCTGCTGAATATCTTCCACCGCAATAGGGTCTACTCCGGCAAACGGCTCGTCCAGCATAATGAACTTCGGGTCGATGGCCAAGCAACGGGCAATCTCCGTACGACGGCGCTCGCCACCGGACAACTGGTTGCCTTTATTCTTACGGACCTTTTGCAAACGGAACTCTGCAATCAGACTTTCCAGCTTATCTTTCTGATAGTCCAAAGGCTTGTCCGTCATTTCCAACACAGCCGCAATATTATCTTCCACACTCATCTGGCGAAACACCGATGCTTCCTGCGCCAAATAACCGATACCAGTCTGCGCCCGTTTGTATACAGGGTATTTTGTTATATCCAAATCATCCAAAAAGATGCGTCCTTCATTGGGAGTTATCAATCCTACGGTCATATAGAACGAAGTAGTCTTACCGGCACCGTTCGGTCCCAGCAATCCCACAATTTCTCCCTGCTTTACGTTGATAGAGACATGGCTGACTACCGTACGCTTTCCGTACTTCTTCACCAAATCCTCTGTCCGGAGCACCATTTTGCTTTCTTCTTCCATAACGCTATGTCACCACAATTATATATACAGATTACTATCAGTCCTCAATACTGCCGTTTCTCCCCCAGATTACAATCGTCTTCATCCTGGTTTCAGCAAAAATACTGTGCCATTCGGCGTAATCTGTGGTGAAACTGGCGCAAATGTAGCAAAAATAAGCTGAAATAGTGTACATTTGCAGACAAATACTTACGAGTCATGATTAAAGCACTTAGAACAGTAGGAAGATACATCATATTAATGGGTCGTGTTTTTGCCCGTCCGGAGCGCATGCGTATGTTCTTCCGCCAATACATCAATGAGATAGAACAACTGGGCGTAAACTCCATCGGCATCGTATTGCTAATATCATTTTTTATCGGAGCCGTTATTACCATACAAATCAAGCTGAACATAGAAAGCCCTTTCATGCCACGCTGGACGGTGGGATATGTTACCCGCGAAATTATGTTGCTGGAGTTCTCGTCCTCCATCATGTGTCTGATATTGGCAGGCAAAGTAGGCTCGAACATCGCTTCCGAACTTGGAACGATGCGGGTTACCCAGCAAATAGACGCTCTTGAGATTATGGGTGTCAACTCTGCCAATTACCTGATATTACCTAAGATAGCGGCAATGGTGTCAACCATTCCTCTTATGGTAACGTTCAGTATATTCGCCGGCATCATCGGTGCTTTTTGTACATGCTGGTTCGGCGGTATCATGTCGGCCGTAGATTTGGAATACGGTCTGCAATACATGTTTGTAGAATGGTTTATCTGGTGCGGCATCATCAAGTCTCTGTTTTTTGCCTTTATCATTGCCAGCGTATCGGCATTCTTCGGTTATTCGGTCGAAGGAGGGTCTATCGAAGTAGGTAAAGCATCTACGGATTCAGTGGTATGCAGCAGTGTACTGATTCTGTTTGCCGATCTCATACTGACCCAGTTGCTAATGGGCTGACAAGTTGATTCTAAATTCAAAACTAAGTAAGAATGATTGAACTGAAAGGACTTTGCAAGTCATTTGAAGAGAAAGAGGTACTGACGGATATCAATGCCACATTCGAAAACGGAAAGACCAATCTTATTATTGGCCAGAGCGGTTCCGGAAAAACCGTACTGATGAAATGTATCGTAGGCCTGCTGACACCCGAAAAAGGTGAATTATTATACGACCACCGCAATTTCCTTACCATGGGAAAGAAAGAGAAGAAAGCCCTGCGCCGCGAAATGGGGATGATATTCCAAAGCGCCGCCCTGTTCGACTCGATGACGGTGCTGGACAACGTTATGTTCCCCCTCAACATGTTCAGCTCGGATACCTTGCGCGACCGCACGCGCCGTGCCATGTTTTGCCTGGAGCGCGTAAACCTTATTGAAGCGAAAGATAAATTCCCCGGTGAAATCAGTGGCGGTATGCAAAAACGAGTTGCCATCGCACGCGCCATTATCGGCAATCCGGAGATAATCCTCGCCGATGAGCCTACCGGTAACCTGGACTCCAAAATGGGAGCGGAAGTGATGGAGTTGCTGCATCGACTGAACAAGGAAGACGGGCGCACCATCGTAATGGTAACCCACAATGAAGAGCAAGCCAGACAGACCTCAAGGACAATCCGCTTCTTCGACGGCCGTCAAGTAGAATAACCCCCATAATCCATAACTTATAACTCATAACTCAAAAATGCAGACCATTCGCCAAGCTTTTATACTTTTACGGCAGAACCCGTTGCTGAGTACCATATTCATATTGGGTACGGCATTTGCCATTACCATGATTATGGCGATTGTGATTACCTGGCAGATGAAATATGCCGACATCGAGCCGGAAGTGAACCGTAACCGCTCTCTCTACATAAGCAAGATGCATTTGCAGGGTAAGGAAAACAAGAACTGGAATAATTATACAGCCTGTTCGCCGGCTTTCATGAAGAACTGTGTGCAGCCGTTGCCCGAAGTAGAGGCCTGTACGGCATTTGTTCCGGCAACGGTCGCCCTGGTTTCCATGCCCGACGGCACTAATGCGGTGAAAGTGGATGCTATGGAAACCGACCCGGGATTCTGGAAAGTGTTCCGGATGCAGTTTGTCGCAGGACGGGGATTCGACGATTCCGACCGGGGCGGCGATGTGTCCGCCATTGTCGTGGCTGCTTCTGTGGCGCGGAAACTGTTCGGCACTACGGATGCGGTGGGCAAGACGGTGCTGCTGAACCGTAACGAAGCGCGTATCTGCGGGGTGGTAAAGGATGTTTCGGTCATTGCGAAGGATGCTTATGCGCAAGTGTGGCGCATGTATCCCGCCAAGTTGCAGGATGCCACTTCCATCTGGAGTTATGCCCAATCGCATACGGTGGTGGCGCTGGCACGTTCTTCCGAAGATATTCCGGCCATCAGGCAAGGAATAGCGAAGCGGGTGAAGGACATCAATGCCGTACAGACCGAAGTGCTGATGGACATCATGGAACAGCCCGATGAAATCGTGACGCATGTCAACCATGTGTGGGCCAACGTGGGGCCGGATTTGCGGATGTTGTACATACAGTATGCTCTGGCATTGCTCATTGTTCTTTTAGTGCCGTCGCTCAATCTGTGCGGCCTGAGCAATAGCCGTATGCAGCAGCGCATCAGCGAACTGGGCGTGCGTAAGGCATTCGGAGCAACGCGCGGCGTACTGATAAGGCAGATATTGAATGAAAACCTCGTACTGACCCTGATTGGCGGAGCGGTGGGGCTGGTGTTCAGTTATCTGGCCGTGTACGGCATGCGTACGTGGCTGTTCACCAACAATCAGAACACCGGCACTTCCGGCGAGTTCGACCTGAGCATGTCGGTACTGTTCAGCCCTACGGTGTTCTGTCTGGCATTCCTTTTCTGTCTGGTCATCAACCTGCTGAGCGCAGGCCTGCCTACATGGCTTGCCGCACGGCACACAATTGTGGATTCTTTGAACGATAAATAAAGCGAGATTGATTATGAAATTCATAGTACATAACTTACGTATGATTCGGGCGCGTCTCCGCAGTAACGGATGGGTGCTTGCAGAATTGTTTCTGGTATTTATCGTGATGTGGTTTCTCTGCGATTCGCTGGGATGCCTGAAGTATACGTTCTATCGCCCGTTGGGCTATAACATAGACCATGTGTACCAGCTTTCAATGATTAAGGGCGGTGAAAGCCGGGACAGCAGCATGACGAGTGCGGACAAATACCTGGGCATCCTGCAGAAGCTCGAAAGGGAGCCTGCGGTTGAAGTGGCCGCCCTGTCGTATTGGAGCCTGCCGATGAGCGGCAATAATTCCTATAACTCGCTGGCTGTGCAGGATACCATCGGTTGTGCGGTGCGTATAATAAACGCTACCGGAGGATATACGCGGGTATTTCGCATGAAGGAAGATGCCGGACGTCCGTTTGCGGCAATGCCTGTGGGGAATGATGTCACGTCCGGCAATTATGTGATGCTGAGCGAGGGTACGGCCGACTATTATAAGGAAAGGGTGCCCGGCTTCTCTTTGGATACTCCCTTGAGCTGGTACGGAGATACCGCGAATGTGGTAACGCAGTGCGGCATGATCGGCAGTTTCCGTTCCTATCGCTATGGGGCCGATGCAAAGTGGGCTTTCCGGAGAATTGACGAGAATGTGATACGGACCGAATTACAGGATTATGAAGCGCAGATTGTTTTCCGTGTGAAGGAAAACATGGATTCTTCCGATTACCGGAGCAAGTTCCTGAAAGAGATAGCCCCGCATCTGGACACCGACAATATGTTCATTGCCGATGTAGCTCCTTACACGGAGCAGCAATATCAGTTTGAAGTGATGAAAGGCGATGTGGACAAGGTGAATACGCAAACGGTTGTGGTGGTATTCCTGTTGGTGAATGTGTTCCTGGGGCTGATAGGCACTTTCTGGTTCCGCACCCGTAGGCGCCGCAATGAAATAGCTTTGCGGCTTGCCATGGGCAGCACGAAGAAGCAGATATTCTGCCTGCTCATGGGGGAGGGATTGCTGTTGCTGACTCTTGTTACGCTGCCCGCCATGATTGTCTGTTATAACGTGGGCATTGCCGAATTTACAATGGGACATACGGAACTGATTACCACCTGGCCGGTGAAATGGAGCTTCCTGCGTTTCCTGCTGGGCTCGTTGGGTGCATGGCTGCTGATAGCGCTGATGGTGGTGATTGGAATATGGTTTCCGGCACGGCAGGCTATCAAGATACAGCCGGCAGAGGCATTGCACGAAGAATAGAATGTGAAACAAAATAAAAAAGAAGAAATATGAGAACTGATGTAGCAGGTGTTATCATTGCATTGGTATTGGCCTTTGCAGGTATGCTGAGTGTTTGTGCACAAGATGCAAAAGTAAGTGAGGTACGTAAAGTGGATGCTTTCTCGTCCATTGAGATAACCTCTGTGGGGACAATTCATTTTACACAAAGTGACACTTATTCTTTCAGGATTGAAGGCAGGGAGAGGTACGTGAAGAATACGCAGACCACAGTGAAGGACGGCCGTCTGCTGATAGGTTTCAAGGACGGGAAAAACAAGCGCAGGAGCAATCAGAAGGATGGCGTGACTATCTGGATTTCGGCTCCCGACTTGAAGGAGGTGGAGTTTACCGGTGTAGGCGAATTCAAATGTGAGAAGCCCTTGAAGCTCGATGCCGTGTCATTCGAGATAAAAGGTGTGGGTGAAGTGAATGTCTCCGACTTGACGTGCAACGAACTGAAAGTTGCCTTGCGCGGAGTAGGCAGCGCCGATATTCATGTAACCTGCGACTATTTGTCCGCCAAAATGGGTGGTGTGGGCGATGTCACTTTGAGCGGAACCGCCGGACGTGCCGATATTTCCAAAGGAGGCATAGGAGGAGTAAATACAGATAACTTGAAAATAGGCCGTTAAGATGATAAAGCAATACTTTGCACAAGCCTGGGCGCAGTTGCGGCAGCAGCCGGTGATGAGCGCCGTCAGCATAGCCGGTACTGCGCTTGCCATATTCCTTATTATGCTGGTGGTAATGATGCAGCAGGTAAAGGTGGCTCCTTTTGCGCCCGAAAGCAATCGCGACCGCTTTCTGCACGTTAAGTCAATGAGCATCTCCAACTCGAATTGGGGAGACGGTACAAGCAACGGACCGATGAGTGTACAGACAGCCCGTGAATGTTTTCAGTCGTTGAAGACGCCGGAAGCGGTCACTATCTATACCATTTTCCCCGTATCCACTCCGGTGTCTTTGCCGGGTAAACCGGCGGTCAGTGTGGATTTACGGCAGACGGACGACATCTTCTGGCACGTATTCGACTTTTCCTTTATCAATGGAAAGCCCTATGATAAAGCCGTATTCGATGCCGGACAGCCGGTTGCCGTACTTACGGAGAGTGTAGCGCGCAGCCTCTTCGGAACGACTGATGTTGCAGGGCGTGAGTTTCTCCTCAGCCATGCGCCCTATCGCGTAGCCGGTGTCGTGAAGGATGTGTCTACACTGGCGGATTGTACTTACGGACAGGTATGGGTTCCGTATACCTCAACGGGCATGGATAATGAAACATGGAACGACCGGCACATGGGAATGATGAGTTGTACGATGCTGGCGCACAGTCGGGATGATTTTCCCGCTATCCGCCAGGAAGCGGAACGTCGTAAATCAGAGTATAATACGCTTATCGGAGAGAACGGCTGGAAGCTGATTTACCGTAACCGCCCTTACGACCAGGAAAAGAATTCCATCGCTTTCGGTGCCAATATCGAACCGGATGTGAATGCGGCGCGCCGTCAGCGGATTATCATCTTCGTCATTCTGCTGATAGTGCCTGCCATCAATCTTTCGAGCATGACACAGAGCCGCTTGCGTCAGCGGGTATCGGAAATCGGAGTGCGCCGTGCTTTCGGCAGTACACGGATGGAGCTGATTGGGCAGATTGTGGCGGAGAATCTGGTAATGACTTTATTGGCAGGGGGTCGGTTTGCTGTTGAGCGTGGCCTTTGCATACGTGGGCAACACGTTGCTTTTTGCGCAGGAATTCAGTCAGACTTTGAACCCGCCGGAAGTGGATGCTTCCATTCTGCTTCATGCTTCCACCTTTGGGTGGGCGTTGCTGTTCTGCTTTGTGTTGAATCTGATGAGCAGTGGTTTCCCGGCATGGAAGGCTTCCCGCATCGGGATAGTGAACGCATTGGGAGGACGGTTGCACTAAACGCTTGTCGCTAACTATTAATTACGGAAAGAAATGACTAAGAAACTTTTGGTACAGATAAAGAATGAATGGCGCAATAACCTGTGGCTGGCGTTGGAATTGCTGGTTGTAAGTGTTGTGATGTGGTTTGTGGTGGACTATCTTTATACGCGTACGGCAACTTATCTGGAGCCGCGGGGCTTCGACATCAGCCATTGCTACCTTATCGAAATGGGAAAGCTTACCGATAAGAGTCCCGATTATATCCCGAACCAGACCGATGAGCAGGAAGATGCCGATATTCTTGAACTTGTGGACCGTCTGCGCCGTCGTCCGGAGATAGAGGCGGTGAGTCTTTCGCAAAACTCATATCCATATAATGGCAGTAACTCCACAGATCTGGTGCAGTACGATACGCTGGTCTCCGGTAATTGGACGATACGCCGTTTGGTGACTCCCGATTTTGTGCGTGTGTTCCGTTATCAGGGCACACGTGGCGAGACGCCCGAGCAGCTTGCCGGGATGTTGGAAAAGGGAGAGTTCCTTGCTTCCGACAACCTTTACCGGAAGTACGGCCATCCGCTGACGGAATTCGTAGGCAAGAGCTTCCGGCTTTTCGGCGACACAATACAAACCTACCGGCTGGGAGCGGCCTTGAAGGATGTACGTTACAATGATTTCGAGCAGGCCCGCGATTCGTATACCTTTCTTTATAAACTCGATTGGTATGATACGGGATTGGAACTCTGTGTCCGTGTCCGCGAAAATCAGGACCATGATTTCATCCAACGCCTGAAAACGGACAGTGAGAAACAGTTCCGCATCGGCAATATCTTTATCTCCGAAATACGTTCCTTTAAGGACATCCGCCGTAATTTCCAGCAGACATGGAGCAATGACCTGCGCAATTACGTAATGGGTATGGGATTTCTGTTGCTGAATATATTTCTGGGACTGCTCGGCACTTTCTGGTTCCGTACCCAGCAACGCCGTTCGGAGATTGCCCTACATAAGGTACATGGAGCATCGGACATGAGTATTTTCACCCGTCTGATAAGCGAGGGGCTGCTTTTGCTGTTGCTTGTCACGCCTGTTGCTTTGCTCATAGACTATAATCTGGCAAGCATGGAACTGAACTCCTGGCGCAACGGTACGACTTTGGAGTGGGAGCGCCTGTTGCTTTGCGCTGCCATCAGCTTCCTGCTGATAGGATTGATGATTGCGATTGGTATAGGCATTCCGGCACGCAGGGCGATGAAGGTACAACCGGCAGAGGCTTTGCATGATGAATGATTTTAGGAAGTTAAACAGATAACGGAATATGATACGTCTTTACTTTCAGCAAGCGCTATATCACTTGCGCGAGAATCCCATCATAACATGGGTTTCCGTACTGGGTACGGCATTGGCCATCTGCATGATTATGGTACTTGTCATCACTTTTCAGGTGCGGCTCGTGGACTGCGAGCCCGAGGTGAACCGCAGCCGTTCGCTGTATGTGTCTGCCATGTCCGTCAAGAACAAGGGCGGGAGCGACGGCGATTCATCCAACGCCCGCATGTCGGTGCGTACGGGGCGCGAGTGCTTTAAGAGTCTCACTACGGCGGAGGCGGTAACGTTGGTTTCCTTGCCCGAAAAGGTACGTGTGTCCCTGCCGGCAGGCAACAAGGTCACGGCCGACATGGTGCAGACGGACGACGCCTTTTGGCATATCTTCCGGTTCCGCTTTCTCAGCGGCAAGGCGTTTACAAAGGCCGACAGCGATGCCGGAGTGCCATGCGCCGTGTTGAGCGCTGCGGTGGCGCGCCGCCTGTTCGGCACAACGGACGTTGCGGGAAAGACGGTACAGTTGAACTATGTAGAGTACCGTATATCCGGTGTAGTGGCGGATGTGTCCGTACTGGCCACTTCCGCCTATGCGCAGGTGTGGATTCCTTATACGTCCACAGACATTGCCCGGCTGGCGTGGTGGGAGGAGACCGTAGGACAGATGAGGGCGGTTATCCTTGCGCGTTCCGCAGCCGATTTTCCGGCTATCCGTGAGGAGGCGGAGCAACTTCGCCGTAAGTATAACGACAGCCTGCGCGACTCGGAAGTGTTCTATCGCGGGCAACCCGATGAACAGTTTGCCAACCTTTACCGCAAGTGGAGCGAAACGCCCGATACCAAAGCCATTATCCTGCGCTATATGCTCGTTATCGCCATCCTGTTGCTTGTGCCTGCCATCAACCTGAGCAGCATGACGCTCTCCCGTATGCGCAGACGTATGGCGGAGATAGGTGTGCGCAAGGCTTTCGGGGCTACGGGTGGCGAACTGATACGCCAGATATTCTTTGAGAACCTGTTGCTGACATTGTTTGCCGGCGTGTTGGGACTTGCGCTGAGTTACGCCGCCACCTTCCTGCTGAACGGTTTCCTTTTCAACAACAGCACCAATGCCTACCTCAGCGGGGAAACCGCCCTGACACCGGGCATGCTGCTTTCGCCCTGGGCATTCCTTGCAGCTTTCGGTTTCTGTTTGCTGATGAACATTCTTTCGGCAGGCATACCGGCATGGAGGGCTTCGAGAATGAATATAACGGATGCGATCAATCAAAGGTAAATGATGGTTATGAAAACGATATTGAAACAAATAAAGAACGAGTGGAACAGCAATCTTTTTCTCTTTGTGGAGCTGCTGCTGGTCTTTGTCGTGCTGTGGTATATTGTGGACTGGACGCTTGTCACCGCACGGGTCTATCACGCTCCGATGGGATTCGATACGGAGCACTGCTACAACATCACCGTAAGCAAGCTGGGAGAGGACTCGCCTCTTTATAATCCGGAACTGACTGCCGATGATGATATGGACGACTTGCTCCGGCTTACGGACAGGCTGCGCCACTGCCCCGGCGTAGAGGCCGTTGCCATTTCGCAAAACTGCTTTCCGTACAATGAGGGCAGTAACAGTATTGATTTGGGTATTGACTCTGTGGCTGTCAATGTTCGTCTTCTTTGGGTGGAGGCGGACTTTTTCCGCGTGTTCCGTTATGCCTTTACGGAGGAAGCGGAGTTTGCCAAGGTAGAGGCTGCATTCCGCAATGACGAGCCGGTGGTATCTTCCAATCTCACCGAAGGACATCCGGAATTGGGAGGCAGTGCGTCCTTGCCGGGGCGGGAAGTCTTGCTGTTGAACTACGGCAAGGACGTCCGCCGTCGCATCGGTGCGGTGGGCACGCCCGTGCGCTGGTCGCATTTCCATACTCCGTCGCAGTGGGGCGGGGCTTTTGCAGCCCTTCCGCTCAATGCGAAGAGGTTACGGAATTTCGGTGATCCCCGTTATGTCACAGTCAGCCTGCGCGTTTCCGAAGATGCCGATAAGAACTTTGCCGAAAAGCTGATGAATGATGCCGACCGCCTTTATCAGGTAGGTAATCTGTATCTGCTGGACATTACACCTTTCAGCCATTTGCGCGAAATCTGCGAGCTGGAAGACATGAACGAATGGAAGACGCAGCTTTGCGTGCTCGGTTTCCTGCTGTTGAATATCTTCTTGGGCGTTATCGGCACATTCTGGTTCCGTACGCAGCAACGCCGTAAAGAGGTTGCGCTGAGGCTGGCGCTGGGCAGTTCGCGCCGGGAGATTTTCTCCTGTCTCATGTACGAAGGGGTGTTGCTGCTTACGCTGGCGGCCGTACCGGCGGCTGTCATCGCTTTCAATATCGGTTATGCCGAACTGGTGGATGTGGGCAAGATGCCTTTCGATGCCGGACGCTTCCTGCCGGCTCTTGCCTTGACATGGCTGCTTATGGCGCTGATGATTGTTGCCGGAATCTGGTACCCTGCTTATGGAGCGATGAAAGTACACCCGGCAGAAGCATTGCATGATGAATAAAGTTTTTTAAGAAAAGATGTATATTCTCGATATAAGCTTGTATATTTGCGTAGTTATAAAGAAGTTTACGCAGACAAATCAAAACAAACGGAATGGGAAAACACTTTTTCTTAACATGTTCATTAGCTTTCTTATGCATGATATCGGGGACGCTTTCGGCTGCGGAAACCAATTATAATGTACTTTTCATACAATCATACACAAACAGCTCTTCCTGGCATAATAACCTTATTGCCGGTTTGCAGGACGGCTTGAAAGAAGGCGGTGTAAAAGCAAACGTGGTTATAGAGTATCTGAATGCCGATTTTTGGACGTTTGCTTCGGAGTGTGTCATCATGCGCCGCATATGCGAACGTGCCAGACAGCGGAAAACGGATTTGATTGTGACGTCCAGCGATGAGGCTTTCTTTACCTTGACTCACTGCGGCGATTCTTTGCCGTATCAGATACCGGTAGTTGTTTCGGGCATTAAATATCCTGACAGGAAGTTGTTCGACCGTATGCCGAATGTCTCGGGCTTCACTTCAGTAACGGATTTTAATGTGTTGCTTGAGGAAGCCATACGTTTGTTTCCTGCACGTAAGGAGATTGTCTGCCTGTCGGACAGCAGTTTTTTGAGTGCTAAGGGAGTGGAAGCGGTAGAAGAAGCCTGGGAGTCTTTTCATAAGAAACATCCCGAATACAGTTTTAAGGAACTGAATGTGCAGAGAAAGTCCCTCAACTCTCTCATAACATCTATTTGTTACGATTATCATGCCCATAAGTACATTGTTATCGCCCCTAAGTGGATTCCTTTTCTTTCCCTGAAATTGAAAGCTCCTGTATTTGCCAATCAAAACCTGGCAATGACAAGCGGTGTTTTATGTGTTTATGATGTAGAACCGGCGGCAGATACTTATGCTGCGGGCATACAGGCGGCAAGTATTCTGAAGGGGCGGTCGCCTGCTTCATTCGGAATAGGAGACCTGGGTGGCAAGTTATTGTTCGACTACAAACAGTTGGACTTCTTCCATGTAGATGTGGATAGTGTTGAAAAACGGGGAATCGTTTTGAACATTCCTCTGATGGACCGCTATCAGGCCTGGTTTATTCTGTTCTATTCGGTGATAGTGGGTGCGTTGGCATTTCTTGTAGTCTGGCTCTATCGGAGCAACCGGCGTGAATCGCGCAAGCGGATACATGCGCAGACCCGTCTGCTGATACAACACCGTCTGGTGGAACAGCGGGATGAATTCGATAAGATATTCTGTTCTATTCGCGACGGACTGGTTACGTATGATATGGATTTGAGAATCCATTTTGTGAACCGGGCTTTAGTGGAGATGCTGGGATTACCTGCAGAAATGTATACGACACGTCCGTACGAAGGACAGGTTGCCGGTTCCATTCTCCATATTTACATGAATGGCGAGAACATCCTGCAGGCTCTGTTGAAACAGGTGATACAGGATAGGAAGCCTGTCATTATACCGGAAAAGGCATTCATGCAAGAGAATACCAAAGGTATTTATTTCCCTGTTTCGGGCGAGGTGGTTCCTATCTTTGCGAAAGACAAACTGACGGGTATGGCAATTGTCTGCCGTAATATATCCGAAGAAGAGATGCAGAAGCGTTTTTTCAATATGGCTATTGAGGAAAGTTCCATTTATCCGTGGCAGTACAACACACGGTTGAAATGCTTCCATTTTCCCGACGGACTGCTGCAACGTTTCAATTGCTACGACAATACGGACTATATCTCGAGAGAAGAACTGGATCGGATTGTCCATCCGGAAGACCTTTCCCGCACATGCAGGCATTTCGACAATATCATGCTGGGGCATGAGCCGAACTCGCGCATGAGTTTCCGGCTGCAAAACGCAGATGGCGGATATGAGTGGTGGGAGTTCCGGAGTACCGCTTATGAGGGGCTCACGGTAGATATACCTTATAGGGTATTGGGTGTATGCCAGAGTATCCAGCGTTATAAAGACACCGAAGAGGAACTTATCGCGGCCCGTGACCGTGCCTTGCAGGCTGACAGACTGAAATCGGCGTTCCTTGCCAACATGAGCCATGAGATACGTACTCCGTTGAATGCGATAGTCGGTTTCTCCGATTTGTTGAAAGACCTGCAAGCCTTTTCTTCGGAAGAAGTACAGCAGTTTGTCGAGACTATCAATATAAACTGCACGTTGTTGCTGGCTCTGATTAATGATATTCTGGACCTCTCGCGCATCGAATCGGGCACAATGGATTTTCAGTTCTCTTCTTACAATCTTACGTTTATCATGCAGGAAGTTTACGACTCCCAGAGGTTGAGCATGCCGCAGGGAGTGGAATTATGCACCGATTTTCCGGAAGGGGCCGACAAGTATATCACTACCGATGCCGTACGCTTGAAGCAGGTTTTGAATAATCTGATTAACAATGCCAAGAAGTTTACCGTGCAAGGGAGCATCACTTTAGGATATAGAGTGGATGAATCCGGATATACCACTGTCTTTGTGGAAGATACCGGAGCGGGTATATCCGATGAAGACCAGAAGCATATCTTCGAGCGTTTCTATAAGGCGGACAGCTTTACGCAAGGGGCCGGTTTAGGGTTGAGTATCTGCCAGACAATTGTGGAACGTATACACGGAACCATTACGGTGACTTCAAAGCCGGGCAGAGGAACCCGCTTTGAAGTCCGCATGAGTGATGATGTAATATGATTGCCGGTCGGTTTTAGAGTTTATTCTATCCTTTTGCATCCGTTGGATTGCAGGAACTCGTCGAGCATCAGTTCGTAGTTGCCATGCAGCATGATGTGATGGTTGCCCAACGGATTTCTCAGGAAATATTCCGCCGGGGCGTTCATCTTGATACGTACCTGCGTGCGGCACATATTGATGTAGTTGGTGTTTTCGGTCAGTGTACCCGTGCCGAGGTAATATTCGTCCAGACATTCTCCGCCGCATTTCACGATTGTCACGTCTCCGGCAGGCAGTATTCCCTGTATGCCGATGCCGCTTTCCGTTTCAAAGTGGTTGCGGATGATGAACTGCTCTGTCTGTGCGATGCCGATGGTGCAATGCGCCAGTATGATTTCGTTGGTGCGTGCATTAATCATGGAAGGATTGGCCATGAAAGCAGGTTTGCCTGTGAGCACTTTGGCAGCGAGCATGGTGAAGACGGACTGCAAATCGCCTTCGCATCCGGCAATGATGCCCTCGTCATTCAGCAGGGAAAGCGCCAGGCAGCCGGTAGTGCCCGTCTGTTCTATCAGGCGGAAACAACTCAGGGTGAGTGCGCTTAAACGGTCTTCGTCCACAATCTTTCGGATGGCGCGATACAGGCGCATTGCCTTTATCATATCTTCGGGCGACGCTTCCCGGCAGGCAAGCGCTTTTCCGGCAAGGCCGGCACATGCTTCGCCTACTTCATCATCCGTGATTTGGTTGTAATATTCGTACACGCGTTCCAGTGCGATGTCTGTGTATTCCACTCCCCAGCGTCGTTTGGCAAGCAGATAATCCACGTTGCTGGCAATGAGCCAGCTCGACGGAGTGCCTATCACACCGATACGCATTCCGTAGAGACCGCGTTGTGCCATAAAATTACTGTGCAGTACAAAAATACGTTTGATGATTTCGGACAGTTCGCCATGCAGGATTTCGCTTTTCATTCCCCGGCTGCGCAGCCAGGAAGATATTTCGAGGGCGGCGGCAAGCGAGTTCTGCATACCGTCTGCCAGGATGATGGCAGGGCGGGGAAGAGCCTCGAAATGCTGGATAACCAGC
>ERZ780139.2251-NODE-2251-length-14744-cov-3.084621_pt1 | contig 14744 bp, 6 predicted proteins | sample MGYA00511476_ERZ780139 | MGnify/ENA primary metagenome ERZ780139 (study PRJEB29588, sample SAMEA2158190) | human gut metagenome | biome: human gut; feature: human-associated habitat; material: faeces | place: Denmark | collected 2008/2010 ... | reverse complement strand
GTCGCTGGCACTTAATTTCATGGCTTGCACCGCCGATTGTATATCAGCATAGCTTGTCATCATGATGAGTGGAATGGACAGACCTTGCTCTCCCAACCACTTCAACAGGTCGATGCCGTCCTTGTCGGGCAGACGCAGGTCGGACAAAATCAAGTCGGCACCCTCCGTTTCCAAATGTTTCTGGGCGCGGGCGATACTGCTGACGGAAGCTACCTGAAAGCCTTTTTTGCCTAACCAGGTCTTCAGCATCATACCGTAAGTAATGTCGTCTTCAACGATGAGTATGGATTTCATTGCCTTATCTTTTGTCTCTTTTAAGACACAAAGGTAAACCGTTTTGTCTGAAAATCGTATATTTGCAAACTTAATTTAAATAAAAAGCGTTATGAAGAGGAATTTCACCGTATTATTAACCATACTGATTTGCAGCGTTACAGCCTGCCAATCGGGACAAAAGAAAGATAGAAACATGGATCAGGAAACTAAATTGAAGATTGAAACAACTGCGGGTGACATTATCGTGAAACTGTATAATGAGACACCGCAACATCGTGATAACTTCATCAAACTGGCGGAAGAGGGTACATACGAAGGTACATTGTTCCACCGTGTCATCAAGGATTTTATGATACAGGCAGGCGACCCTGAGTCAAAGAATGCTCCGAAAGGCAAGATGCTGGGTGCAGGTGATGTAGGTTATACTATTCCGGCTGAGTTTGTTTATCCGAAGTATTTCCATAAGAAAGGTGCATTGTCGGCTGCGCGTCAGGGTGACAATGTGAATCCGAAGAAGGAATCATCGGGTTGCCAGTTCTACATTGTGACGGGTAAAGTGTATAATGATACTACGTTGTTGGGGATGGAGAACCAGATGAACCAGAATCGTCTGACTACTGTGTTCAATGCTTTGGCACAGAAGCACATGAAGGAAATCTATAAGATGCGTAAGGAAAATGACCAGGATGGTTTGATGAACTTGCAGGATAGCTTGTTTGCACAGGCTGAGGCGGAAGTTGCCAAACAACCGGAATTCCACTTTACACCGGAACAGGTGAAGGCTTATACTACGGTAGGTGGTACTCCGCACTTGGATGGTGAATATACTGTGTTCGGCGAAGTGATCGAAGGCATGGATATAGTAGATAAGATACAACAGGTAAAAACGGATCGTAGCGACCGCCCGGAAGAGGATGTGAAGATCAAAAAGGTGGTAGTATTGGACTAACTGTTGGTGAAATTAGTTCAAAACGGTATAGGAATGAGTTTTCACCACAGAGTAACACAGAGTTTCACGGAGTTCTATTCTTTTGATTTCAAATTGATTAAACTCTGTGAAACTCTGTGTTACTCTGTGATGAATTAATTCATACCCTACAGAAAGAAATTCCTTTCTCCGATAAGTTACAATCTCTATTTTATGAAAATCAATAAACATATTCTCCCTAATGGTCTGCGACTGGTGCATTACCAGGATCTCAGTACTCAGATGGTAGCACTGAACATCGTCTATGATGTAGGTGCCCGGGACGAAGATCCCGAACATACCGGCTTTGCCCATCTGTTTGAACATCTGATGTTTGGCGGTTCTGTGAATATACCCGACTATGATGCTCCTTTGCAGTCGGCAGGTGGCGAAAACAATGCTTGGACGAACAATGACATTACGAACTATTACCTCACCGTCCCCAAGTCGAATGTAGAGATCGGCTTCTGGCTGGAGTCCGACCGTATGTTGGAACTGGCATTCAGTGAACAAAGCCTTGAAGTGCAGCGCGGTGTGGTCATGGAGGAGTTCAAACAGCGTTGTCTGAACCAGCCTTACGGAGATGTGGGACATCTTATCCGTCCGTTGGCTTATGAGGTGCATCCATACCGCTGGCCTACCATCGGGAAGGATTTATCGCACATCGAACAAGCTACACTGGAGGAAGTGAAATCATTCTTTTACCGCTTTTATGCACCTAATAATGCCGTGCTTGCCGTTACCGGAAATATATCATGGGAAGAAGCTGTTCGATTGACAGAAAAATGGTTCGGCCCGATTCCCCACAGGAATGTGCCTGTGCGACAATTGCCGCAGGAACCCGTACAGACGCAGGAACGCAGACAGGTAGTGAAACGTCCTGTTCCCTTGGATGCGCTGTTTATGGCTTTTCATATGTGTAGTCGCGAGCATCCTGATTACTATGCTTTTGATATTCTTTCAGATATCCTTAGCAACGGACGCTCCAGTCGCTTGAACCGTCGGTTGGTGCAGGAACAGAAATTGTTCTCCGGTATAGATGCTTATATTTCGGGAACGCGTGATGCGGGATTGCTGCATATCAGTGGAAAACCGTCAGCCGGAGTCTCACTGGAACAGGCTGAGGCCGCTGTACGTAAAGAGTTGCAGGAGTTGCAGCAAGTGGCGATAGAAGAACAGGAATTGGAGAAAGTAAAGAATAAGTTTGAATCCACCCAGATATTCGGGAATATCAATTACCTGAATGTAGCTACAAATCTGGCATGGTTCGAACTGACCGGGCAAGCGGAGGATATAGACCGTGAGGTAGAACGGTATCGCGCAGTGACGGCAGAACGTCTGAAGACAGTTGCACAAGAGACTTTTCGTGAGGAAAACTCGGTGGTATTATATTATGAGAAAGATAAATGAATAGATTAATTGCTACATACAAGGGGCATTATAAAGCCCTCTTTTACTTAGGACTTCCCATCGTTATCGGTCAAATGGGAGTCATTGTTCTTGGATTTGCCGATACCTTGATGGTGGGACATCATAGCACGGCCGAGTTGGCTGCCGCTTCTTTCACCAACAATCTTTTTACACTTTGCATTATTTTCAGTACCGGTTTCTCTTATGGACTGACGCCTGTGGTGGGTGAGTTCTACGGTAACCGTCGTTTCATGGAGGCTGGACAAGCTTTGCGCTCAAGTCTGCTTGCCAATGTGTTGGTAGCACTGTTGCTGACGCTTATTATGACTGTCGTCTATTTCTGTGTGGAATACATGGGACAACCCGAGGAACTGATTCCCTTGATAAAACCTTATTTTCTGGTTCTACTTGCATCCCTGGTATTTGTCATGCTGTTCAATGGCTTTAAGCAATTTACGGATGGCATTACTCAAACGCAGACTGCTATGTGGGTGCTTCTTGGTGGAAATGCGCTGAATATTGTCGGCAATTATGTGCTGATTTACGGAAAATTCGGTTTCCCGGAATGGGGATTGCTCGGTGCGGGTATCAGTACCCTGTTCTCACGCATCGTCATGGTTATTGCTTTTGCATTGATTGTTTTTCGTAGTCGGAGGTTCCTGAGATATAAAGTAGGGTTCTTCCGCTTGGGATGGTCGAAACAGATGTTCAGGAAATTGAATGGACTTGGGTGGCCTGTCGGTTTGCAGATGGGCATGGAGACGGCTTCATTCAGTCTCAGCACGATTATGGTTGGTTGGCTGGGAACTATTGCTTTGGCTTCACATCAGATTATGCTCACTATTTCTCAGTTCACCTTTATGATGTTTTATGGGATGGGGGCGGCGATTGCCGTTCGCGTCAGTAACTTCAAGGGGCAGAACGATATGGTGAATGTCCGCCGTTCGGCATATGCCGGCTATCATCTCATCTTGGCAATGGCGGTGGTGCTTCTGAGTATCGTGTTTCTGTTGCGCAATCAGGTCGGGGGCTGGTTTACGGATAGCGTGGAGGTTTCTGCCATGGTATCTTCTTTGTTCCTTCCATTCTTGGTTTATCAGTTTGGTGACGGACTGCAAATCAGCTTTGCCAATGCCCTGCGTGGTATTGCCGACGTAAAACCGATGATGTTCATTGCATTTATTTCTTATTTTGTTATATCTTTGCCTGTAGGATACTTATGCGGTTTCGTGCTGGGCTGGGGTACGGTCGGTGTATGGATGGCCTTCCCGTTCGGACTGACTAGTGCGGGTATTATGCTCTGGTTGCGTTTCCGCTATAAAACGAAAGATAAATGAATAATGTCTCCAAGAAGAAGATAGCTGCCGGTTATGTGGTCCTGTTGGCAGTCTTGCTTTATTCCCTGTTCTTCGTGCACCGGGAAATGGAGAATCTTATGAGTTCGGATAATAGTGATATTCTGCGTACGGACAGTCTGATAGGGCTTTTGAGAGAGAAGGATGCTAATACCGTCCGCCTGCTGCGTACACTGAGCGAAGCCAATGACAGCATGATTTCAGCCCGTGAAGTGGAACAGATTATTGCCGAGCAGGATACTATTATCACCCAACAACGTGTACAACGCCGGGTTATTGCCCGTCGCGATACGGTTGTGACACAACCCAAGAAGAAAAGTTTCTTCCGCCGTTTGGGAGAAGTCTTCGTCCCACCACGCAAAGATTCAGCTGTTCAGGTGCAAACAACCCTTGAAGTTGCTACGGATACTGTACTCGATGCTTATAATCCGGTTGATTCCCTGCACGCGAAGCTGCGCACTGTTGCCCAACAGAAGAGGGCTACCAATAGTGTGATGCAGCGTCGTAAGCGAACTTTGCAACGTCTTGATCATGCACTGAGTGCTCGTATCGACAGTCTTTTGAAAGGATATGAACAGGAAACCCTGATGCGTGCCCGCGAAGAGGCTGAGTATCAGAAAGCTGTTCGGCATCGTTCTGCAACGATTATTTCGGGTATTGCTGCCGGGGCTGTTGTGCTGTCCGTTATCTTTCTTGTCATGATCTGGCGGGATGTCACCCGTAGTAACCGTTATCGGCGTCAATTGGAAGAAGCCAATCGTTTTGCCGAAGAGTTGCTTGCCTCCCGCGAAAAGTTGATGCTTGCCATTACCCACGATTTCAAGGCTCCCTTGGGTTCCATTATGGGATATGCTGACCTGCTCTCCCGGCTCACCGTTGACGGAAGGCAACGCTTCTATCTCGACAACATGAAAACTTCTTCGGAACACCTGCTGAAGCTCGTTACCGACTTGCTCGACTTCCATCGCCTCGACTTGAATAAAGCTGAGATAAATCGTGTTACTTTCCATCCCGCACGCTTGCTGGAAGAAATCTATGTCAGTTTCGAACCACTGACTTCTGCCAAAGGATTGTCTTTGAAGTGTGAGATAGATCCGGAACTGAAAGGAGCTTTTATCAGTGATCCATTGCGCTTACGCCAGATTGTCAATAACCTGCTCTCTAATGCAGTGAAGTTTACTTCAGAGGGCGGCATTACCCTGACCGCCTCTTTTGTGCCGAAAGGCGATTCCGTTTTTCCCGGTAACCATTTGAAACTCTCTGTTATCGATACGGGAAAGGGGATGGATCCTGGTGACCGTGAGCGTATTTTCCAGGAATTCACCCGTCTGCCCGGAGCACAGGGAGAGGAGGGATTCGGACTGGGACTGTCCATTGTTCGTATGCTGGTGCAACTGCTGGAGGGACGTATTGAGGTGGATAGCGTACTCGGAAAGGGGAGTACATTCACGTTACGGGTACCTCTGTATCCGGTGGCATTGGATAATGACACTTCCGCCTTGAATGAACAACCAAGTGAGGACTCACAAACTCAGATACCCGCATTACATATTCTCTTGATTGATGATGATCGCATTCAGCTTACTCTCACTGCCGCCATGCTTGCACAGAGTGGTATTACTTCCGTAACCTGCCTGCAACTGGATGAACTTTTGGAAGCCCTCCGTACTGATACTTTCGATGCATTGCTTACCGATGTGCAAATGCCTGCCATGAATGGTTTCGATTTGCTGAGGCTGCTGCGTGCTTCGAATATCCCGCAAGCCAAGACAATTCCGGTGATTGCCGTTACCGCCCGTAGTGATATGAAGCGTGAGGAGTTTCTGCAACATGGTTTTGCCGGAAGTCTGCATAAGCCGTTTACGGTGAATGAATTGCTTGCAGAGATTGGTGTGCTGCAAGCAGATATTGCTACTGTTGATGCCGCCCCTTCTTCTACCTTGAATTTTTCCGCCCTTACCGCTTTTTCCGGTGATGATCCGGATGCGGCAAAATCCATACTGGAAAGTTTCGTCACAGAAACACGCCTGAATGTTGACCGCTTGCGACAGGCATTGGAAACAGAAGACACAGATGGCATTGCCGCTATGGGCCATAAGATGCTTCCTTTGTTTACTCTGTTGGGAGCCAATGATCTTGTTACTTTATTGAAAGAGCTTGAAGCCTCACGTGGAGTACCTTTTGATGAAAAAATAAAAGAGAAATCGCTTGCTGCTCTAAACCTGATAGAAGATATACTTGAACAAGCCTTCCTTTTTATTTCGTCTGCTTAAACATCCCTTTCCTCTGCTTGGCCGGTAGCTTAAAGTACTGCCTCAGAAAAAGTTTATGTTTATATACGGTTGTTGCCACTTCCATTATCTGATCCCGTAATTTCAGGATAGGTTCCCTATATCTTTCCGGTGCGGTGCGGATGCTATTGATCGCACTATCTGCCCGGTTTATCAATTCTTCAGGGACATCTACCATCGCCTGAATTTCTGCATCCGGTTTTAGGGGCTCAAATGCCTTATTCCGGTAACGGACGAATTCATTGATGGCGTCCGTAGCTTTTCCCTGTAAATCCATTGCCATATTGTAAGCATTCAGAATCTTCTGGTAGCCGGCGATGCGGATGTTGTTACTCGTAAGTTCCAGCATATAATAAACCAAATCATTACTTCGTCCATTCGATAACATGCGCTGTCTGACACTTACCAGCCTTTCCAGTGTATCCTGCCGTGCATATAGCGCCAATGTATCCGCCCAATAGAACACCGGTACTGAGCGTTGTTCATCTACAACTCCTGTATCAAACTCTTCATAGCTCAGTGGACGTTCGCGGAACTGGAACATCGGATCGAAAGGCATGTGTGTTTTCAGTAATGTATCCGGTAACAGCTTGCAGAAACGATGATTCGGGGAAGGAATGAACTGGTAGTTTTCCACAAATCCGGCGCCCCATGTAGGGTCAAACATATACCATTTCCCACTTACTTTGGCTGCGCACCATTCATGTGGGTCGGGCAGTAAGGCACCGTCTCTGCGGTTATAGCCATCAATAACATAAGCATCCATTCCCGCTTCCTTCACCAGTGCTTTAAAAAGTAACGCATAATCCTGGCAAATACCTTTGCGTTCGGATAATATTTTTTGTATTTCTTTCGTCTCATCCGCTTCCTCGTTGCGAGAAGTATAGGTTATGTACACATTGTATTTAATATTTCTTGAAACCCAGGTGTAGATGGCGCGTGCCAGTTGGTCGTCTGTGCTGAGATGCTGTTTCAAGTAAGCTACAAGAGAAGAAACGCTCCTTCCGGCAGCTTCGGGTGCTGCAAGTGCCACGGAATCGGGAAACGTAAGGCGTTCAGGCATTATGCTGTCAGAAGATGCTTTTGATACAGCTGAAATTGAAAAAGCCTTATCCTGCGTGGCTGTATTACGCCATGCAGAAGACAATTTGCTGAAAGGAAAGAGGAGGCAGAGGGCGAATAGCCACACCGTGAGCCTGTTTGTTGATTGCCGGAACATACTTGTCATATCTATTTGATGGAAGCAAAGGTAGGGGATTTATTGATAAACAGCAAGGATAAATATTGAAAAATATGTGCAAAGGGAAATTTTGTGAGTAGTGTCTCTTTCATGATCTTGAACATGCCCTTGATCATGCCTGAAAACCTTCACTCATATGTACGGTATGACACCGTCTGACTGTCGTTAGTGGGTACGTGAGAAAGTGAAGTAATTTTCAGACGGGCGTTGAACATTAGCAACGACCCTCGCGGTATAAAGTGCCGGATAGTGGAATAAATAGCCTTTTTGTCTTCTGCATCAACCAAATGTCGTTGGAATTTGTTTACTTTGTAACGATTTAAACACTGACTATCGATTGACGTCCTAATGAGAAGAAAATGGTTAAAATGGGTAGTGTGGATACTACTTACCCCTATCATATTATTTGCAATATTGATGGTATTGCTTTATATCCCTCCCGTACAGAACCTGATACGGAAGCAAGCTACTGCCATCGCATCCGAGGCAACGGGTATGGATATATCTGTTGAACGCATTGACCTCCGCTTTCCGCTGAACCTTTTGGTACGTGGTGTGCAGGTCATTCAGCCTATACAGGCAGATAAACAAATATCCTCAGCTCCCGGTGACTCTCTTGCCGTGAAACAAACTCCTGATACTTTGCTAACCCTGGAAAGCCTGAACGTGCGCGTGCAGGCATGGCCGTTGATACGTGGACAAGTAGAAGTGGATGAGGTAACCGTGAACGGAGTTTTCCTGAACTCTGCCGATCTGATAGAGGGGATCCGCATACGTGGTGTATTGGGACGTTTCTTCCTTGAAAGCCATGGCATAGACCTGAAGAAAGAGGATGCCGTCATCAATCGTGTGGAATTGAGTGATACTCATATGCTCGTTGTGATGAATGATACTACCACTGCCGAACCGGACACTGCGACTACCGCCCTTAATTGGAAAGTAGCCTTGCACAAGTTGGCACTGAAAAACGTTTCCGTTGATTTGCAAATGCCGTTGGATTCCATGCGTCTTGCTGCCCGTCTGGGTGATGCAGAGGTAGATGATGCGGTTGCTGACTTGGGCGGACAGATGTACGGTCTGAAGAAATTTGAATTGAGCAGTACTACGGTGAACTATGACACGGGCAGCCAATTGCTCAGTGCCATTAATAGCCTGATAGATACCGGTAGTCTTGCGGCTACTGATAGCACCGGTGTGAAACCTGCTCCCGGATTTGATGCTTCGCACATCGCCTTGCGGGATATTCGTATTGGGGTGGACTCCGTGCTTTATCATGGACGGAATATCAATGCCGTTATCCGGGAATTCTCCATGAACGAGCGTTCCGGTCTGAGCGTCACTTCACTGACGGGAAGGGTATATGCTGATTCCACAGTCATTCAGGTGCCTTCCTTAAAATTACTTACCCCACACAGTGAAATGGATTTCACTGCCCAGACTTATTGGGAACTGGTGGAAATTCCTACTTCCGGACGACTCTCCGCTCGTTTCAATGCCCGCATCGGCAAGCAGGATGTGATGCTCTTTGCAGGTGATTTACCTGATACATTCAAGGATGCATATCCTTTCCGCCCCCTTACTATCCGTGCCGGTACGGAAGGTAACTTTAAGCAGATGCAGATTTCCCGCTTCAACATCGATCTGCCGGGTGCTTTTACCTTGAATGGTGGTGGTGAAATTTGGAATCTTACCGACAGTCTGACGCGCAACGGAAGCATTGACTTCGATATCCGGACACAAAATCTGAATTTCCTTACCGGACTGACAGGCGTCACCCCGGATGGCTCCATAGTAGTGCCGGACAGTATGCATTTGGCAGCACGTCTTGGCATGGATGGACCTAAGTATGATGCTACGCTTAAGTTGAAAGAACGTGAAGGGCTATTGAACTTGTTGGCGCACTATAACACTGCCACTGAAGCTTATCAGGCAGACCTTCATGTGGACGCCTTGCAAGTACACCACTTCTTACCTAAAGATTCTATCTATACCCTTTCGGCTAAGGTTGCCGCTAAAGGAAAAGGATTCGATCCTGCCAACCACCGTACCGTGGCTGCTGTACAAGCTTCTCTCGGCGAATTACAATACGGACACTGGAATATTTCCGATATTGACCTGACAGCCGGATTGAAATCCGCTCTAGCCACTGTACACATGACGAGCGACAATGCCCTGCTGAAGATGCAGGCGGATGCCGATATGCGTCTTGATCGTAAATACCTGGATGGCAAGGTGGCTATGAATGTGGAGAATGTCGGTTTACATGAGTTAGGAATTTCTCCCAAGCCGTTGAAGCATCCTTTTGCTTTCACTCTCGGTGCCGAAGCACGCCATGACTCTATCAAGATGAGCATGGATGCAGGAGACCTCGACTTTCAGTTCCGTGCCCGCAGCACACTGAAGAAATTGCTGGAACAAGGTACTGCCTTTTCTACGCTTCTTACCAAGCAGATAGAATTGAAGCAACTCGATCATGCAGAATTACGGAAAGCACTGCCTTCAGCCGGTATGCAACTGAAAGCCGGTAAACAGAACCCTGTCAGTTATTTCCTGGCAACTAAGGATATTTCTTTTGATGATTTTGTGTTGCGTTTCGGCACTACCCCCCGACGAGGTATCAATGGGCGTACTGCTATACATGGTTTGCGTATGGACTCCCTGCAACTGGATACTATTTTCTTCGCTATCAGCCAAGATACTGCACGCATGAAGTTGCAGGGTGGTGTCATTAATGGTCCAAAGAACCCGCAGTTTGTCTTCCGCAGTACACTGACGGGTGAAATCCGTAATGAAGATGCCGAACTGACCTTGAATTATGTGGATGCGAAGGGAGATACCGGACTCGATCTGGGTATCAATGCCCGTCCTTTGATAGAGGGCCGGGGTAGGGGTAATGGTATTGCCTTCCGTTTGACACCTGCCGAGCCTATTATCGCTTTCCAGAAGTTCCGCTTTGTAGATAACAGCGACTGGATTTACTTGCATAAGAATATGCGCGTTTATGCCAATGTGGATATGGATAGCGACGATGGACTTTGCTTCCGCATGCAGTCCGACCGTTCCGACACCGTTTCCTTGCAGAATATCAATTTGGAACTCATACGTTTCCGCCTGGATAAACTGAGCGGTATTCTGCCATATATGCCCCGCATCACGGGACTTTTCTCGGCAGAAGCCAACTATATACAGACCGCAACCTCACTGCAAGTTTCCGCTGAGGCCGGTGTGGAAAAGCTGACTTACGAACGCCAGCCGGTAGGTAACATCGGATTGGGTGCCACTTGGCTTCCGGGTGATAAAGGTACACACTATCTGAATGCCTATTTCCGGTCGGGAGATCAGGAGGTAATGACCGCTGATGCCGTCTTGACCCAGAAGAACGGGCGCGATTCGGTTGAAGTCAACACTACTTTTGAGCATTTCCCACTCTCGCTTGCCAATGCTTTCATGCCCGACCAGGTAGTTGCCTTTACCGGTGACATCGACGGCGGACTCTATATCAGCGGTGCCATGGAGAAGCCTAAACTGAGCGGTGACCTCTCATTGGACAGCGTGTCCGTCTATGCCCGTCAGGCAGGTGCACGTTACTGGTTTGACAATCGTCCGTTGAAGATAGAGAATAATCAACTTATCTTTAATAAGTTTGCCATATACACCACCAGCCGGAATCCCTTTACGATAGACGGGAACATAGACTTCCGCAATATGGAAAATCCGACGGCGAAGTTGAACCTGCGTGCACAGAACTACACTTTGCTTGATGCTCCCCGTACCAAGGAAAGTATGATTTACGGCAAAATCTTTGTAGATTTAAATGCCACTGTACGTGGTCCGCTGGATGGACTGACTATGCGTGGAAACATGAATCTGCTGGGTAACACAGATGTGACCTATGTGTTGACTGACTCTCCTTTGACTGTAGAAGACCGTTTGGGTGAACTTGTCACGTTCACTTCCTTTACGGATACTACTTCGGTGCAGGCAACTGAGGTCCCCACCATGTCGCTCGGCGGTATGGACATGTTGATGTCTGTGCACATCGATGATGCCGTACGTTTGCGTGCTGATCTTAGCCCCGACCGCAGTAGTCGTGTGGAGCTGGAAGGTGGAGGGGACCTGAATCTGCAATATACTCCGCAAGGAGATCTCACATTGTCCGGTCGCTATACGTTGATAGGTGGTATGATGAAATATGCCCTGCCCGTTATCCCGTTGAAAGAGTTCCAGTTTGTCAATGGAAGTTATGTGGACTGGACGGGTAATCCGATGAACCCTTCACTCAACCTGACTGCTACGGAACGTGTCCGCGCTTCTGTATCCGATGGCGATGACGGCGGTTCGCGCATGGTGAACTTCGACGTTTCCATCAGCATCAAGAACCGTTTGGAGAACCCTGATTTAAGCTTTAATCTGAGTGCTCCCGATGATGCTACCGTACAGGGCGAACTGGCAGGAATGAGTGCCGATGAACGAAGCAAGCAAGCCATTACCATGCTTGCCACAGGTATGTATCTTTATAACAGCGGAAAAGGTGGTGGCTTAACTATGGGTTCCGCACTGAACAGCGTGCTGCAAAGTCAGATTAATGCGCTGACCGGAAATCTGAAGAACGCTTCTCTCAGTGTCGGCATTGAAGACCGTACCGCTGCTGAAACGGGTGATAAACAGACGGACTATAGTTTCCGCTACTCTCAGCGTTTCTTCAATGATCGTATACAGATTGTAATCGGTGGAAAAGTATCCAGTGGCGCTAATGCAACGAATGACGTAGAATCATTCATCGATAATATTTCTTTGGAATATCGTTTGGACAATAGCGGTACACGCTATGTCCGCGTGTTCCACAACAAAAACTATGAAAGTGTGCTCGATGGTGAGATAACCGAGACAGGTGTCGGCCTTGTGCTTCGCCGTAAGATGGACCGCCTGAGTGAGCTGTTCATATTCAAGAGAAAGAAGAAAGTAGAACCTGTGAGCGAATAGTGTAAAAGAAATAACAATAGCGCAATTTAAAGAATCAAAATGAAGAAACTCGTATACATCCTCCTTGCAACCCTGCTTCTGGCAGCCTGCTCCACTACTAAGCACCTGCCTGAAGGCGAAGTGCTCTACACCGGTCAGAAGCCGATGATTGTAGAGAACCGCTCCGATACCAAGGTAGGCGAGACTGCTATGGAAGAAGTAGAAGCCGCCCTTGCCAAAGCTCCCAATAACTCCCTGCTCGGTAGCTCCGAATACCGCATCCCTTTTCCATTCGGACTGTGGGTGTATAATGGTTTTGCGAAGTACAAAAAAGGTTTTGGTAAGTGGATATTCAATCGCTTTGCCGCCACTCCCGTACTCATATCTTCCGTTAATCCGGACATCCGGCAGAAAGTAGCGACGAATATCCTGCACGATTATGGGTACTTCAATGGCACGGTAAGTTATCAAACTTTCGTTAATCCTAAGGACAGTCTGAAAGCTAAATTGCAATACACGGTCGATATGCGTAACCCGTATTTCATTGATACCGTATATTATCGGGGATTCAATAGTACGACGATGCAGATTATCAACCTTGGCCGTCGGCGCTCCCTGATCAGTCCGGGTGAACAGTTCAATGTTACTGATCTTGATGGTGAGCGTACCCGCATCAGCGGTTTGCTGCGTAATATGGGGTATTACTATTTTCGCCCTGACTACCTGACTTACCAGGCCGATACAACTCTCGTTCCCGGTGGGCACGTCAGTCTGCGCATGATCCCTGTTCCCGGTATGCCGAAGGACGCCGAACGCCCTTTCTTTGTAGGTAAAACTAATTTCTACCTCCACGGTCCGCAAGGACAAATGCCCAATGACAGTCTTTACTACAAGACTTTCTGGATACACTATTACGATAAACTGAAGATACGTCCCAATATGCTCCACCGTTGGCTGAACTACCAAGGTTACCAACGGAAACGCCAGGAACTGGACAAGGGAGGTATGCGCCGTCGTCCGGAAAAGCTATATAGCCAATACCGGCAAACCCGTATCCAGGAGCGTCTGGCAAGTGTGGGTATCTTCCGTTATCTGGAGATGCAGTACACACCCCGCGATACGGCACTCGTTTCCGATACGCTGGATGTGAATATCCGTGCCATGTTGGATAAACCGTATGATGCCGAATTGGACTTTAATGTCACCATGAAGAGCAATAACCAGACCGGTCCCGGTGCCGCCTTCACCGTAACGAAGAACAACGTCTTCGGTGGTGGTGAAACCTGGAATGTGAAAGTGAACGGTTCTTATGAATGGCAGACGGGTAAGAACAGCAGCTCGCTGATGAATAGCTACGAGTTGGGCCTATCTTCTGCACTTACCTTCCCACGTATCGTCTTCCCCCGGATGGGTACCAAGGAATATGACTTCCCGGCTTCCACCACCTTCCGTGTCTACATAGACCAGATGAACCGTGCCAAGTACTACAAACTGCTTGCTTTCGGTGGAAACGTCACGTATGACTTTCAGCCTGTGCCTACCCGGAAACATAGTATCACGCCCTTCCAACTGACATTTAATGTGTTGCGCAATCCGACTGCGGCTTTTGAAGAAATACAGGCTCAGAACCCGGCTCTTTACATCAGCCTCCGTAATCAGTTTATTCCCAAGATGGAATATACCTACACCTATGATAACGCTTCTCTTCGCAATGTACGTAATCCCATCTGGTGGCAGACTACATTCGGATCTGCCGGTAATCTGACCTCTTTGATTTATAAGGCATTCGGACAGTCTTTCAGCAAGGAAGACAAGAAATTGCTGGGAGTACCTTTCGCACAATTCCTGAAGCTGAATTCGGAATTCCGCTATCACTACAGGATAGACAAGAACCAGATGATTGCTTCCCGTATTGCAGGAGGAGTAATCTGGTCCTACGGAAATGCAACGACTGCGCCTTATACCGAACAGTTCTATATTGGTGGCGCCAACAGTATCCGTGCCTATTCTGCCCGCAGTATCGGTCCCGGTGGCTATCCACCCGATAAAGAGAAAAAGTATTCCTATATCAACCACGTGGGCGATATCCGTATGGAAGCAAACGTGGAATACCGCTTCCGTATTCTCGGCGACCTGCACGGAGCTATTTTCCTCGATGCAGGTAATGTCTGGTTGATGCGTAAGGATAAAGACCGTCCTGATGGACAGCTGACGTTGAAGAATTTCCCGAAACAGGTTGCTTT
>ERZ780139.2247-NODE-2247-length-14781-cov-3.957490_pt1 | contig 14781 bp, 23 predicted proteins | sample MGYA00511476_ERZ780139 | MGnify/ENA primary metagenome ERZ780139 (study PRJEB29588, sample SAMEA2158190) | human gut metagenome | biome: human gut; feature: human-associated habitat; material: faeces | place: Denmark | collected 2008/2010 ... | reverse complement strand
CCGATGCAGCGGCGCTCAAGCAGGGAGACACTCTGCATATTCAATTCGCAAAAGGTGCGGCTGACTGCCGCGTGACCGATATCGAGGAGGACAAGTAACATGGCGGAAAGAACATTTGAAAGCCAGATGGCACGTCTGGAAGAGATCGTGCGGATGCTCGAGCGCGGTGAAGCGCCGCTGAACGAAAGCATGAAGCTGTTGGAGGAGGGCACCAATGTGTAAGCTCCGCTGGCGGCTTGCTTTATTTTTGCTGAGAAAGGAGGTGCAAGATATGGCTATTGTGTACGCAACTCTTATCATCAAGGGTCGCAAGACTATTGACCAGGTGCCCGCTTTGCTGCGTAAGCAAGTGGAGGAAATCCTGGCTGACTTGGAGGTTGAGGTCTAACTCCCCAGCCAGCAGGAGAGGCGCATCCGTGCGGTGCGCCTCTCTTATTTTGAACGGCAGGAGGACAAAAAGATGCTGGAAACACTGAGGAGTTATTGGTCTATCATCTCCACCATCATCACCGTGGTAGCCGTCCCCGCCATCGGCTACCTCTACAAAAAATATAAACAGGCGGATGCAAGACAAAAAGCGGTGGAGTTGGGTGTGCAGGCACTCCTCCGTGACCGCATCGTACAATCCTATTATCACTATGAGGAGCGCGGATGGATAACCCTGCACGGACTTGAGAATGTCAACGCCATGTATAAGGAGTACCACGCTTTGGGTGGCAACGGCACAGTCACATCATTGGTCAATTCCATCCGTGAACTTGATGTACGGGACGATAAACGCCCCGCCTCTCAAGAATGAGCCGGAAAGGAGGGCACATGGAGTTTTCAAAGAAAATGTTGGTGCTGCACTCCTTTGTGACCGTTTCCATGATAACTGCCACGGTGGTCATCAACATTGCAACCGAGCACGATGTCACCGCCCTTGCCGCCCTTGCTGGTACATCCTTTGTGGTTGACGGCACCTGGGGCGGTTTTTATCTGTGGAAATCCAAGAATGAAAACCGGGCGAAATATGCCCAAAAATTTGTACGACTGTTTGCCAAAGAGTACGGCGTGGAGAACGCCATCCGCTTGGCAGAAATCGTGCTGAAAGACTGAAAAGGAGGTTTATAGCATTGAGTAACAGCAAACTGGTGGACTATACCAAAATTTCCCCAAACAAGACAAGTCCCAGAAACCACAAAATTGACACCATCACCATCCATTGTGTGGTAGGTCAATGCAGCGTGGAAACCCTGGGCAATGTGTTTGCCCCTACATCCAGACGGGCGAGCTCCAACTACGGCATTGGCTATGATGGCCGCATCGGTATGTATGTAGAGGAAAAAGACCGCTCCTGGTGTTCGTCCTCCGCAAGCAACGACAACCGGGCAATCACTATTGAGGTTGCCAGTGACACCAAGCACCCCTATAAGGTGAGAGATGCCGCCTATAAGGCCTTGATTGACCTGTGCACGGACATCTGCAAGCGCAACGGCATCAAAGAGCTCAAGTGGAAAGCGGACAAGTCCCTCATCGGCAAGGTGGAGCAGCAAAACATGACGGTGCACCGCTGGTTTGCCAATAAGGCTTGCCCCGGTGATTATCTCTATAACCTGCACGGCCAGATTGCCGCTGAGGTCAACGCAAGGCTTGGGGTAGTATCTGATACCACCCCAGACACAAACGCCGCCCTGGAGTACGCTGTGGGCGATGTGGTGACCTTTAAGGGCACCAAGCACTATGCAAGCTCCAACGGCACAAACGGAAAGACATGCAAACCCGGCGAGGCAAGGGTGACCTCTGTGGCGAAAAACGGAAAGCACCAGTACCACCTCATCAAGACCACCGGCAGCACCTCCACCGTTTATGGTTGGGTGGATGCCGCAGACATCACCAAAGCAAGCGCATCCATTGCAAAAGGCAGCAAGGTCAAGGTCAATAAAGGCGCTAAAACCTACACGGGCGGCTCTCTTGCATCGTTCGTTTACAGTACGGTTTACACCGTCATGCAAATTGACGGTGACCGTGTGGTTATCGGCAAAGACGGCGTTGTGACCGCTGCCGTCAACATCAAAAACCTCACCCTTGTGGGGTAAAAATAAGAGGAGGATTTCACTATGGAAAACATCTTTAACTGGTCCGTTATTCTCAGCCTCGTGGGTGTGTTGGTGGTCATCACCAACATCATTGTGCAGGTGCTCAAAAAGTTCACCTGGGACAAGCTGCCCACAAACATCCTTGCCACGCTTGTGGCAATCGTTTTGACCCTTGGAGCGTTCTTTGCCTACTGCCAGATTAAAAGCATCACCGTGGTGTGGTACATGGTTGCCGCTGCGGTTGTGCTTGGCTTTATGGTTGCCTACGCCGCCATGTTCGGCTTTGACAAGCTCAAAGAGGTCATTGCACAGTTGGATAAAAACAAAAAGGAATAAGACAGCGAAAAGCCGGAGAGGTGTGACCCTCTCCGGCTTTTTTTGCGTTCTATGACATAAGCGCTTGCACGCCTTTTATAATCTTGTTGTAGTCATCCTCAACGGTCATAAAATCATTTTCATATCCTTGCAGCTCATCAACGAAAGCCTCTAACCGTCTGTTTTGTCCCGCCTGCGTTTTTAGGCGCATAGCCTCTGTTGTTTCCTTGGTATAAATACGCCCCAGGAAATCCGTCTTGAGAGCATCCACTGCCGAAAGCACACTCTCTGCTGCTTTGAGCATCTGCTCATCCACTTTGCACCCGGCTTTTTTGGCTTGCAGCAAGGTCAATGCCTTGCGTTCCGCCAACTGCAACCGGCTGAAAAATGTTTCATAGGCAAAGGTTTGTTGACAAAGCTGGAAACTCTCACGCATGATGCGCGCATCGTTTTCTGCCTGCATCGTGGAATAATATTTCCGCATATCACGGAGCGTGTCCTCCGGCACATCCGGCTGTGTGAGCTCTGTCTTTACGGACACCAGCGGCGTGGATGTTTCAGATGTTCTTAACACCTCCGGCTCTTTTCTTTTCCTCTTTTTCAAAAGCAGGACGGCAAGGACTATGCAAACAACCGTGAGCAAAATGTTTTCCGGCACCGGGTCTTGTACCGACATAATTACCCCACCGAGTGTTGCCACAGCGCACGACATTCCAAAAATGATGCGAACAATCCATAAAACCTTTTTCACTGCTTATCACCTCCCATTTTCTGCTTTTTTCTTTACTTTTACAAGTTTAATTATATCCAACACAGTGCATTTGTCAAGCAGTAGAGCCTATATGATAATGACTTATTTTTTGGGTAAACTATACTTTTCAGTAGGAGGAGGGATACGCATGACCGCTGATAAAATCAAAGCGTTGCGTGAGGCAAAAGGTTGGACACAGGCAGACCTTGCGCGCAAATTGGGCATCACCAGAAACGGAGTGAACTCTTGGGAGCAGGGGCTCTCTATGCCATCACCGGCGTGCCTGGTGGACTTGGCAACAGTGTTTTCCGTGTCTACGGACTATTTGCTTGGCATTGAGCACTCAGCCATAGTGGATGTGTCCGGCTTGAATGACAAGGATGTTGCCGTGTTGGCAGAGCTTGCAGACCGATTAAGAAACCGCAACCATTGAGAAACGGCTCAGATTTTGGGACCGTTTTTCTTTTTTTTGCTGTTGACATTATACAACAAAAGTTGTATAATTAGAGCATAACAAAGGAGGTGCTGCTATATGGCCCGTTCAAACTTACAAAACACCCGCTTATCCAGAGAAATGTCACAGTCACAGCTTGCGACCGCCGCCGCTATCAACGGCAGAGTGCTCCAAACCTATGAACAGGGTGGGCGTGACCTTAGCGGTGCAAAGCTGGCTACCCTCTTAAAAATCTGTTTGGCTCTCAACTGCAAACTGGAGGACATCCTCCCAGATGGGGAAACCGCAGAATTGTTAAAGAGATATGCCAAAATGATTGGTTGACACGGAACTTGGCGGGGTGGTTGCACCCCGCTTTTTCTTTTACGAGGAGGACCTCCATGAACTATAAAGGCTTTCATCATCTCACCTGGAATGACAGGCTGACCATTGAGAAAATGCTCAAAGTCCGTACCGCAAAAGCGAAAATTGCGGAGGCGCTTGGCGTGTCAGTGCGTACCATTTACTATGAAATCAAGCGCGGAATGTGCACGCAACGGAACACAGATTATACTGTTGAGGAGCGTTATTGTGCGGAGGTTGCGGAGCGTGCATATAGGGAGCATCTGAAAGCCAAGGGGCCAGACCTCAAGATTGGAAACAACATAGAACTGTCTAACTTTTTAGAGGAGCAAATCATTGAACACCACTTTTCTCCCGGTGCTGCGTTGGTGGAGGCAAAAGCCGCCAATAAAGTGGTCAATATCTGTGAAAGCACCCTTTACAACTACATTTACCGTGGGGATGTGTTTTTGGAACTTGCTCCGGAGCACCTGCATGAAAAGGGCAAACGGCACTATACCAAACAATGCCGCAAAAAAGCCGCGAGAGCGCCAAAAGGTGAAAGCATCGAACACCGCCCGGATGAAATCCTCAAGCGCACCACTTTTGGAAATTGGGAGATAGACAGCGTGATGGGCGCACAGGGCACCACCAGGGCGCTCCTTGTCCTTACCGAACGGTTGAGCCGTAACGGCATCCTCATCCTCCTGCCGGACCACACAAGCAACAGCGTGGTAAAGGCTTTGGACAAACTGGAGCGCAGATATGGAAAAGACTTCTATGACACATTCAAAAGCATCACCGTGGACAATGGCTGTGAGTTTGCGGACTATGAGGGTCTTGAGCGTTCCTGCCGCCGAAAACAAAAACGCACAAAGCTCTATTACTGCCACCCATACTCACCGCATGAGCGTGGCAGCAATGAAAACATGAACAGAATAATTAGGCGGTTTTTCCCAAAAGGCACAAACTTTGATGAGGTGCAGCTCTGTGAGGTGCGTGTGGCTGAGGAATGGATGAACAACTACCCCCGCAAAATCCTGGGATGGAAAAGCGCCAACCAGGTCATGCAGGAGTATTTGCAAACTGCATAAAAACCGCAGAGCATTGGTGTGGGGAGCCGGAAAGCAATAATTGCATCCGGTTTCGTTGCTGCGCCTTTTTTCTTGAAAACCGCATAAAATCAAAGCCTCTGGACACATCCAGAGGCTTTGATGATACCACTCTAAAAAATTTTACAACTATTTTTGCAATTTATTCTTGACATTTTGGGTGGCAGGCATTATTATTAGATTGCAGGGTCATCCAAGACCCTTGCAGTCTAATTTTTTTATGCCGTGAGGAGGTGAAACAAATGGCAACCTACGCCTACCGTTCTATTTCAGAGCGCCAGAAAATTCAGAGCCTTTGGGAAAGCGGTGCCTCTGTCAAAGAGATTGCACAGGACTTTGACTTGTCCGTGTCTGCAATTTACACAGAGCTCAAGCGTGGATATGACGGCACACGGCTCCCCGATATGCGCCGCCGCTATGATGCGGAATTGGCACAGCTCACTGTCCAAAAATCTATTGAACGGAGGGGCCGCAAAGCTGCCGAGGCATAACCGCCCACATTGATACAACCAAAGGAGGACAACCCTATGAAAGCAAATGCAAACCCTATTGTGCTGAAAAGCAACCGTACTTCTGACGAGTGCATCGGTACCGTCAGATTGACCCCGGAGGCGGAAAAAGTCATCCGTCGCCTGCGCGCCAAGACTGCACTGCCTATTAGGCAAATTGTGAGTGAAATCATTGTGCAGGCAGAAAATCTCATTGACATTGAGGATGCCAACGAGGAAAGAGAGGAGGACTAAACCGTGAAAATGTTATCCGATTTTCAAGCAGGTGCAACCGTAAAGTACCACGGTGAGCCCTGCATCGTGCTGGAGCACCGCAAGGACGGCACCCTGCTCATGGTGCTTGAGCAGATTGAGCACACTTTTGGCTCTGACAACGATTTTGCCAAGAGTGACCTGCGTGAACACCTCAACGGTGCCTACATGGACACGCTCACCCAGGGCAACCATGGTGAGATTTTGAAACGCGCCATTGACCTCACCGCAGTCAACGGTAGCAAGCAGTATGGCATTGACACCTGCTGCATTGCGCCACTTACATTTGATGAGTACCGCAAGTACCATGACATCATCCCCAAGCCGGAAAAATGGGAATGGTCTGTTACCCCTTGGAGCACCCCCTGCGTGAATGGAGATGAAACCTGGGTCATGGGCTTGAGCACCGTTGGCTATGTCTACGGCAACTACTGCTACCGTACCTACGGGTCCCGTCCCGCTTTCCTCCTCCCCTCTAATTATGTTGTGGAGCCGGAAAATGCCCTTGCATCCTACACCACAAGAGAGCTGGTTGAGGAACTTTTCAGCAGAGCCGACAAGTAAGAGGTGGCTGACATGACCACACATGAGATAGAGGCCCGGCGTTATTCACGCAGATGCCGCCGTGCCCGTAAAATCAGACGGCAGCGCCGTGTTGCCCTCATCACCATTGTGTGCTGCGTTGTGTTCGTCTGGCTATGCACCTGCAAGGAGGACAAGCCAACCATCCCAACCGTTGCGGCAGAAACACCGATGCCAACAGTCACGACGGTTGCGGAGCCTACGCCCGTGACCGCTGCGCCGCCTGTCAGCCGCACCCGTGATGACATCGTAAGTGAGGGACGGCTCCTAAGCTATGACCTCCAAGAAACCATGCAGGACTGCTGTGAGGAGTATGGCGTGCCGTATGCCCTGGCACTCGCCATTGCAGAGGTGGAAACCCACTTTGACCCGGATGCCGTCAGCGGCACCGGTGACTATGGCCTCATGCAGATTAACTCCATCAACCATGAATGGCTCTCTGAAATAGGTTTTGATGTTATGACCTATGATGGAAACATTGAGGCGGGTATCTACATTATTTCTCAGCACTTGAATAAATACGGAAAGCCGGAGTTGGCTTTGATGGCATACAACTCCGGCCCCACGGGAGCACAGAAACTTTGGGATGCTGGAACATTCCAAACCGACTACTCCCGCAAAGTGATGGCAGCTTTTGAACACTGGACAAGCGTATTGGAGGGATAAAGATGCCTTACTACTGGACATGCCCAAAATGCGGCGCAAACCTTGACCCCGGTGAGCGCTGCGATTGTGAAACAACAACTACCACTAAGGAGGATTATAACGATGATGGAAATGAAAATCAAGATTGATGTGCCGGAATTGGTTGCCGCAGTTGAAAAACTTGCCGCAGCCATCGACAAAACCGCACTCAATATCACCGTGCCGAATGAGGGCACGCTCAACTTTAACATGCCGGCCGGCAACGCTCCCGTTGCTCCCGCACCTGTGCAGACGGCCCCCACTCCTGCACCCGTTGCCGCCCCTGCACCCGCGCCCACGCCTGCCGCACCGCCTGTGACACCTATGCCCACCGCTGCGGCTCCCGCACCCGCTGTGCCGGTAACCGCTCCGACCTACACCCTTGACCAGATTGCAAAAGCAGGTGCAAACCTTGTGGATGCAGGCAAGATGGAGCAGTTGCTTGCCCTGCTCACCAAGTACGGCGTGCAGGCTGTCACCCAGCTCACCCCCGACCAGTACGGCGCCTTTGCCACGGAACTGCGTGCCCTTGGCGCCCAGATTTAAGGAGGTGCTCTGATGCCTCCAGAAAAACACGCATTGCTGTCCGCATCATCGGCAGCACGATGGCTCAACTGCACAGCGGCTCCCCGTTTTGAGGAGGGTCTGCCGGAAAGCACAAGTGAATATGCAGAGGAGGGCCGCTTGGCTCACGCCATTGCGGAACTCAAGGCCCTCAAGAAATTCACTTTGATGACCTCCCGCACCTACACCACCCGCCTCAACAAACTCAAGAAAGAGCCGCTTTATAACCCGGAAATGGACAAGACCACAGACCTATACATGGAACACCTCACGGAGCAGGCAATGCTCTATGACAGTGCGCCGACCGTTGCCGCAGAGGTCAAGGTTGATTTTAACGACTATGTGCCGGAGGGCTTTGGCACCTGCGACAATGTGATGATTGGTGGGGACACCCTCAGCATCACGGACTATAAGCACGGCAAAGGCGTACCTGTGTCCGCTGTGGGCAATCCGCAAATGCGGCTTTACGCCTTGGGTGCTCTCAAGCGTTATGCCCCCATCTTTGGGGACGCCATCAAAAAGATACGCATGAGCATTGACCAGCCGCGCCTTGACAGCTACACCACCGACATCATCACCGTGGAGGAGCTGAAAGCATGGGGCGATAGCATCAAGCCGATTGCACAAAAGGCTTTCTCCGGTCTTGGTGATTTTGTTCCCGGTGAGCACTGCCGCTTTTGCCGTGGCAAGGCACAGTGCCGTGCCCGCGCCAATGTCAACACCGCTTTGGAGGATTTCAAGGGCTGTGTGCCTGCCTCCAGCGTTCCGGCTGACAGTCTGGTGCCGCAGGAGTTTTCTCACATCGGACCGCACGGCAATGAAGTCCACCCGCTCCTCTCTGATGCGGAAATTGGTGACCTGCTTATCCGTGGGCAGCAGCTTGTCCAGTGGTACAAGGACCTTGAGGAATACGCCCTCAAGACCCTGCTTGACGGCAAGCCGATTGACGGATGGAAACTTGTGGCAGGACGGAGCAACCGCACCTTTACGGACCAGGATGCCGCCATCAAGGCTGTCATTGCCGCCGGATATGATGAGGCGCTTGTCTATGACCGCAAGCCTAAAACCCTCTCCGAACTGGAGAAACTGATGGGCAAAGCGGAATTTGCTGAGAAAATCGGCAGCTTTGTGGTCAAACCTTTGGGCAAACCTACCCTTGCGCTTGCGACAGACAAGAGGGAAACCTACTCACCTGCCGCCTCCGACTTTGCCGGGGTGGTGAGCGAACAATGAAACCTCTACTACCGAAACTTGCCCTTTTTGCCCTTATGTATGCTTTTATACTCACCATTCTCACCCTTGGTTGGGTAGGCGCTGAGTATGTGTTTGAGGGTGCCGTCCACAGCAGCAAAGTTGACGGTTGGATTGCCTGCTTGCTTTCCTACTATATGACAAAAGAACTTTTCCACTTGGATAGAAAGATGGGAGGCAAGCGATGACCCACGCAACCATCCGCTTTCAGTATGACACCGCCCGTTTTGAGCTTTATCTGGACAAGCTCACGGGACTACCTGCTCCGAATATCCGCAAGCTGTTCAAGCTGATGCTTTCAGAGCCGTGGAACAACCAGACAGCCATTGATGCTGTGGAGGCTTTTCTCCCACACATCGTTGAGGAAAGCAAAGAGGCTTGGAAACAGGCATCCGTTGATTTTCAAAACGGTTGGCGGCTTGTGCCGAACAAACGGAGCAAAGAGAGCCGTGCTTTAATGGCCCAAAACAACAGGCTCCATAAAGCCGTAAAGAGTGCCAAAGGCATCCACCAGCATTGGGGCGGATTTATGGCTATTGGAATGATACAAAACAAAAAATGAATTTTAAGTGAAAAGGAGATTAGTGACTATGTATCAGAATGACCCTATGAAAGTTTTAACCGGTGAGGTACGCCTCTCCTATGCCAACTTGACCACCCCCAGAGCCGCCCAGCAGGGCGGTGAGCCGAAATACTCCGTGACCCTGCTCATTCCCAAGACTGATGTGAAAACCAAGGCGGACATTGATGCCGCTATCAACGCCGCCGCAAACGAGGCGTTGACCAAGGTGTGGAACGGCGCACGCCCTCCTCAGCTTGCTACCCCCGTGTGGGACGGTGACGGTGTAAGAAAGTCCGGCGTGCCCTTTGGCGATGAGTGCAAGGGGCATTGGGTGATTACCGCCTCCACCAAGAACAAGCCGCAGGTTGTTGGCATCGACAACATCAACTGCGAACTGTCCCCCGCTGACATTTACAGCGGCATGTATGCCCGTGTCACAGTCCGTTTCTTTGGTTACTCCAACAGCGGCAACAAGGGCGTTGGTTGCGGTTTGGGCAATGTCCTCAAGACCCGTGACGGTGAGCCGCTGAGTGGGCAGTCCTCCGCCGCATCCGACTTTGCAGGCATCGGTGCATCTCCTGCGGCTGCTCCCGCTTATGGGACACCCACGCCCGTTGCCTATGGCACTGCACCTGCGGCTGCTCCTCAGCCGCCTATGAACACCGCACCTTGGAACAGCGGCAACGGCATCAACCCCATCACAGGACAGCCTATGTAAAAGGAGGACATCATGCACCATCTCAGTATAGACCTTGAAACTTATTCCAGCGTACCGATTGCCAAAGCCGGCGCTCAAAAGTACATCTCCAGCCCCGACTTTGAAATCCTGCTGTTTGCTTATAGCCTGGATGGTGCCCCTGTCGAAATCGTTGACTTGGCCACGGGGGAACAATTACCCCCGTGGCTTGTCAATTCTCTCACCAGTCCGGAGTACATCAAGCACGCATACAACGCTCCCTTTGAATGGGGATGCCTCTCAAAGTTTGTTGGTTATCTGCCGCCGGAGCAGTGGCGCTGCACCATGTTCCACGGCCTCTATTGCGGCTATACGGCGGGCTTGGATGCCACAGGACGGGCGTTAGGACTTGAGGAGGATAAGCGCAAGCTGAATACCGGCAAGGCGCTCATCCGCTATTTCTGCGTACCATGTGCTCCTACCAAAGCCAACGGTGGGCGTACCCGCAACTACCCACAGCATGACCCGGCAAAGTGGCAGTTGTTCAAAGAATACTGCCGCCAGGATGTTGTGACGGAAATGGAAATTGAGCGGAGGCTTTCCGCTTTTCCCGTGCCGGACTTTGTGCAGAAACAGTGGGAAACCGACCTCATCATCAACGCCCGTGGCGTTGCGGTGGATATGGATTTTGTCAGCGGCGCTCTTTATCTTGGCAGTACCGTCCGCAAGAACTTGATGCAGGAGGCAACCGACCTCTCCAAATTGGACAACCCCAACAGCGTTGGACAGCTTACACAGTGGTTGCAGGAGGAAATGGGCGAGGAACTCACTGACCTCCGCAAAGATACCGTTTCACGCCTCTTGAATAAAGACGGCAACAGTCCGCAGGTGCAAAGGATGCTGGAGATACGCCAGGAATTAGGCAAGACCAGCACCAAAAAATATGATGCCATTGAGGCTGCTGTCTGCCCGGATGGCCGTGTCCGTGGACTGCTCCAATTTTACGGAGCCAACCGCACCGGTAGATGGGCAGGCAGACTGGTGCAGGTGCAAAACCTGCCCCGCACTTATTTAGAGCCGCTGCCCCTTGCCCGTGACCTTGTGCGAAAGCATAACCTTGACGGCTTGCGGTGCATCTACGGCTCCGTGCCGGACAGCCTCAGCCAGCTCATCCGCACAGCTTTTGTTGCGCCAGAGGGGCATGTGCTGATTGATGCGGACTTTTCCGCTATTGAGGCCCGTGTCATCTCCTGGCTTGCGGGTGAACAATGGCGGCTTGAGGTGTTCCGCACCCATGGCAAAATTTATGAGGCATCCGCATCCCAGATGTTTGGCGTGCCCATTGACCTCATCAAGAAAGGCAACCCGGAGTATGCTCTCCGGCAGAAAGGCAAGGTTGCAGAGTTGGCGCTTGGCTACCAAGGCAGCACAGGGGCGCTCATCAATATGGGTGCTTTGGATATGGGCATCCCGGAGGAGGACTTGCCCGACATCGTGAGCCGCTGGCGTGAGGCAAACAAGCGCATCCGTGACCTCTGGTATGCAATGGACAACGCCGCCGTCCAGGTTATCACACAGGGCGGCTCCATAGGCATCAACGGCTTAATTATCACCCGTGAATCTGATTATAACCAGGGCACCGACTGCATGACCATCACACTGCCGTCTGGGCGCAAACTCTACTATGTAAGCCCCGGCATTGGTGAAAACCAATGGGGCAACCCGTCCATCTCCTACATGGGCATGGACCAGAAAACCAAACGGTGGAAACGCATTGAAACCTACGGCGGCAAGCTGGTGGAGAACTGCGTGCAGGCCATCGCCCGTGACTGCCTTGCCGACACCATAGAACGGCTTGAGGCGGCGCACCTGCCCGTTGTGTTCCATGTGCACGATGAGGTCATTATTGATGTGACCCCGTGGGCGGATGAGGACACCATGCTTGAGTATGTGTGCTCCATTATGCGCCAGCCTATCCCTTGGGCGCCCGGACTGCCGCTAAACGCAGACGGTTGGGTGGGGCAATTCTTTAGAAAGGACTGATTGACCTTGCAATACATGGGCGGCAAAAGCCGGATTGCCCGGTCAATCGCAGAGATTATCAATGAGATACCAAGGCGGAAAATCAAGAATTGCCAAACCCATTGCTCAGATAATCATGCAGGTTGCGGGGGGGGATTGCTTTGTCAGCTTATTTTGCGGCAGTTGTGCCGTGGAAAGCAAGGTGCAAGGTTTTTCCCGCAAACTCCTCAATGACCGGCACGAATACCTCATTGCAATGCTCCAAGGCGTTCAACAAGGCTATAACCTGCCGGAGCACATCACTCTGGAGCAGTACCGATACATACGGGAAAACAAGGATGCAGACCCCGTTCTTGCCGGTTTTGTAGGCTTTGGGTGCAGCTTTGGAGGCAAATGGTTTGGCGGATACGCAAGGAATAAAACCGGCACCAATTACGCCGAACAGAGCAAGCGCTCCCTACTGAAAGATATGGCAACGCTGCAAGATGCCCAATTTGTGTGTGGTGATTACCGCCGCTTGTGCATCCCACCCAATTCTGTGATATACGCTGACCCGCCCTACAACAACACCACGGGCTACACCGGGGACAAGTTTGACACCACAGAGTTTTGGATAGCAATGCGGCTACTTGCCGATTTAGGGCACACGGTTTTTGTCAGTGAACAAGAGGCACCGCCGGACATCCAATGTATATGGGAAAAACCCTTTACCCGAACTTTAGACCGGAACAAGGGCAACCAATTTACCGTTACTGAAAAATTATTTTACTTACCACCGAGGAGGTACACGCAACATGAAAATGGACAAAGTGGCATCCTCCCAAAATGATGAGTTTTACACACCGGAATATGCAATAAAGCCAATACTCAAGTACATCAAAATGCCCTGCACCATCTGGTGCCCCTTTGACACAGAGGAAAGCAACTTTGTCAAACTGCTCTCCCAATATGCCGCCTGCGGCGTGTCAGTCATTCACTCTCACATAGCCACGGGGGGGGGACTTTTTCCAATGTGTCCCGCCTGCTTGTGACTATATCATAAGCAACCCTCCGTACTCCGTAAAGGGGCAAGTGCTGCAACGGCTCTTTGACATAGGAAAACCCTTTGCAATGCTGGTTGGCGTTGTAGGACTGTTTGAGAGCCAAGAGCGTTTTGAAATGTTCAGAGAAAACGAGTTTGAAATCATGTATTTCAACAGACGAGTGGCGTATTTCCAAAGCTACCAAGACCCCAAACCATCACTCAATCCGCCCTTTAGCAGCGTGTATGTGTGCCACAAAATGCTGCCGGAAGCGGTGACAATTCTTTCCAAGTGGTACATGGTACCAACATGGCTCCGCCACACACCTATATTGCTTCCTATTTATGGATGCAGCACGGTTTCAAGGCCGATGCACTTATCCACTTCGGTACACACGGCAGTCTCGAATTCACTCCGAGAAAACAAGTCGCATTATGCAGCAATGACTGGCCGGACCGTTTGGTAGGAGCCGTTCCCCACTACTACCTCTACTCTATCGGAAACGTCGGAGAAGGTATGATGGCCAAACGCCGTTCTTATACTACATTGCAGTCATACCTCACTCCTCCTTTTCTGGAAAGCAGCGTGCGGGGCATCTACCGGGAATTAATGGAAAAGATCAAAATCTATAATAACTCCCAGAAGGCAAACAAAGATCAGGAGTCGCTGGCTGTGAAAACCTTGACTGTGAAGATGGGAATCCATCGTGATTTAGGACTGGACAGTATGGCTAATAAACCGTATACGGAAGATGAAATCGCCCGTGTAGAAAACTTTGCCGAAGAGTTGGCTACAGAGAAAATCACAGGACAACTGTACACTATGGGGATTCCTTACGAACCGGAAAGAATTACTTCTTCTGTTTACGCAATGGCTACAGAACCAATTGCTTATAGCCTTTTTGCCCTTGACAAGCAACGTGGAAAAGCGACAGAAGCTGCCGGAAAGCATCGGAGTGTCTTTACACAACAATACCTCACTCCTGCCCGCCTTCTGGTAGAAAGACTGATGGCTAATCCTTCACTGGCGAACGATGAACTGATTTGTCGTACAGCCGGAATCACTCCGCAGGAACTAGCAAAGGCAAGACAGATAGAAGCAGAGCGTAATGCCCCCAAAGGCATGATGGCAATGATGATGGCTGCCGCAGCCCAGAAGGATCAGGCAGATAAAACAAAATCAGGCAATGGTCATCCCACTTCGGCAAAAACAGAAACAAACCCTCATGGCAAAATGCCCGAAAGCATGAAAGAGGCCATGAAAAAAATGGGAGCTAACATGGACCCGGAAAAAGCAATGGAAATGGCTAAATCTATGGGAGCCAGCCCGGAAGCATTGAAGAAGATGGAAGCCGGCATGAAAGCCAATAAAGAGCAAAGCAAAACTGCAAATACTCCGGGCAAACCGGAAAAAACGGAAAATGCCGAAAAACCACAGGGGATGTCAGCTATGATGGCTGCTATGGGAAAAGCTCCGAAAGAATACAGCAAAGAAGAAGTAGAATTCGCACTTGCAGTAACCGAAGTAGAACGTACAATCAAGAATATAGCTAACTATAAAAATGCACTGCTGACAAGCCCTGAAGAGGAACTTAGCAGTCTGATGAATGCATTAAAAGGTGGATAC
>ERZ780139.2244-NODE-2244-length-14787-cov-8.207983_pt1 | contig 14787 bp, 14 predicted proteins | sample MGYA00511476_ERZ780139 | MGnify/ENA primary metagenome ERZ780139 (study PRJEB29588, sample SAMEA2158190) | human gut metagenome | biome: human gut; feature: human-associated habitat; material: faeces | place: Denmark | collected 2008/2010 ... | reverse complement strand
TATGTAAGCGGCCCCACCGCCCGGTGGGGTGCTCTGCCGGGGCTGCTGCGGTCAGATTCGGCAGATAGTGGTCATTGACAAGAGTGTAGTCCAGACCGTTGGCATTGTCATGGATGGATTTTTTCATGGTAGTCATGCTGCATTGTCCTCCTGTACGTTGTTTTTTCGTTTTTCGAGATACTTATTGGTTGCTTTCCGTTGCTTCGACCTCCGTTCTTCCAGCTTTTTTGCAGCCTCCGGATCGGTCTTTGCCTGTTCCTTCAGATGGTTGTAGGCTGCTTTTGCACTCTCATTCTGTTTCTGACGCTTTTGCGCCAGCTTTTCTGCGGCGGCAGGGTCTGTCTTGGCTCTCTCCACAAGATTCTGATAGCACTCTACCGTTTTCCGGCTTTGGTAAGCCCGTATCTCTGCCAATTTTCTGGCGGCTTCCGGGTCGGTTTCCGCACGTTTGATAAGGTCGGCATAGTCCGCTTTCCGCTTGTCTGCGTGGGCTTTGTTATACGCCCGCTGCCGTTGGCGGATTTTTTCGGCATACTCCGGGTCATTTGCCATGCGCTCTGCATAACGCTTTTTCTTGCGCTTGCGGGCTTCGGCGTCCTTCGCTAGCATTGCATCTCGTTCGGCGATTGCTTCCGGGTCACCGGCTTCTGCAAGGGCTTTCAATTCCTTGCGGGTGCGCTTTGCCTTATTCTTCTGTTTTTCTGCCTTCCGGCGTTCGGCTTCCTGCATCTTTTCCAGCCGGATGCGCTCTTTTTCCTCCATCGTGCGGAGATACTCAGGGTCGGCTTCTCGTATCGCTTTCAGTTCTGCCCGCCGCTTTGCACCCTGCAGTCTTTTTCGTTCCCGCTCAGATTCCAGCTTTGCAATGGCCTCCGGGTCTCCGGCTTGTGCAGCAGCTTTCAGCTCGTTCTGCCGTTCCCGATACCGTTGCACTGACTTCTGCCGCTTTTCGTTTTTCTTCGCTTCTGCCTGCTCGTCGATTTTCCGAACACGCTCTTCCTCGCTGATTTCTTCGGCAGGGGGATGATACTCCCCGATGAAGTTGAAATAGATGTCGATGCGCTGCTGCCGGTATCGTGTCCGGCCTCCGGTCGGCGCATGGACTTCCACCTTCTCGATAAACGCATACAGCATATCATCGGTCAGGACTTCGCAATCCTGATATTTACGAACCAGCGCAACAAAACGTTTCGGGTCAACCTTGGATGTCATAGAATCTCCGGCTTTTGCTTCTAACTCCTTGATGCGGTTTTCGCATTGCTCCTGTTCCTCGTCATACTGCGCCATCAGGCGCTGAAACTGACGGTCAGGCAGCTTGCCGGACAGATTGCTTTCGTACAGACCACGGATCAGGTTGTCCAGCTCATCCATCCGCTTTTTGGCATTGGCAAGGTCTTTTTTGTTCTCAGCGGATAATCCCTGCTTCTGGCTCTGCCATTGCGCCTGCAATTCTTCAATAAATGCGTCCTCATCTTCCAGAACATAATCCGACACCGCCTGAATGCTTTTCAGGATGGCTTCTTCCAGAACGGACACCTTAATGGAATGAGATGTGCAGCCATCGTATCGGTTTCGATACCGGACACATTGGAAGCCTGAATCGGAATCGAAGTGTCTGTTGTCCGGGCGGCGAACGGAATCCGGACTTTTGTACGACATTCGGTGTCCGCAGTCTGCACAGAAAATCAGACCGGACAGCCGATGCGAGTAGGTGCCGTTCTGGAGTTTTCTCGGAGAACGCTTCCGCAGCTTCTGCGCTGCATCCCAGACCTCCTGCGTGATGATGGGTTCATGGGTATTTCGAAAAATGATCAGCTCGTCCTCGGATGCCTTGCGGCGTTTCTTGATTTTGAAATTCTCGCTGATCGTCTTGCCAAGGATCGTGTGTCCCAGATATTCCTGACGGTCAAGAATATAGCTTACGGTCGTATTGTTCCAGCAGTATGGGTCGTGAAAGGATGTGTTGCGGTTATTCTGCGGTTGATACTTCTGGCTGTATGCAGACGGAATCAGCACCTTGTCACAGGTCAGGGTGTCGGAGATCTCCGTCAGTCCGGCTCCATGTGCAGCCATATCGAAGATCTTGCGGACAACGGCGGCGGCTTCTTCGTCTACATATAAGGTCTGCTTATCGTCCGGTTTGCGGTAGTAGCCATAGGGAATGGAACCGCTGACACGGTTTCCTTCCTTCATCCGGTTGCGGAACACAGTCTTGATCTTATTGCTGGTGTCCTTGGCGTACCACTCGTTCATGATGTTCAAAAACGGAGTAAAGTCGCTGGATGTGGGGTTTGCGCTGTCTACGCCGTTGTTGACGGCAATAAACCGGACACCCTTGTTGGGGAATAACAGCTCGGTATAGTTGCCGACCAGAAGATAGTTCCGTCCAAAGCGGCTCATATCCTTCACGATGACGGTGGCGATATTTCCGGCTTCCACTTCTTCCAGCATGGCCTGAAATCCGGGGCGGTTGAAATTTGTTCCGGTATAGCCATCGTCTGTGAAGTGCCGGATGTTGGAAAAGCCCATCTGTCGGGCGTAGTCCTCCAGATACTTTTTCTGGTTCAAAATGGAGTTGGATTCGCCTTGCAGCTCATCATCACGGGAAAGCCGCTCATACAGAGCCGTATAGCGTTTTTTCTCTTTGTCAGGCACTTTTTTCACCTCCCTTTCCGTTTTTATGTAAAGACCTTTCGGTCTTTCAGAAGGTTTTGTTCCTTCTATATTCTATTGTACTCAGTTTTTCCCATTCGGGTCCGTAACCACGAATGAAACCGGAAAGGCCTTAGAATCACATTGCAGCAGGTTCGGCTTAATAAAAAATCTCGTCTTACCACTGCCGGAACCTCCCACTACCAGAACATTTTTGTTCCTCGCATTCTTGGGGTCGGGCGGACGGTTGCTCATCATCAGACGTTCAGTTTTCGTCAGAATGATGTTGTCCTCGAACTTCGGAGCCTGAAACGGCTCAATGTCCTTGGCATTGCCCCACCGGGCTGAACCATACTCCATGCCATGCCGGTATTTCTTTGCATTCTTGCTTTTCAGGTAAACTGCAAGCCGAAGCCCGGCACCGCAGCAGATGCCCACCAGAATGTCCAGCGGATGAAGGCTCGGCAGCGGATTTGCAAAGGCGGCCGGAATCGTGCTCATCAGAGACAGAATCTTATCTCCCATCTCTTTGCCTTCAGCCAGCCGCCATGCCTCACCGAAATTCGTTGCCGCAAGTCCCAGCAGAAGGTAGGGCAGATACAGAGCCAGCAGCTTGGAAAAATTCTTTTTCATAGGCCAAGCTCCTGATCTTTGTTGCGGACTTTATCGGGAATCGCCGCCACCGCCTGCACCAGTTCCTGCAGTTTTGCCAGCACAGAAGGCCGCTTGGTTTTGTTCAAAACCGAAACCGAATATTCTTTGAATGCCGCGCTCAACGCATCCGTGTCCTGCGCCTTGAAATAGACCATATAGCGGGGCGGCGTGCAGGAAATATCCTTTTGAACCGCATAGTCAATGTGGTAGCGCTTGGCATATTTCGCAAAGCCTTTGATGCCGGTTTTCTCGATTTCCACATTGGTCACACCCCGGTTCTGCCGAATCAGGCGCTTCATGCTCTGTTTTCCCTGCGAAGCATTCTTGTCGTACTGCCGCAGCAGAAACTGCGCACCTTTCAGGAAAGTCCGGGCCGTCAGCTTTGTGGTTGAAATGGCAAAGTTGACTGTCTTGTGTTCAACTTCCTCCTGCATTTATACCACCCCCCTCTGCAGAAATATCTCCTCATCGTTCGTGCGCCGCCGGGGGCTTTGCTTTTGCCGTTTCCGTCCGCACATTTTCGTCCGGAACGGGCAGCACCAGCATTTGACGGCCCAGGCGCATAAAAGTTTCCGGCTGATGAAAGAGCTCCTCGTATTTCTGCGTCAGCTCCGGGGAGAGGGATGCAAAATCCTCCTCGCCCAGACCCACCACCAGAAACGTTCCGGCAACCACATCATAGGCCTCACCGCTTTCATCCCGCAGTGCGCGGTTCAGCGGCAGCCCCATAAGCTTGCCGTCATCGTTGTAAACGATGGCCACCGGGTCTTCAAAGGGATAGCTTGCACCAATCGAGCCGCCGACCGCCTGCTGCAGCGCTTTCAGGTCATTGTCAATCTCAATCGGCTTCGGATGCTGCCCCGGTGCGATTTGCAGCACCGAAAGGGTATTCTTTTCCTGTTCCATCCGTATCCTCCTTTACCGTAATCACAATTTCTCCGGTTCGTGCCGCCCGCATCAGGGAAGCAGCAAAAAAGCCGCAGAAAACGCCCAGTTCAAAGAAAGCAAAGCCCACAAAAAAGCTCATCATTGCGGCCTCCTCAGTCCAGGCAGATGCAGTTCAGATTCTTGCCGTCGGCCATAAGCGCCGTGCTATGCTGTTCCAGATACTCCTGAATGCAGTGCAGGTCGCCCATCGTCAGGGAGACATACTCGCCTTCCATGTTGAAGCGGACGAAGACAACCGGACCGGTCAGGTAGCGCTTGCCCGACAGCTCCAGCACCTGCTTGGGGTTGTAGCAGCCCGCCACGGGCAGCTCCTTGGAAATGCCGAAGGTGTCATCCGTCTCGTCAAAGCAGGGCAGAATGCCGGGCGCTTCTTCCAGCAGAATGGCGCTCAGGTCCCTCGCCGGGCCGACTGCCGCCAGATAAACCTGCAGGTCACCGTACTTGCGCTCCGCAATGTCGCTCATCTTGTTGAAGAAGCCGGAAACGGCACGCTCCATGCCGTCGATTTTGCGGCTCATGTTCTCAATGGTCTTTGCGGTCTTGAAATCAATCGTGGTATTCATAGTCGTTATCCTCCAAAATTTTGCAAAAAAGAAAAGACCTCATGGGTCTTTCGGTTCCGATTTTTCAGCGTTCGTTCTGACGCTGTTGTCTGCGCTGCCACTGTTCCAGCAGCTTGATGATGACATCTTCCATCTGCCGGGGCGTGTAGCTGCGGGGAAAATACTTTTTCAGGGTATCGTTTTTGATGACCACCTTGTCCAGTTCATCCTTTTTGGCTTCCCCCATAATGGCAAAGGCGGCTTCATAGGTGAACTTTTCCTCCTGCGCCAGCTTTTTCATTCGCTGCGCCTGCGACAGGGACGGCGCGTTTTGGGTCTCGTCCATGGCCTGCAAAAAATCCCGCTGTTGAGCCTCGTCCAGATAGGACAGTTCCACAGCGGGATTGAAGGAGATTTTCTTTTCATCTACAAGGTCGAGCAATTCGGGAATAAGATTTGTCAGGCGGATAAAGCGAAAAATTTGATTTTTACTTGTTCCAAGTTCTTCAGCCATTTCTTCGCTCGACAGTTTTCCAAAATTATTCCCAAGTTGGGAATAATTTTCCTGTACAGGTCGTCCTGCCTGATGTTTCATCGCTTCCAGCTTCATTTTGTACGCAAAAGCCCGCTCACTGGGCAGGATATTTTCGCGCTGAAGGTTGGAATCCACCATCAATATCACGGCGGCATCGTCCGTCATTTCCCGGACGATAACAGGCAGCGTGTCCAGCCCGGCAAGCTCGGCGGCGTGCTGACGGCGGTGGCCGGAGATGATCTCATACCCGCCTTCTGGGCGGGGTCTCGCAATCAGCGGGGCCAGTACGCCGTACTGTGCCACGCTTTCCACCGTGCGCTGCATGGATTCATCATCCAAAACCTTAAAGGGGTGGTTCTTGAAAGGGAACAGCTCTCCAATGGGGATCTGCTGCACCTGCTCCCGCTGCTGTTCCTGCCGGGATTCTTCGGTGGAAAACATCTCATCGAGACCTTTCAGCGCCAAGTTTGCGTTGCTTTTCGGCATCGGCCAGCACCTCCCTCGTCAAAGATTGATAGGCCGCTGCCACCTTGCCTTTGGGGTCATGGGCAAAGATGCTCCTGCCCTCTGCGCTGATTTCCGCCGCACGGACAGAGTGCGGAATGGGCTGCTCAAACACCCGGATTTTGCTGCCGTACACCTGCCGAATCAGTGCATCGATTTCCCTGCCGTAATTGGTGCGGCTGTCCGTCATGGTCATCAGGATACCATCGATTTTCAGCTTCGGGTTGATTTGCCGACGCACTTTCTGAATGGTCTGCAGCAGCTGCTCCAGTCCCTTTGCCGAAAGGTACTGCGCCTGCACCGGAATCAGCGTGGTATCCGCTGCGGCCAGTGCATTGATGGCGGTATCTCCACAGGAGATAATTATAAATTCGCACATAGTGCGTACCGCTAGCCATAGAAGCGGAGCGACTACGGTCAGCATTCCCAGAGACGGCGTACAATCCAGCAGGATATAATCGTATTCCCGCCGGGCGCTGTCCAACACCTGTTTGAGCATCTTTTCCCGGCTCATACTGTTGACAAGGGCCACTTCCAACCCTGCCAGTTCGATGTTAGCCGGAATCAGGTCAACGCCTTCCACATGGTGCAGGATGCCTTCACCGGGCGGGATGCACTGGTCGTTCATGGCTTTTGCCATCAGGGTAGAAAGCGTAACAGGCAGCTCATCGGGCTGCTGCCAGCCCATGCTGATGGCAATGTCTGCGCAGCGGACAACTATGAATCCGCATGCAGTGCGCACAACTGGCCATAGGAGCGAAGCGACTATGGTAAGCGACCCCTGCGGGTCGGCATCCACCAGCAGAACTTTTTTGCCTTCCCGTGCAAGCCCCACGCCCAGATTTTCGCAGGTCGTGGTTTTGCCGGTTCCGCCTTTCTGATTGACGATGGCAATCGTGGTTGCTTTTTTCGACATTTTCATCACCCCCTGTTCGATAAATCATGATTGGTTTGGTTCTGGTAATAAAGCTGCATGGTCGTGGGTGCATTGTAGAGTGCAGCCAGCAGATACTGCTTCATATTCCGTACCGGTGCGGTACTTTCCGCAAGACACTTCAGCACAAAGCGGATATGGTCTGCATTCAGCTTCATGAATCGGCTGCGCACGACCTCCGCAGGCTTGTCATCCCCTGCCACCCGCAGCATTCTGCGTTTCGAAGAACAGGTATCCACCAGAAGATTCACGATTTGATGGATGGTGTCCTCCTCATCCGGGCAGACCCGGAGCAGCAAGTCCACCTCCAACGACTGCATAAAATACGCTTCCAGCCGTGTGCGCTCATCCGGTTCGTCCTCCGCGTCGGAAGAGAAAGGATCAGGTTCACTCCCCTCGGTTTTATTCCACTCAGTCTTATTTCCTCGTGATTTTGCCGTTTCCTGCTGCGCTGAATCCGCGGCACCGGAACCGTTCTTTTCACGATTCCGGAAACGCGGGTCTGCAAAGTTTTTGACGTAAATCAGATTGGGTTTTCCCAGCCCGCGCCGTTTGCGCTCAATCAGACCAAACTTTTCCAATTCCCGGAACAGTTTGGTTGCCTTGTTGTCTGCGCAGCCCAGTGCATCCATCACTTCCTGCACAGGAAAAATGATATACACTCTCCCCTGCTCATCCAGCCATCCGTTTTTCACCGACAGCCCCATGCGGTCCAGCAGGATGCCGTACAGCGTTTTGGCATCGTTGGACAGGTCCTTGAATTTTATGTCCCGGAATAAAATTTTGGGCACCCGGAAATACGAGAACATCTCGCCCGACTGCCCATAGAAATAGTCAAACATCCTGATTTCCTCGCTTGTTCTGCCTTGTCACATCCTTGACACCTCCGTTCGTAGTATGATGAAATATGTATGATTATCGTTATTTTTCTTTACAAAGATGGCCTACCATGCTACAATAGCCGCATCTACGGCCACCGGACAACAGGAAAGGAGTATCTCATGGCCAAAACTGCTGACACCATTGCCATCTATTCCCGCAAGTCCCGCTATACCGGCAAGGGCGAAAGTATCGGAAATCAGATCGACCTCTGCCGCGAATATATCCGCACTCACTACGGCGATGCTGCCGCGGAACATGCCGTTGTCTTTGAGGACGAGGGCTTTTCCGGCGGCAACCTGAACCGCCCGGATTTCAAAAAGATGATGACTGCGGCCAAGGACCGGAAATTCAAGGCCATTGTGGTCTACCGTCTGGACCGCATCAGCCGCAACATCAGCGACTTTTCCAGCCTGATTGAAGAACTGGGACGGCTGGGCATCGACTTTGTGTCCATCCGTGAAAGTTTTGACACGTCCAGCCCCATGGGCCGCGCGATGATGTACATCGCATCCGTGTTCAGTCAGCTGGAACGTGAGACCATCGCGGAGCGCATCCGGGACAACATGCACGAGCTGGCAAAGACCGGGCGCTGGCTGGGCGGCACGACCCCCACGGGCTATGCTTCCGAGAGCGTCAAGAGCATCACGGTGGACGGCAAGACCAAAAAGGCCTGCAAGCTCAAGCTGCTGCCGGACGAAGCAGAGATCATCTACAAAATCTTCGACCTCTACGAGCAGTACGATTCCCTGACCATGACCGAGACCGAGCTGCTGCGGCTGGGCATCAAAACAAAACCGGGCGTTCTTTCACCCGGTTTTCCATCAAGTTTATTTTGCAGAATCCTGTCTACCTGATTGCAGACAAGAACGCTTATCAGCATTTTGTGGACAACGAAGCAGAGTTGTTCTCCCCGGAGTCCGGAAAAAAGGCAAGCCCTCCTTCATAAATTACAGTAACCGTTTATGATACTATGGGGAGGGGTCGGCATGTTTTTATCTCTTCTGCAATTTTTTGCCACAAAGTTTCTGGTTCTGGCGCTTCATCTGGAAAGCGGCAGCTTTCCGCGGCCCCTCTCTGCCCGGGAGGAAACCGAAGCCTTTTCCGCACTGCGTGCCGGTGACCCTGCCGCACGGGAAAAACTGATCCGGCACAATCTGCGTCTGGTGGCACACATCGTAAAAAAATACTACGCCCTGCCCGGCGATCAGGACGACCTTATTTCCATCGGCACCATCGGCCTGATGAAAGCAGTGGATACTTTCGACTCTGCCCGTCGGGCACGCTTTTCCACCTACGCCAGCCGATGCATTGAAAATGAGATCCGGATGCAGTTCCGCCGGAACCGCAAAACCGGCGGGACCGTCTCGCTGCAGGAAGCGCTGGAATCAGATGGTGACTCTGCGCTGACGCTGGCCGATGTGCTGCAGGACAGCTTCTGCATGGAGGACACCTGCGAAACGCAGGACAATATCCGCCGGATGCGGCAGCTGCTGGACGGCCTGCCCGCCAGGGAGCGACAGATCATTCTGCTGCGGTATGGTCTTTCCGGCCAGCCGCCGCTGACCCAGCTGGAAACTGCAAAACTGCTGGACATCAGCCGCAGCTATGTTTCCCGTCTGGAAACTCATGCGCTGGAACTTCTGCGCCAGCGGTGGGATGTTCCGGGCACAAAAACAGCGCAGAGGTGAACGGTGTGCTCACCCCTGCGCCATGCAGTCAGCTATCCAGAATTTTCAACTGCAGTTCGTCCAGTTGTTCAAAAGTATACAGTCGATTCAGCGCTTCCACCAGCTCCTTTTTGGAAAGACGCGGCGGCAGGCCCAGCGCGTTCAGAAGCTTTGCCTTGCGCTCGGCGCTGCCCGGCCTGCCGGAAAGCCCCCACTCGTAGAGGTCGGTATAGGTGATCTGCCGTCCTTCCGGGCGGGCCGCTGCGGCACCCGCCTCAGCGCCAAGGGCATCCCGCAGCGCCTGCAGAACGATGGCATCGTCCACACCCTCGACCCCCAGCAGGCCCTCCTTGCCGGGCTGTTCCTTGCGCTTTTCCTTGCCGTGGATCGCGGGCACGTAAGCCTGAACCACATTCTTTTCTCCCACCAGATTGGTGATGTAGGTGCGGATGCGGAAGCCTGCTGCGTCCGAATCCGTGAGCAGGATCAGGCCGTTTTTCTGCGCCAGCGCTTTGAACAGCTGCTGGCGCTTTTTGTCGCTGTAAATGCCAAAGCCATCCGTCAGCAGGATCATGGCATCGGTCAGATGGGAAAGCCGGGCCGCATCGTACTTGCCCTCCACAATGAGCACCCGGCCTGTATGGATCATTTCGTTTTCCTTCATCGTCCGCTCCCCGCCATTGCCAACCGGCACAGCGCTGTTTCCAGCAGGATCTGGTCATCGGTAGGCTGGCTTTTCAGGCTCTGGTCCAGTTCCAGCAGCACCTGCATACAGTTTTCGATCTGGCCCAGCGTGTAATGCGAGGCTGTTTCGGCCGACCGCTTGAGCCGGTAATCACTGCCCTTATAGCCAAAATCCTTGAATACCGTGCTGTAATTTTTCCGTTTTGCTGCCCCCAGCTTGACCCGGTACAGATCCACATAGCTGCCGATCATGGCCGCTGTAATGGCAATGGGCTCCTGCTGCAGGCGCAGCAAAGTCTGCAGCTTTTTGCAGGCACCTGTGGCGTTTTTGGCCGTGATCATGCGGATCATCTCAAACACGTCTGCTTCCAGACTGACCGTGCCCATTTCCGCCACCATCGCTGCCGTGACCGTCTGATACCCGGACAATGCACAGAGCTTGTCCACCTCATTTTCCAAAAGGAACGGATCCTCGCCGCAGCGCTCCAGCAGCGCCGCCGCTGCGCCGTCCGGCAGGGTGGTTTTCTGCTCCTTTGCGCGGTCGATCATCATCATTTTCAGTTCAAAGGGCTTGGGCTTAGCCAATTCTTCGGTGTAGCCAAGCGCCTTGCACTGCGCGATCAGCTTCTGTGCGCGCTTGCCTGTTTTGAGCTTGCTGCGCTCCAGTTCAAACACGCTGCCCAGCACCACCACAGCATTTTCCAGACTGGAAAGGGTGCTGTTCAACTCTTCCAGATCCTTGTCACTGTAAGCTGCAGGGTCGATCTCCGGCAGCACCACCACACGCCGGGTACCAAAAAATGAGATGGTGCCCGCCGCCATGATGAGCTGTTCGATCTCCGGCGCAGCTCCATCCAGAACCGTGGCATCCTCGTCGCTGTCTGCGGTCAGGATGCGGGTGATGGCCGTGACCGCCTGCCGCACCAGATACCGCTCACTGGAATAAAAATAGTAAACCGGACACCCCTTGTCCGCCAACTGCCGGAGTTTTGTCTCGGTCGCCATGCAGGCACCTCCCTTCTCTTATGGTGTTGTTCTATTGTACCACACTCTGCCCGGATTGCAAAGCATCACTCCGTTTTCTGCCCGCCGTGCCGCCGCAGGCTGATGGATGCCGCCAGTTCTTTTCTGTTGTCCATCCAGTCATAGCTGCGCAGGGCCAGAACATTTTTATACTGCACAGCATCCGGCTTTGCAGGGGATGCCAGCAGCCACTGCACTGTGACCTGTTTTGCCAGTTCTACAGTTCCATTGACCACGGCAAACTGCCGGTTGCCCACAGTCAGCCGCACAAGACAGCCATTCCGGGTGCGCAGCATTTCCACCAGAGCCGGTGTGCACCGCAGCTTTTGTGCTGTGTTCACCGCCATTTCTGCTGCCGGAAGTGTCCGCTCTGCTTCCAGTGTACAGGCCGTTTTAGGGTTTGTGCGCAGGTCTGCCACAAGCTCCACAGTCTGCACGCCCCGCCGGGCAAGCTGGTTTTCCACTGCGTTCTGGGCAGAAGCTCCGCCCCGGAACAGCACCATGGCGGTATCGTTCTGGGTGACGACCACTGCCGGCGCGTTGGCGCTGCCTACAAGGTCGATGTGCACCACATCCCGGCTGAGAGCATTGCCCAGCCCGATGGAAACAGCTGCCGCCAGCAGGATGCATGGCCCTGCCACCTGCAGCCGTACCCGCCAGTGGAACGCCAGCCAGCCCAACAGGATCAGCACCAGACACACGATGGCTGCATAGGCCGTATCGAAGTAGATTCCCGCGCCCGGTTTTGCAGAGATCCAGACGGCCCAGCGGTCGAGCAGGCCGGTCAACGCCGCAGACGCTGCGGACAGCACCCCATACAGCGGAGCAAGAGCGGGTACCAGGCCGGCAAAGGCCGTGCCAAGGCCCAGCAGCATCATGGGCTGGATGAGCCACAGAACCGCCACACTGGATGCCACCGCATAAATGCTCACACTCAGCCCGCGCAGCACCAGCACCGGGAATGTGGCCACCGAAGCACAAAACGAGATGCAAATGCTTTCCGCAAGGCCCCAAAGACGTTCCGGCAGTTTGAAATACCATGGGCGCTTCACCGGATTTTTCGCATTTTTCCAGAACTGGCGGTACCACGCATCCCGGGCGCGGCGGATGCACACACCGCCTGCCACCGTGCCCACCACCGCCGCAAACGAAAGTTCAAAGCCGATATCGCACACTGCATAGCTGTTGCCTGCGGTCATAACGATACCTGCCACCGCCAGAGAGGTAAGGGTATCCGGCGGGCCGTACAGCCACACACCCAGTGCACCGACCCAGACCGCCACTGCGGCGCGGCATACCGAGGGTGTGAAGCCGGTCACGCCCATCAGCAAAAAGGCCAGCAGACTTCGGAATACCGCCCGGCATCTGCGCCTGCGGTAGCTCTGCTCCCACTCGTAGGGCAGGAGTGTGCTGAGGATATCACCGCACAAAATGGACACATGCATTCCGCTTACCACCAGCACATGGGCAAGACCCGCGCCCCGGTAGGCGCTGCGCATGGCCGAAGACAGATAACTCCGGTCGCCGGTAGTCATGGCAGCCAGCACACCGCCGGTCTTGCCGTCCATACGGCGGCGCAGCGACGCACTGAGCCTTTGCTGCAGGCGGTGGGTGCGGGCGCGGAAGCTGCCGCTTTCGCCCAGAACTGTAAGCTCCGGCCCATCCTCGTCCATTTCCGCCTGCAGAGCGATGCCGTCCGCATACAGGCTGACCCGGCTTCCGGATGCCGGGGCCGACAGTATAAATCTTCCCTGCACCCTTTCCCCGGCTTTGCACTCCGGCAAAGCACTGCACTCCACCCGGAAGGATGCCGCGCTGCCGTTCACTTTCTCTACATGCAAAACTGCATCCACGATACCGGAATCGTAGGAATCCGCCGTGCTTTCCACCTCTGCGGTCAGCACCAGTGGACGGCCTGCATATTGCACCCGGATGCGCTCCAGCCGGTTTGCCGTGTGCAGCACCGATGCCATACCCACAGCAGCACCCAGCAGGATGCAGAGCGCTGCTTTGCGGGCAGCATCAAAGATGCACAGCACCAGACAAACGGCAACAAAAAATGCCGCAAACGGCACAAAAAGTTCCGTTTGCGGCAAAAAAACGCACACTAACTCCACACCCAGCATTCCAGCGCAGAAAACGCAGAGCGGGCGTCGCATTGCAGCTTAGTGGAAGAACAGAGGCAGCGGCTCCAGGAAGATGATATCCTTGCGCTCAGCTGCATCGCCCTCGGCCAGAACAGCGGCCTGGCCCACAATGGTGCACTGGGTCTGCTCAGCCAGCGCGTCCAGAGCCTTGAGCGAACCGCCAGTGGAAATGACATCGTCCACCACCAGAACGCGCTTGCCGCTCATCTTGTCCAGCTCCTTGCGGTCGATGACCAGCTTCTGCTTGCCTGCGGTGGTAATGGACTGATCCTCCACCACCACGGGGTCGGTCATATACAGCTTTTCGCCCTTGCGTGCGCAGACGTAGGGCTTGCCGCTCTGGCGGCTCATCTCGTGTGCCAGAGGGATGCCCTTGGCCTCGGCGGTCAGCAGGATATCAAAATCCGGGCACTTCTTCAGCAGTTCAGCGGCAGCAGCCACGGTCAGCTCGGCATCACCCAGCATGATAAAAGCAGCAATGTCCATGTGGTCATTCACCTTGCAGATGGTCAGCTCACGGGTCAGGCCTGCAACGTGCAGAGTATAGGTCTCAGCCATAATTCAACGCTCCCTTTTTATTGGAATCAGACAGGCAGCTTTTCGCCGCCCAGAACATGGAAATGCAGATGTTTCACGGTCTGGCCTGCGTCCTCGCCAACATTGGAGATGACGCGGTAGCCGTTGTTCAGGCCCTGCTCTGCAGCCAGCTTTGCGATCACTGCAAAGATATGGCCCAGCAGTGCGCCGTCCTCTTCGGTCAGCGCAGCGGCAGAGACAATGTGCTTTTTGGGCACCACCAGAAAGTGCACCTTGGCCTGCGGGTTGATGTCGTAAAACGCCACCACCTGCTCGTCCTCGTACAGCTTCTTGGAGGGGATTTTCCCCTCCGCGATCATACAGAACAGACAATCTTCCATGGGAAACAACTCCTTCCTGATATTTTATAAACGTCCCCGCCCTCTCAGGCCGCTTTGCGTCCAGCTCTCCCAAAGAGAGAGCCCTTGGCAAAACCATAAACTTTGGCAGCGCGTCAGCGCTGACGGAGAGGGCGAACCCGTTTTCTTATTCGCCCAGAGCCTTCTTGACGATGGCGCCGACAGCAGCCAGAGCTTCGTCGATCTTGGTCTCATCCTTCAGGCCGGCCATTGCAAAGTCCGGCTTGCCGCCGCCCTTGCCGCCGGCAATGGCAGCGATCTCCTTGACCAGAGCACCGGCCTTCAGGCCCTTTTCCTGTGCCTGTTTGGTCACAGTGACAGCCATGGTGATCTTATCCTCAGCCTTGCCCACCAGAACCGCCACAGCGGGCTTCACAGCCTTGTCGCGGACGGTATCGCACATGCCGCGCAAGGTGTCGCCGGTGGTACCGGTGAAGTATGCAGAAGCGATCTTCACGCCGCCGATCTCTTCGGCATTGTCAAACAGGCTGGTCACCTTGGAAGCGGCGACCTGTGCCTTGATCTCTTCCAGCTCCTTGGCCAGAGCCTTGTTCTCAGCCATCACGGCCTCGGCACGGACGGGCAGAGCGGTCACGTTGTTTGCCTTCAGGGTGTTTGCCACGGTATGCAGCATAGCCTCCTGCAGGTTTGCACGGATCAGCAGGTTGCGGCCGGTGACA